>Ga0208005_1000260_pt1 | contig 21419 bp, 26 predicted proteins | sample DEB19_08_DNA_3_FD_184530 | JGI IMG/M metagenome (GOLD analysis project Ga0208005, IMG submission 184530) | Aqueous microbial communities from the Delaware River and Bay under freshwater to marine salinity gradient to study organic matter... | ecosystem: Environmental > Aquatic > Marine > Coastal... | reverse complement strand
AGGCCGGTGGAGGAGAGGGCGGCGAGGGCGGTGAGGTCGGCGTCAAGGGGCTGGTATACCGTAGGGTCAAGCCGGATACTTGAGCCGGATGTTTGTAGCCCGGTTCCAAGCGAGTACGCGCCCCAGGTACCGCCGGTGCGGTAGGGCAGGCCATCCCCAAGGGCGGCGAGGGCAGTGAGGTCGGCATCGTAGGCTTGGACATCAACGCCCACCTGCAAATAGTTGGCGTTCCCGCTGCCATCAAACGCGGCGATACGATTGGCGGTACCAGTGTGGTCGGAGTCGGTCCAGAGCAGATTGCTCAGGGCGGTGTGGTCGGTGGTCCCTCCGCCTCCCCCGCCCGCCTTCCAGGTGTAGTCATCGGCCAGGAACCTCGACCCCCCACCTGTGGCGCCACTGCCCAACTCCCCAACCGGCACATACCCGCTGCTGTTCAGCGAGGCGTAGCCGTTCGCCGCGCTCTTGTTGCCCTGGTTCTCAAGAACCTGCTCCGAAGTTGTATAAATCCGCGCCTGCCCGTCGTTGGGGCTGACGCGAAACTGCCCCTTCACACTGAGGGTGAAATTGCGAAGCCAGGAGATGGCAGACTGGAAACTCATCGCTGGATGTCCCCTACAACCAGGAACGTGTCCACGTCAAGCATCTTCGCGCTGCCGTTCGTTGTCAACACTGCAATAACCGGCGTTTGCGCGTCGCTACTGTCTGGCAGGTTCGTTGTGACCTCGCTCCCCACATCCTCCCCGTTGACCATAAACTGAACCCCTGACGCGGTGCGTCGCCACCCAAGTTCCACCCACCCATCCGACGCCGCGAAGCCCAGGTCAACCGTGGTTTCGGACGTGCCATCCCGCACAATCCCGCTCCAGTTGCCGCCCGCCACCGTCACCCGGTATGCGAAGCCCACCCCGGTTATATCCAAGGTCAAACCTGGGTCCGGTAGCAACGTGGTACTGCTCCACAGCCCCGCCCACGTCTGCACCTCGGTATCCCCCCCCGACAATTGCAGCCGAATACGGCACTCGACGCCCTCGGGGGGTAGCCCATAGAACGCCGGGTTGTCGCCGGTGCCAATCGCAATCAGGGTGCCCATGTCCTGCATAGGACCGCCCGAATCCGAAGGGGTAGTCAACTGCACAACGCCTGCTCGGGTCCAAGAGAACGCTCCGGAGATCGCCGGGTATCGTTGCGCCCCAATCGTCGTGATGGCAGAGGCATCCCCGGTTCCCACCCATCCCACCTGCCAGCCCAGATCCCCGATGCGCCCGTTGTCGTCACCACCTACGAAGTCGTCGCGGACATTGACGCGGTAAACCTCGCTTTCGACCGTGGGGGCGTATTCCTCCCAGAGAAGCTTATCAACCGACACATAAAAGGCGCTCGCTGCCTTTTCGACGTAGAACCTGACCGACACCGCGCCTGACGGAGGAGACGCCGTCATGCGGAGCGGGGTCCACGTTCCAGAGGCAGCAAGCACCCCATTCTGTAAATATGACGTTGCGACTACGGTATCTGCTGTATCCAGCCACTCTGCCGCGACAACAACGCTGTACGAGGTCGATGACGCCCGAATGTTGGCCTGCCAGTGGTAGCGGCGCCCGTGGGTGACGGGTACCTTGTCGCTGTAAAGCGTCGTCGAAATAGCGGTATTCTTCAACGTCAGCGCGTAAAGCCCGGTCTGGGGACTGGAGTAGATGGCACCGTCGTCGAGGTCAACGTCATCGACCCAGGTCCCGATCTCCATATGCCACCCGTCCGGCGGATAGCCGCTGCCACGCCCCTGCATGGCGAACACACTGCCAAAAAACGAGCCTGCAAAGCGTTGACCTTGCTCAAGAAAGTGGGTGCCCAACCGGCTCGCCACCTGGTCGCTCAGCCGGATCTCGGACCCCGCGTTTCCAAGGTGGTCAATGGGGAAGATCACAACATCCACCAGCTCCCCAATCGGCAAACGCCCGGCCAGATCCGCGTAAATCTGACTCCGCACCAACCGTTCAAAGCGCCCCACAAACGTCGCCGATCCAAACGAACGATCCGCCGCGAAGCCAGGCAGCCCCGCATGGACCTCATACGCCCGGTCCATGGTCATCCCCCGGTTGATGCCGAGGTCGAACGCCAGCCCCACCGTTCCCGGCCCGGACTCGCCCGCGCCCCCGGATACCTCAGGCCCTATCGTCTGCTGCAAGGGCGCCACCCCCACCCGTGCCTCCTTCCGTAGCCACCGGATGACGCCCCCGCTCGCCTTGGCGCCCCGAAGTGTCAAGGTGGTGCGGGCGCTGTCGCTGCGTAGCCGGTGGCGGTAGCCCACCACGCCCCACACGGTGTCGTCGTCAACGTGGAAACGATCCGCCTCAAACGTGTACAAGTCCTCAAGCTCAACCGCATGGAAGAAGGGAATCTCTACGCTGGCGTCGGAAAGCGGATTCGCAAGGTCACTGACGATGGCAGTGGCCATATCGACCGCCTCGGTCGAGGTGTCGATATTGCTACTTGCATCCTCGGTAATCAGGATGACGCGGCGCCCGTAGGAGGCAATCGACCCCGAATCCTCGACCGTTTCCGTGGTGGGTTCGGGCTGTCCGTCTGCGTTGATGTTGGCCGCATCCCCGTAGGTCACAACGCAGACGTTCCGGATATTCTCAAGCGACAAATCCAGAGAACCCCACGACAACACCCGGTCAGGGCCAAAGGTGTAGAGGCTCGTCGTGCTGGACCGGTCAGGCTCGTACAACGTCAGGCGAAACGCCGAGGTTCCCGAATCCCATCGGTAGCGCAGGTTCCACCCGATCTGGTCCGTCAGGAGCGTCAGTTGCTCGATGACGCTCTGTTGTGTCGTTGTGAACTGCGTAATGTTCCAGCCCGGCGAGGTGGGCGTGTACAGGGTGGGGGCGTCAATGCCCAGGGTGTCGTCGAGGATGTCTTGCAGGACCGTTTCCAGGGCGGTACCAAAGGTGGTGCTAAATACCGCTGGAACCTCGATAAGCCGGTCCTGCAACTGCGCGATCTGGTCCCGGCACGACAACTGCATGACGCCGCCCGGCCAGGAAATGCTGTCGATCTTCCCCCGAAACACCTCTACCCAGACCGAAGGGGTGGCTCCAAACGGCAGAATCGCCACCTCAATCGTGACTGCCCGGTAGAGCGCAATCACCCCCGCCTGACGTGCCTCAACGGCGAGGGGGGAAAGCTGGTTCAGGTCGTTCGTGGTACGGAGGTCGATTGTAGCCGTCTGACCTGGGCTATCCACATCCTCCCCCCACTCTGCGCCCAGAAGCCACGGCCCGCCCGCTGTGTCCTCAATGTCCTGCAAAGTGCCGCCCGAATCGGCAATCTTGACCCGTAGCGCCAGCCCCCGGTTGGACTGGCTATAGATGCGTTCTTCCTGTTCGCTGAGAGTCCGCACTATGCCTCCACCAGCGACACCGCAATTTGCCGCGCCGTTGCCGTCCAGCCGCCCGAGAGTGCCGCTTGCAAGGGTGTTGTTCGCACATCCTCAGCCTCCACCGTGCGCGTGCCCTCGGGAATAACGTCACCGGTCAGGGTGAGGCGGGGGAGTTCTGAGAACGCCACGGTAGACGCCGCGAAAGCCGCTGCCATGTCTGCGGTGACGACGCACGGCAGAAACACAAGGTCGTCGAAATCCTGGTTACCGCTGGACCCGGAATCCCCAAGCGTCAGGGTAGACCCACTGAAGGCGATCCAAGTGATTGACCCAACATAGGCGGCGCCGTCCTGATATTGGGTGCCGTCCGAGCAGAGTACCCAATGGCGCCAAACACCCAGGTTTTTCCGCCACACCATCACCGTCCAGTTGGTAGCCGCCCCCGGAACCCATGTCACCTGACCCCCCGCCGCAATCCGCACCCCCGCCCCGAACTTGCCGCTGCCCAGAGAGGAGCCTGTACCGGATGCCTTGCCCAGCCCCTTGCTTGACCACTGCCAGTTATTGCCGTTGGTATCGTCGAAACTCCACGACTGCCCAATCACATCCCCGCCTTGCAACAGGCACCGCAACGGCTCTGCGTCGGCAGCGGCAAGCGGGGGAGTTGTCAGGTCGATGGTGCGTTTCAGCGCGATCGTGGTGGTCACAAGTGTCCCGTCCCATGCCCGCGCCGTGTCGCCGATGCTCTGGATGCTTTCGTCTGCCTGCCCATCGGCAACAGGTACCTCAAAGTTGTTGGCCTTCAACCACGCCATTATCGCCTCCCTACTGAGAAGCCGTTACGGCTCGCAATTGTGGACCCGGTTTGCTGAAAGTTCCGTTTCGCGGCCACTCTTTCCAGTTGATTCATAAACGTCTCGGGGTCGTCAGCGGAGACGTACACATCCCCGGTGATGACGATGGCAGCGCGACCTCCCCCGCCCCCGAACTCGCTCAGCCGGTCAAGCGGGATCACCGCCTCCGGGCCGCGCTCCCCGACCAGGGCCAGGGTAGGACCGAGGGTGACACCGCCCGATGCCATCGCGGGGATTTGGAGGTCGGCAATCATGGACGAACCCCAACGCCCCTCGCTCATCGCTGCGAATCGGGCAAGCGCCACCTTGTAGCCGCTCGGCACGTTGACGAGCGCGGCGTTCATGGCGTTCAAACTCTCAGTTGTCTCCTGTACGGTGACGTTCTGCTCAGCCTGTGCCATCGCCGCGTCATAGGTCATGTTGGACAGGTCGTTGAGGGCGGCACTGGTTGCGTCAGTATCCGCCTTCATCCCCTCCATTTTGGCGATGACCTCATCCAAGCCGCCGAAGATTTTGGACAGGCCGCCCAACACCCAGATCAGGGCGTCGAGGATGCCGTTCCAAATCTGCTGTATCCCCAACATCGCCACCATGATGATCTGTGCCACGCCCTTCAAGAGCAGGAACAACCCCTCAAAGGCGAGTGACAGGATACCCATGACCCCCTCAAGCGGTGCCAGAATGGTGCTCAATAAATCAGCAAACGTCCCTACCACGACACCCAACACAATCAACAGTGGCGCAATCCCAGCGAATATATCTGACACAAACTCAAACAGTGGCGCCAAGCCGTTGACCAGTTGCGCAACCAGAAGAAGCATGTTTCCGACTACCAGATGAACGCCTACCAACAGTTGCCCAACCGCATTGGCAATGTCCCCAAACACATCATCCAGCGTTTTTGTTATGTTGGCCATCGTTTCGCTATTGATCAACAACTCAACCAACGCGGCGATCAATGCCCCCCACACGCCCCCGGACTGGAACCCGCTGACGGTGCTGTTGATCAACTCTTGGAGCTTCCCAAGCCCGCCCATGAGTTTGCTACCGATGGACGCCTTGAAAGCAGACATGGCCTCAATCGCATCTTTCTCCGCCTCAATCCGGTCTTTCGTTGCCTTGTCCAGTTCTTCGGTGCGGGCGGTGAATTCCTCCACCGTCATCCCGAACGCGGCGGCGGTGTCTGCCAGGGGGTCATACTCAACGGCTTTGGTAGGTTTGGGCAGGAGCTCTTCGATGCGGTTGCTCAGTTCATCGCCGGTCATCCCGAAGGCGGCGGCGGTGTCAGAGAACGGGTCGTATTCCTTGACCTTGGCGGCTTTCTCGGTCTTTGCCTTGGATGCCTTGCCCTGCGCGCCGCTCAGCACCCCGACCAGCCCATCGAGGGCGTTGGCGTAATTGGTGGTCGAGGTTGCGGCGGCGTCGGTGATCATCGAGAACTCGGCTACCGACCCGGCGGCGGCGTTTACGTCGTCCTCCATGTTGAACGTGCTTCCGCCTGCAATGTCGCTCAGAAGCCCCGTCGCAAACGAGGTCATCTCGCTTCGGATGTCCGCGCCCGCTGATTTGAGCGACCCGGCGATCCCACTCATCCCTGGCGTCACCTCCAACAGCCCGGCAAGGGCGTCGGCTACCATCGCAACCAGTCCGCCCACGATCTGCCCAACGGCGGCGGCGGTCGAAACCATCGCCCAGATGATACTCATCGTCATCTTGCCGAACGCTTCGCCGGCGTCATAACTGCCCGTCACCAGCCCGAGAAGTCCATCTACAAACGTGCCGATCGCCGCTGCCATTGGGAGGAACGCGGTGGTGAGCAGAGTTGCATAGTCCAGCGCCACCGCCAAACCGTCGCCGATAAACATCACAAGCTTCTTCGTGACTTGCCCAATAAGTTCGCCCACAACCGCCCACTTCTCAGCCCCAAAGTCGGTTCCGGTGATGGTTTCGATGAACTGCCACATCAGCCCTGTCAACTGTAGCAGGCCAACGCCCAAATACGAGAAGTCCGCGTACATCTCCATCCACCCCACCCGAAAGCCGCCCAGGAACGCCTCGAACACCGCGCCCAGGTAGTCCGCTGCGGGGCCGAGCACGCCCATCATCGTGGTGGCGAGGCGCTGGATGGTGTCCATCGCGCCCTCACCGTCCAACGAGAACGCGCCCCACACATCGCCTGCAATCGCCTGTAGAGCCGATAGGGCGGCGATCAGAGGCAGAACCACCTCCGGGCTTAGGGCAGTGGCCAACATCGGCCCATAGGGCGCGAGGGCCGCAATTGCCGCTGCCACGCCAGAGGCCAGGGCTGCAACCCCGCCCACCATCGCCGGGAGGGTAGCCCCAAGCACCCCGAAGCCGAGAACCGCCTTCTGGGTCGCGGCGTCTAAGGCGTTGAACCACGCGATTGCCTTGCTCCCCGCCGTCACCACTTCGCCCAGCCCGGAAATCAACGGACCCACGGCGGCGATGACGTTGCCCACAAACGCCGTGACCTCGGGAATCGCCTGCTTCAGCGGCTCGATCATGGGCTTCGCGGCGTCAGCGAGGCCGATGCTCACCCGGTCCTTGAGGGTGCTGACCAGGCCGATCAGGGTGGTGCTTTGACGCTCCATCATGCCCCCGACCTCGTTGGCCGTGGTGTGCATGAAGGCTTTGAGGAAGGTGGCGCTGTCCACTTCTCGCGCTTCCACCATCGCAATCACTTCAGGGACGGTCTTGCCAAGCTCTTTGGCAAGCAGCCCGAAGCCGGAGATCCCCACCTCGGTAAGTTGGTTGATCTCCTGCGTTGCAACGCGAGTCTTGGCGTTCATCTGGCCTAATGCGGTGATGACGCGGTTGACTTCGGCTGCACCGCCGCCCATCGCAGACACCCGGTCCCCGATGGCAGAGAGCAGGGGGAGGGTGTGCTCGGCTTCGATGCCCATGGCCATGAGGCGGCGGGCGCCCTGGGCTACGTCCTCAAACTGGAACGGGGTGCGGGCGGCGAAGTCCTGCATGGACCGGATGAAATCGTCAGCGGCGCCACCAGAGCCAAGCAGGGTGGTAAAGCCCATCTGCAATTGCTCAAGTTGGGCCGCGAACCTTAACCCTTCCGCTGTGGCAGCGGCAAACAGACCGGCGATGGCGGCGCCGGCTGCGGCGGAGGCGGTGGTGAGGCCAGAGAGCGCGGAAGTGACCTTATCGACGCCCTTGGAGAACTCGGTAGAGTCGAGCTTGATTTTTGCCCAGAGTGTACCGAGTTCAGCCATCACCGCCTCCTGCCCTTAGATTTCGCTTCTTGACGCGCCTTTTTCTCGGCTTCGTCGCGCTCTTTGAAGTACTGCGCCCACTCACCGGCCTCATCGACAGTAAGCCTCTCGGCTATCTCGTCCATGGTGCCGATCTTGAGTTCCAACGCTATCCGGCAGAGGAGGGCGCGGCTACCGTCCCAGTGTCGGAGGGGGCGGGCTTTTTTGCCGAGAGGACCGGGGACATAGCCTCGGTCAAGGCGCCGAAGTCGGCAGGCTCCATCTGCATGAGGCCGTCTTTGTCTGCCATCGTAAAGACGGCCTTCTGGGTGTCCGGGTCCACGGTGAGAAGGATAAGGAGAAGCACGCCTTTTCCGATGTTGTCGGGCTGCTTCTCTGCTGCCTGCATGTCGGCGAGGGTGGGGGCGCGAAACCCATAGCGGCAGGTGGTTTCGCCGAGTTTGACCTCGGCAATATGCGGGGGCGGCTTGGGCTTGCCCAGTAGGGCGGAACGAAGGTCCATGGTGTCTCCTTGAGGTTGATGCTGCTATGCGGTCGTCGTCACGGTGACGATGGTGCCGTCCGCAGCGGTGACGGCAACTGAGAGGAAAGACGGCGTTGTTTGCACCAGACCATCAACGGCGCTGCTACTGGATGCGTTGAGCATCTTCGCGAACGCTCGGTAACGGTAGCCAGCGCCTGCCCCGGTGGGGTCGATTTCCAGCAACACGGTGGTGTCGTTGGTAAAGACGCCTTCCAGGGTGCGGGTGCCTGCACCGGAATCCTGGTCGGTATTGAGCAGGGTGTAGCTCTCAATGTCGCAAGAGAGCGACTTCAAGCCCTGGATGCGGGTGCGCCATTGGGAGCCGAATACCGAGGTGTCGAGTTCGGCAGCTTCAAGCGTGATGTTGGCGCTGTAGCACTCGGCAATCGTCAGCAGAGGCAGGTATGAGCCGTCAGCGGTGATGGGTCCGGTCTTGGAACCGGTAAAAACCACGGTTCCGGTGAGGTAATCGACGCTGGAAACGTCCCCACTTGAGATGGGGGTGCCGTTGTCGTACCAGTCGGGCGTCACGGAGGGGTCCAGAACCTGCTTGCTGGTGTCGCTGATCTGCCAGGTCGTGGTTGCCCCGGTCGTCGCAGTACCCGTGAAAGCCGTGGATGTGCCTTGGATTTTGACGGTGGTGTTGTATGCGGCGGTGGGCATTGGTGACCTTAGGGAAGGAAGGTGGGGGCGGCTACCGAGCTGAGGTTGCAGCTAAACGAGGCGAGGCCATCGACCGCAGAACCAGGGCTGTAGCTCATGACCTTGACGGCGCATTTGTAGCCGTTGGTGCCATCAAACAGGACTTTGATGTAGCCGGTGGCGCCAGAGGTGAACAGGGTCTTGAGCGCAGTCTGGGCGGTATCGCTCGGCTCGTAATCGCCATCAATGGTGAAAGAACCGGACTTCAAGCCCTGGATACGGGTGCGCCATTGGGTGTCGCTGAAGTCGGTGGTATCCAACTCGTCGGCGGTCAGGTCGCCGGAGAAGTTCTTGATACCGTCGATGGCGTTGTAGCTTGAGTCATCCGTCGAAAAGCTGACGGCGGTTGAATAACCTGCGTTTGGCATGGCTTATCCCTTGAAGCGGAGTGAGAGGTTGATGGTGTACTTGGGCCGCGCTACTTCGTCCAGGCCCAGGTACAGGGGTCCAGAGTTGCGGCATCGAACGTCGATATAGCCGGAGGAGGATGCGCGCTGCAACAGGGGCCAGATCGCCCAAGCCAGGGTCCGGGTACCGTCTGGGTCTTCTGGGTTGCCGCGAACCAGGATCTGTACCGAGAAGTCCCGCAAGTCAGCGGAGTTGCCGAAATAGGGCTGCGGGGTTTCGCCGCCGTATTCCTGCACAAACACCGCCTGGGCCGGAACAAACGCATCCTGGGCCAGTTCGGCGGTGCTGAACAGGTTGGTGCCAGCGGTGAGTCCGGCTTGACCTGTTAAGAGGGCTACAATGGCAGCGGCAGGCAGGGTTGCGGGGTTAGCCATTGACGGCCTCCATCCCGCGTTTGATGCGTGTCACGATGCGGCCACGGATGCGACGGGGTTGTAGGGCCGTTTCCAGGTATTTCGCCTGTCCACCGTTGGGGTGGTTGGCGGTCAAATCCTCATGGACGCGGGCTGCATAGGGGGTGTTGTATCCGACCTCCACTGACGCCGTGCCGTTCCCGATTTCGGGGGGTGCAACGTAGCCAGTGGCGCGGAGAACGCCGGTATCGACCGGGACAAGCGCCTTGCTCTCGGTCATGGCTTCCTGGGCTACCTCAAAGACGGCGCCGGCGATGACGCGGGGGAGAGCACCCTTGAGGCGGTCAAGGCGGGTAACCAGCTCGCGGCTATCAAGTTGCATTTCGACTCACCGCAATCTCGTAGTGGGAGGTCGAACCGGAGGTCAGGCCGGGGAAGGGGCTGACATGCAGGATGGGGAGGGAGAGGGTGTTATCCGAGGTCGAATCGCCAGGGAGCCAGATGCGGTCCATCAGCTTCGGGGCGCGGTCGGTGTTGAGGAAGATCGTGTGGCTGACGGCGAGTTTTGTGCCATCGGCCTTGTCTATCAGGCGGTCGTGGCGCTCCACGCGGGCAGGGTAGGCGGTCTTGGTGCCGTAGGTGGGCTGACCAGAGGTGCCGCGCCCGGTGACGCTGGCGATGGTCACGGTGTCAGTGAGAAGCGATACAAGAGCAGGGTCAAGCGACATTATCGGCCCTCCTGCTGTTCGGTACCAAGGGGGGGCGAGGTGCCAGGGTACGAATCCTGGCCTTGAAAGGTGGGCGGCTGCACAATGGACGAATCCTGGGCATAGCTCAGGTTATCCGCCACATTGACACCGCCAAAGAAGATGCCACCACTCCGGGCGGTACGCATCGCGCGGTATTGGGCGGCCATCGCCCGGTATTGTTCGGCTTTGGAGCCGTAATCTACCGAGGTCTGGCCGATTTTGAGGGAGTCCGCCTTCTGGGCGGCGAACCATGCGGCGATGGCGTCGCACGCCAAAGCCGCTGCTCCATAGACGTTGCTCGCGCTCTGTGCGAGGTAGAACGCGATTTGTTCGTCAGTCTGGAGGGGGTTGGTGCTCACGGTGTCCCCACACAAAGCACGCACGGCATCACGGCGCTCTGTAGCGTTCGCAGTGCCGGGCGTGTTTGTATAGTTCCAAGCCATATTACCCGACCACATCCACGCTGAACTGCTGCCCGACCAGAACGTTGCTGGCGTGGGCGGCTGACCAGGTGACCGTCGCCGAAACCGTCAGGGCGCCGTTGGTGGCTACCGAGGCGATTGGGGCAGGGGCGGCGCCCGCCGATACGGGGGTACCAGACTGTGACGCGGTGACGCGGGCAGAGGCATGGACCGTAGTCGATGCGCCCGCCGCCTCGGTCCCAGTGATGTCCGCGTCAAACACTGCGATGTCGTTGGCGATCATCGAGAGGGTTGTCGTGGTCATAATGGCGGTAGAACCGAGCTTGATCTTCAACGTCACCGTGGGGGTGGCGTTGACGCCAGTCACCCGCAGCGAGCCACGAATCCGCACCGTGGTTCCGGCTTTGATGACGTTGGCGGCCAGGGCGTGGCTGCCAATCGTCGTCTCCGTCGTGGTGTTGCTGACGGTGGTGGTGGCGGTCTTGGTATGGACGTTTCCGCCCACGATCCGCGCATCGCCACTGGCAACGCCGTCCGTGGTGGTGAGGCGCCCGGTGAGGGCTACCGCACCCATCAGGGCGAGGTCGGAGAACGACTGGTACCATGCGTTGGTGCCACTGACGCGCGCGGAAACGAACCACTGGAACGCGCCGGGGGGGAGCGTTGCAACGGTCGAACCGCCCGAATCCTTGACCACGAGGTTGTAGGTACTGCCCGCGTTGCGGATGACGAACCATTGGCCGTTTCCGGTGGCGGTCGTGCCCAGGTTGGGGAGAGTCACATCTCGGTTCGCCCCGGAAGGGGTCAGAATCTGAAAATGGGCACTTTCCCCATTCAGGGTGCGGTTGCCGCTCAAAGTTGCGACCCCCGCGCCGCTGCCCGCCTGGAGCCAGAGTTGCGCGGGGAGTTTGGTAATGTCTTTCATGGGAACTCCAGTGGCTTACGCCAGAGTTATGCGACGCAGTTGCTGAAGAAATAGCCAGATGCGCTGTCAACGATCTTGAAGTCTTCGGCGTGCAGGATCTGGCTCCACTGCTCCATCGTGCGCTCATCAACGCCCATGCGCAGCGCGAGGCCCATGTCATTCCCGGCGAGGGTGCGCCAAGTGAACATATACCCAGCCGAGTGCTCAAGCAGCGACGGGGTGGGGGTGCGGTAGGCAAGAAGGGCATTCTTCCCGGCCGCAAACGCCATCGAGGCAGAAGCCCCGGCGTTGGCGCTGTTGTAGACGACTTCGCCGACCCGAATCTCCTCAAGGCCAAACAGGGCCGCTACGAGACGGGGCGTGACCATGCGGGGGTCTACGTTGGAGGCAGAACCAGTGCCGATCCGCTGCAAGATGTCCGGGTGCTGCTTGAGGGCCTTCCAAACCTGGTAACCAACCCCCAGGACGTTGGGACGGCGCCCGGTGGCGTTCAGGACCGTCTCAATACCCGTCTCAATATCCCCGATAGGGTCTGAGGCAGGATCGTTCCAGGTCGTTGCAGGAGTGACGTCAGTGGCCCACTTGCCGGTAGAGAAGAAGTCGGTAATCCAGCGCAATTCCCGGTTCAAGTAGGCGGCGCGCCCGAGGGTGCGGGCCAGGAACTGATCGCGGGCCAGAGGCACCTGGTAGTTGGCGGCCAACTGGGCGGACATGGGGAATTCCGCCATGTAAACGTCGCAGTTGTAGGTACCACTGTGGTTCACGCCGACGCCGATCTGGGGGATCGCGCCGGTGGGAGACTTCAGAGCAGTCTGGACGCGCATCGAGTCCGAGCGGTCGACCGTGAAGTAAACGCCGGACTGAAGATCCATAGGAACAGACGGGAACATTTCGTGCAGCCCGCCGGACTGTTGGAAATGCGCAACTACGAACTGGAGCGCGGGCTGGGCGACGTAGACATCGCCGGGCTGGGGGTTGACGCTCTTGGCAAACCCAGGGAACTGGCGGGTAATCAAGGGAATGGTGTGCATTTGTTACCTCACGCCATGGTGTGGGGTTGGAGAAGGATATTGGCCTGATTGCCAGAGGTAGCGGCAGACAGCGCGCGTCCGATGGCTTTGTCGCCTGAGGAGGCCGCAACAGCCCGGCCCGAGGAGTCGATCTTGACCGCATCCCCGACCGCCACGGTGCCACCACAGACCACCGGGCAAACGCCGGAGATCATGATTTCCGTGGCCTGACCGGCTACACTCGGGGTGTTGCCGATAACGCCAACGAAGGTGGAGCCAGCCGCTGCCACGATTGCATTTCCGCTGCTGTTGCAGTCAGCAACGTAGTATTGCTTGGTTGAAAGGTCGGTATTTGCGGGAAGGGTGATGGTGACCACCCCAACATGGTTCGGATTAGCCATTGGCTACCTCATTGTAGAGAGAGGGGTTGGCCTCGTAGACTTTGACGGCGGCAGTCGCGTAGGGAGTGCCCTTTGCGACTTCGGCGGCAATCAATTCGTCGAGTTTGATCTGGGCGGCGGACTTGGCAATCACCGGCTGACCGACGCCACTGACGCGCTTGGTCAGGTCTTCGGTGGCCTGGGCGGCTTTGGCCAGGGTCACCAGCTCGGCGGAGAGCGCGGTGTATGCCTCGGGGGCGGCTTTCTGCACAGCGCGCAGGTGGGGGGCGAGGGCTGGCTTGAGGGCGTTGGTCTTGCAGAACTCAACAACGGTGTCGAGTGCGGCTTTTTCTACCAGTTCTTCCTTGGCTTTGCGCAACTCGGCAAGCTCTTTCTGAACTGCCTCGTAATCAGCCTTGGATACCGTCTCGGTATTCTCAGAATCCATAGGTTTATCCTTGGGTTGGGCTTTGAGCATCGCCACCGCTGCGGGGGGATTGTCCCCGGCCTCGACGAAAGAAACTTCGCTGAGGGTCAGGTCTACAAGGCGGGTACGCGGCTTCATGCTGCATAGCTACCGGGTTTTTGGGGCGGCGTGGTGGGGGTGGCCAAACAATGCGCCGCGTGGTAGCGTAGCGGTATCGCTATGGGTGTGTATGAGTCGAGATCAGAGTGTGCATGTGCGGGTGTCGGAAGGGGAGGGACGGGCCATCGGGCGGGCGGCTGCGCGCAGGGGGTTGACGACGCCGGCGTTTGTGCGAGCGGCGGCTTTGGCAGAGGCAGAGCGGGTGTTGGGGGAGGTCGAGGCGGCGAAGGCGAGGGAGGGGAAATGAGCGCGCTTGTACCGGCTACCACGCCGGGGCTGTTGGTTCCGGGGTTGCCGGTGCGGTGGCTGAAAGATCCGAGTAACGGCGGGGACTTTCGGTCTTGGGTCTATACCGGGGCTGGGTTTGTGCCAATGCTCGGGTCGGTCCACATCAGCGGGCTACCCTACCTGACGGACGCCTCGCAATTCGCGGTGGATCTGACGGATCGGCTGTGTTGGTGGAGAGCAATTGAATGGTTGGTGGGGCGGATTGCGCCCGATGCTGGGAAACTATTGCAGATCGGGTTCGGCAACACGAGCGGGGGCGGTAGCACTGTCTGGGCACAGTGGGATGGTGGGGCGGTGGAGAAGTCGTGGCAGGTGGACGCCGCAAGCGTGGAGGAAGCGCTTGCGGCGGTGGTAGCCCAGGTGGCTTAGACGGCTTCGCGGCGGGCATTTCCGCCGATGGAGAGGCACGACTTGCCGCCTTTGATGGCTTTCCAGACTTCGGCATCGTGGACCTGGAACCCAACCCACCACGCGCCGTCTGGGGCGTTTCCGGGCTTGGCACCCATCTTTTCCAGTTTGGCGTGGTCGAGGTAGACGCTCTCGATGACCATTGCCACCGCGCCGCCGTCGTGGTTGTTGCGCCCGATGGCTTTGCCGATACTGGCGTAGACAGCGCGCTCCAACTCGGCTGGGTCGATGGACTCGCCCGAGTGGTCTACGATGGTTTCGCCGGTGGCGGACTTCGCGACATAAGCGAAGCCGAACGCCTGCATCTTCTCGTCTGCCTTGCTGACGACCGTGAATTGCATCTGGACCGGGGCGCCCTTCTCGGTGGTGTCAGGTTCTGCCGCTGCCAGGAGTTCGGTCAGGACGCCGATGGCTGAACGGATGCGTTCGGCGTTGGCGGCTGACAGTACGCGGCCCGCCTTGGCCATTTCCATCTCATCCTCGGTTTCGTCCGCACCCTCGACGGTGGAAACAACGCGAACCCAGGAGCCGTCCGGGCGGCAGGTCCAGCCCGATTCCTGCATGAGCATCGCCATGACGAAGCCGAACGCCTCATGCTCGATGCCAAGGCCGGCGGGCATCGGGGCGGCCACCAGGTTCCACCGGGCGCAGAACTCAGCCTGCATCTCGGGGGGCATGGTCGCGGCCATCGCCGGGGTGAGATCGGCGGGGGTGCAGGGGGTGGGGAGCTCGGGCGGCTTATAGGAGACTTCCATCGCCTCGTGAAAGCCGTGGTATCCATACGCTTTTTTCATGTTTTCCTCGTTCTCGAAATAGTTCACCACCCGGTCAGACCAGGGGATTGCAGGATCGCCACCCCAGAGCGCCCAGGCGACGCGACCGGGGGAGGGGTAGCCGGGTTCGCCGGGGCGGAAGCCCTCAGCCCTCTGGTCTACCTCGTGACGAGCGAGCCATGCGCGCATCCTCACCGCTTTGTCGCGGGTAATCGGCTCGTCGTTTAGGAGGGCGCGGGCCTCGGCTTTGGTACGGTCGCGGAGGCCATCGCCGCCGTGCCCTTCGGCTACCCAATCCAGGCCGCGCTTGAGTTCAGCCTTTACGGCTTTGGGGGCGTGTAATAGCTCAGGCATAGGTCAGGCCCATCGCGCAACGGCAGTTCGGGTGAAGGGTGGGGGCAAGGGCGCCGGTTCGGGGGAAAGGCTCGTTGAGGGCGACCTTTACGCCGTCGAGGGGGCGGCAGATGTCGCAGGTGCGTTCGCCGGGGGCGGTGAGCCAGACTTTGCGGGCGCCGGGGCGGAGTAAGCCCTGTCGATCGGCCTCGCGCCAGCTGTCAAGGGTGCCACGGGCGTGGGCGGTGACCAGCTCGGTACGGGCGATCGTGGTGAGACGTTCGCGGAGAAGGCGGGCGGCGTAGCGGGCGATTCGGGCCTCGGCGGCGGTGCGGAGGCGGGCTGTGGTAGCTTCGGCGAGTTGTTCAGCGCGGTAGGCAAGCAGGGCGGCGGCTTGCCGGCTGTGGAGGCCGACAAAGGGGCGGATTGCGCGGGCGATCTGGTCGGCAGACAGGCCCTCGGTGGCGTAGGTGGTGAGGGCGGTGGCGAGTGCAACGCGGGTGGTCGCGGTGATCTCGGTGACGAGCGCGGCGCCGTGTTCGGCCAGGAAGGCGGCGGCGTAGGGATTGGCGAGGTCAAAGCTACCGGACAGGTCAAGGGCGTTGTATTGGGCTGCGGCTGCGGTGAGTATGGCTTGGGCGGCGATGGCTTCCCATGCGGCTTGGATGGTGGCCTGAGCCTCAGGCGGGTAGAGCGCGGCAATGGCCTCGGGGGTGAGGTCGTCGGGGAGGTCGGGAGGGCGCAGATAGAGCGCGAAGACGCGGCGCAACTCACCCTCAAGGGGGGCGAGTTCTTCGAGGCTGGCTTCCCAGGGGGTCACAGGGATTCACCCTCAGAGGAGCGGGGCGGCAATCCGCCGAGGCGGCGGATGTGGTCCTCAAGGGCCGGGTCAGGCGTCAGAGTGCCGCTGCCAACCCCCGCTTTGAGGAGTTCGGCCAGATCCTTGAGGCTCGGCTCGTCGATGGGGCCATGTGCCAGGGTGGGGCAGAGTGCCGGGTCAAGGCCGCGAAGGGCGATGAAGGGAGCGAACAGTTGGCGCTTGACGGTGGCGCAGAGGGAGTCGAGGATGCCGGTGAGAACAAAGGCAAGGAGGGCGGTCTGGTCGCTGGAAAGGGCGAAGGAGGCGGACTTCTCTTGACCGAGTAGCAGGAACTGGGTCAAGAGGCCGGTGGCGATGCGTTGCTCGTACATGCGCACGATTTCAACGTGATCAAACTGGCGTTGTCCGCCTGCTTTGAGGAGTTCGACTGACCAGCCGGAGGGGGTGCCGTCGCTATTGGTGGCAGAGGGGAGAACGATGCCCTCGCGTTCGCCGCGTTGCAGGTTGGCGGTGCCCTTCTTGATGGCTTCCACGGTTGCGGTTGCGGTTGCGTCGCCTTCGGTGGCGAGGTTCCAGGTTTCGGTGGGGATGTGGGTGACGAGCATCCCGGTTGCGTCTTTTTGGACGCCTACCCCGAGTGATGTCATGATCTGTTGCTGGTTGCGATAGTCGATGTAGATCGTGCGTAACCACGGCCCGCCCTCTGGCCCCTGGTTGGTGGTGTCGGGGACAAAATGCACGGCGCGGGCGGCGGGGATGGTGGCAGACTGGCCGGCACGGGTCAGTTGGTCCAAAGCGGTGACGTAGCGCCCGCCGTCATCCCATCGCCAGTCGAGGCGGCTATCCTGACGGCAGAAATAGAGGCCGTCCCAGGCGATTCCGTCGGGGGTGTTTTTGTAGACCACCTCATGCCAGGACCAGCCGAGGGGGATGGCGGTTAGCATCTCGGCCAGAACGTCAGGCCAGGGGGTGGTCATCGCATCCCATGCGGCGCGCAGCTCGTCGGCGGCGGCGATGGCCTCTGGGGTGTCGGCGGCGGGGAGGATCGACCAATGGGCGCCCCGGCTTACCTGGGTCAGAATGCGGAACGAACTGGCCGTCAGGGCGTGGTTAGCCAGCATCTCCCGGTATTTCCGGTCTGCTTTGCCGCCTTGAAGCTCAGGATGGAACTCATCGGTTCCGGGGTAGGAGCGGTTCCCGTAGACAGGGAAGCCGCCGTATCCCTGGCGTGGGGGTGGGGCGGCGTTCGGGTCGATGGGGAGTTTAGCCATGTGTAGGGGCTACCGGAAGGAAGGTGGTTTGTCAAGCGTTCATGCGCGCGAAGCCGTTGGGGGTGGGGGCGCCGGTTGATGACCCAAGGCGGACACACCCCTCTAAGGCGTCGAGGGCGTCGTCAGTTTCGTTGGGGGTGCCGCCCCAATTGCTGGCTTGGTGGCGCAGGTCTTTGTGGTTGCCATCGTCAGCCCACCGCAGGCTTCCAAACTCCATCATCGGGGACAGGCGCTTGATGCGTTGCACCTTTGAGACGCCTTCTGACGACTGGAGCCGGGGGATGGCTAGGAGGGGCAAGTTTCTGGATCTGACCTCGGCTGCGAACATAGGAATGAGAAGCTCTTGAGCGCCTTCATCCTCGGTTGCGTGGCGGTCGGGCTGCCATGATTGCCAGAGGTCGAGGTAGTCGCTGACCAGCTTTTGCGGGCGGCGGCGCTGCATGTCGCAGAGGCGAACCCAGAATACCTTATCCAATGGGTCATAGTCGAGGATGACGATGGCGCTGTAGTCGCTCTGCGCGGTGCGGCCCAGACTCGGGTCCAAGTACATGAACCGCTGCATCTTCTTCCGGGCAGGGATGGGGAGGGTCCATTGGGTGATCCAGGCTGGCTCAAAGTGCTTGACGCCGCCTCCGCTTGGGTCGAGGAGATACTCCTGGTTGAAAGCGCGAGAGCCTACCAGTTGGCGCCGCTCGTCGATGCCGGTTTGGGTCCAGATTTGCGGGCAGAGTAGCGCCTGGGTGCGGGCGTGGATGGCGGGGAGGGCGCAACGGACAAGCCCGGGCCATTCTGCGACCAGGGGGGGGGTGCGGGCGTTTCCGCATACCTGGGTGATCAGATCCTTGTCGTTGAAGGGCGTGCCGAAGAACCCGATCTTCGCGGAGGGGGAGCCGCAGGGGATAAACGAGCGTTTGACGAAGGTGATTACGTTCTCGGTAATCTCCTCGTTATCGGCCTCGCTCTCCTTCATGGGGTCATCGACGATAAGCAGGTCGGGGCGTTGGTTGCCCTGGGTCAAGCCGCGCACATCGCCTCTGCCCGCAGTCATGCCACGGACTGACAGGCGGCAGGGGTGGTCCCAGTTGCCAACGTAGATCAGCTTATCGGCCTGATTCCAAAGTTGAAGCTCCTTTTCCTTCCGGTTGGGGTGCATGTAGCCGGGCCGCAGCCAGTAATCCCGATGCAGGAGGGGGGTGCCGTTTTCCAGGGCGAGGGGGGCGCCGGTGCCGGTGACGATACTCCCGATGTCCCGGCTGAATTGCGCGTACAGGCGCCCGCTGGTCAGGAGTGCGGCGTAGCGTGACCCCCACGCGTCGGGCGCGTAGAACGTGCGGAGAAAGGCCCGAACAACGGCGGCTTTCATCAACATCGACTTGCCGTGTCCACGAGCCATCTCGACGCCGGCGCCAAGGTGGTTGCCGCTGAAGATGCCCTCGTCGAGTTTGGCGCAGACAAATCGCTGACCGGTCGAGAGGCGGAGGGGGCGTCCGAAGTCGTCGGTAAAGTAGGTCTGAACGAAAGCGGCAGTCGTCAGAAGTGCAAGTTCAGCCCGGGTCATTGGCGGGGGCCGCGTCTTCGGGGGTGTAGTCGTCGAGGGGGACGGGGACCAGCGCGAGGCCGTGGGCAGCGGCATAGGCGCGGACGTCGGCTTCGGTGATGGTGGGGGACTCGGGGGCTTCGGGAACCTCGGGCGGCAAGGGGGCAATGAGTTTCATACTGCGCTCGATGATGCCTTGAGCGGCTTTGAGCTTGACCGCATCATCGCGTCCACCGCTGCGGGCAAGTTCGGCCTCGATCTTGAGCATTTCGTTGAGCGTCTTGGAGGACCGCTCAATGGCTCGGGAGACCCGGACAGAGATCCGCTCGTCGATGACGGCACGGACGCGGGGGCGGCGGAGGGTGCGGCAGACGTTCGAGAAGTCCATGTTGAGGACCGCCCCGATTTGCCGCATCGTCTTGCCTTCCAGGTACATATCCAAAATAGACTGTTCCCTGGCCGATAGTTCGCGTTCGTTGCCTTGCGTGGTCATAGTTTCACATCCCCCATACCACGCGGATCACCCCACCGTCACACGGGACGGTCACAAAATCCCGCCCGAGCGCATACGGGACCGGCTCGCACCAGTAGCCGCCGTCCGCCTCAGCGCAACGGACCAACGTCAGTGGCTCTCCGAGGCGTTCCAGGGCGATTGCGCCTTCGGGGGGGCAGGTGGCCTCGATCAGTAGCGGCGGGGGCGCTGCGGTGTCTGTGAGGGGCAGGGAGGGGGCACAGGCGAGGAGGAGGATCATGGTATTGCTCCAAAGGTAACAAGTTGCGCTCGCTCGTGCGGTTCCGGCTCAGCCTCAAACCTCGCCCGAAACGTCACATCATCCATCCCCTGCCAATCGCCGCCTCCCCAATCCACCAGCCACCAGCCCGGAGAGAGCCGGATGCCGCCGATACTGACCTGCTCTCCGTAGCGGGCGGGAGGGAAATAGAGCAACGCAGCCCCAATGCGCCGGGCATCGTCATCGGTGCCGTCCCACTGCCAAGCACGGACGGGGGTAGGACGGTGGCGGTAGTTCATGGCGCCCACCCCGTTCCATCGCAAGGACAAGCCTCGTCAGGCCCAAGCGTCACCCACGACGCATGAACCGGGCAACGATGCGGGCGAATCGCCTCACCCCCATACAGGACGCGGGCCATGAGGTTCGACTTGCCCATGTCGAGGCGGAGGGCGTAGTACCCGTCAGAAACGGCCTTCATATGATGAACATCTTTGAGCCGCATCCGTTCCCGGAACCACTCCGTAGCCGCCTTGCAGAACTCCCCCACCTCCCCCTCCTCAGGCGCTCCTTGCCACTGCCAGAGCGCCAGCATGGCCAGAATGCGCGTACCCCGCTCCCCCATCACCTCGCAACAGGCGTGGATCTGGGCGGCGAGGTCAGTGCGGGTGATGCGGCGGCTCATGGCGCCCTTCCTGCATTCCGGTCGATGCCATGGCACGGCGCGCAATGCCGCGTCAAGCCCACTGCCCTGTCGCCGCAATGGACACAATACGGCCCGTCGTAAGGCTCTAACAGCCCAACTGCCAAGTCAAGAGCAAGACTTCGCATCCGCTTACTGGCTGCTTCCCACCCCAGACCGAGGGTGAGTTCGCTCCCACCTGGGCCGGCCTGCCCGTCTCGGAAAATGCGCCACTCCCAATATGCACCCACGCACCACACCCGGGCCTCAAACGGCCCAATGCGCTTCGTCCAGACGCCATTGTTGAAGGTCCAATCTGTGTTCATTTCGTCACCTCAAAACGCGCCTCAAAGGCGGACGGCTCGTATACCTTGACCTCCCCCGTATCGTGGAACCTCACAAGCCACTGCCCACGCCCCAGGATCTGCCCCGCCACCTCCAACGCCCCCACCCAGACCAGCGTAGCCGGCCCAAACGCGGCCTCGATGGCGGGGATGTTGTCGTCGTACTGGACCGCCGTCACGGGGACGGGGCGGAGGATGTGGGTGGCAGTCATCGTTCCCTCAAAAGTTGCCGGCGGGCCGTCCCCTACGGTGCGTCGTTCGCAGAGCGCTTTTAGACCAGACGTCGAACCTGGACCGGCTCCCCCAGCGTACCCCATCCCCCGCAAAGACGCAAGCCACATTAGCAATCCTCCCCCCGTTTCATCTTCGGCTCCCGCTCCCTCCCCCCTCGCCACAACGCCCCACCCTGCCACCGATACGCCCGTCGGTCGCGTCGCAGCCCGTCGAGCAGCCGCAGCGCCCGCGCCCGGTCGCACCCCAGCAGCTCGGCAGCCTCCTCCACCCACAGCCCACCCTCCCACTGGAGGGCAGCGGCAAGCACATCGCGGTCGGTTTCGCCGCATCCAAGGGCGCGTATACTCCCGTCGAGGCAGCGGACGCCGACGATACGGGTGCGCGGGTTGGGACCGGGCTGGATGACGATTGGAGCCTTCATAGCTTGGGTTTAGCCGAGTTTGCCGCTGCCCACCAGCCTGT
>Ga0208005_1000258_pt1 | contig 21606 bp, 28 predicted proteins | sample DEB19_08_DNA_3_FD_184530 | JGI IMG/M metagenome (GOLD analysis project Ga0208005, IMG submission 184530) | Aqueous microbial communities from the Delaware River and Bay under freshwater to marine salinity gradient to study organic matter... | ecosystem: Environmental > Aquatic > Marine > Coastal... | reverse complement strand
GCAGGTGACTGCTCCAAGCCGATCTGCCCGTCGTGACCGTAGTCCCGTAACCCCCAATACGGAGGGCTAGTAATACAGGCTTGAACGGTGTTATCGGGGATGTCTTTGAGTCGTTGACGCACGTCGCCAACAAGGATGGTCGCTTTCATCCGAGCAACTTCTTGATGATGGCATAACTGACGGTCAGGCAGGTTGCGGTGAAGGCCGCTAACCAAACGTAGAAAATCACTTGTTCTCCGATTCGTTCGGCGTTACTGGGAGCATGGTGACGGGTTTCCCGGTGTGTCGAATACAGGTTGGTTCCGTTGATAACGGAACGTGCGTTGTAAGGGTTTTGTTGCATTTTGGGCATCTCCACTTGTTATTCATGGTTGTCAATGAGTTGTAGAAACGGGATGCACCCGTCGTCGTAGTCGAAGTCTTCCCCGAGGTATTTGTCGTCAGGTCCGTCGTGGGTCATGCACAAAACGGGCAAACAGAACTCGTGCTCGACCCCGTACTGAATCCATTCTGTGATGGTCATCAGTTCGTTTTGTGCCATGTGTTTCTCCATTCTTCATTTCATCAACGTATTCCCGGCCACATGTTTCACAAACATCTTTTGAAGCTGGCATCACGGTCAGCACGATGTCGGGATAATCCTGTGAAAGGCGTTTTTCTGTGCGTACAGCCCACATGTAATCTGGAAACACTTTGGCGTTGCTCATAATTTCGGTGCTTACAAACGACCAGTAGTGTTTGCCCAATTTTTCGGTGCGATAATAACGGGGCTTTGAGTTTTCCCAAAGTGGCGATTCGGCTTTGATGACGTAATACTCATCCATTTTGGATTTGCATCCAGGCGTCTCGACCGGCGTCTGTGATGGCGCAGATCATGCGTTGGCGGCCTCGACCGTTGGGTCGGGTGTCTCCGGTGGCGGCGATCCAGCCGAGCGCCCGCAGGTCGGAGCAGCGACGACGCAGCCCTTCGTCCTCGAGGGTAGCTGGTCTGCCGAGCAGCACTTCGACGGCTTCTTCGTCGGTGACATCGTTCAAGCAGTAGACCTCGAGCATACGGATCGCTCCGCTCAGGCGCTTCGGATGGGCTGGTGCTTGTCGGCTGGTGGTCGGGTCGTTCGTTCGGAACGGCAGGGGCATTTGAATGATGTTGGTCATTCCCAATCCTTTCTGTATCGCAGATGTGAGTGTTCGTGGGTTCGGCAGTTGTCGCAGGTCACCTGACCTGTTTGTGGATGGAAGTTGTGGCGGGTCACAGGGGTGACTGTGTCACCGCAGATGTCGCATTCGGCTTCAGTCGGCGTTTCGTGATGCGGCATCTCGATGAGCCTCCGAGATTGTTTCAACGAGTTTGCGAAGTGCTGGCATGGTTTCTCTGTCTCGAGCACGGTCACGCCATGCTTTGTTGGCGTCGTTGTGTGCCCGTCGGCAGGCGTCGCACGGGGTGGTTTTCATTTCCATGTGGAGGCGGTAGCCGTGGGCGGTGCCGTGATGGAAACGGCGGGGCGTGGCAACCGGTTCGCGTTTCATGATGCGTCGATCCCGTTCGGTGGTGCCACCCCAAATGCCGACGACCGGTCCCGGTAGGGACAGGCAGTATTCGAGGCATTTGTCTTTGACGGGGCACGGGGGGAGGCCGGGTGTGCGGCGCGTTGCCGTGCGTCCGTTGCACACCTCTTTGGCCTCCTTCCCGTGCTTACCGACCGACGGCATGAACAGTTCGGGGTCCATGCCACGGCAGGCTGCGTCCTTTATGAAGTCGTCTGACACGGTGGCTTGCCAGCCGAGCATGATTTCAATCGACATTGACGCGCTCCGAATACTCCATCCATGCTGACATGGCGTCACCGATTTTCCAGGCGGCGTTGATGGTGCCGTCGTTGTTGTCGATGGCTTCAGCGAGCCGGTTGCCTCGGAACAGCAACTGTTCGTTCTCGAGACGGAGTGCTTCGATCACCTCGGCGCATTCCAGTAGGTGGCGGCTCATGAAAGCGATGGTGTGTTTGCGGTCGGAGAACCTGCGGAACAGTTTCATTGGGGCACCGATTCCATTGCCTTGAGGTGGTCGATGATCTTGGACGCTTCGCGTTTGGTGATTCCGGCGAGCACGTTGATGTCACGGCCAAGCAGGCCGGACGCTACGGCTTTGAGGTCGTCGCCGTCAATGCCGACACCTTTGCCGATTGCTCGGATCGTGTTGATCTGCTTGCCTGTCGCAGCGTCCTCGGGGCGTACCGGCTCCGGTGTGGTTGCGAACGCTGCCTCGAAGTCTTCGTAGGTCGCTCGAGGTTCCTGTTCCGGTTCGATCAGTTCGGCGTCCACGATCACCGGCTCCGGTGCGGGAACGAGCACTTCGTCAATGACGGCGACGATGTCGGCGGCTGGTTCCGGCGTGACGGTCACAGCCACCGGTGCGGGTGCAGGCTGGTCGTTCCATTCGACACCGGCGATGCTGGCTGCTTCCTCCGGTGTGTAGGACAGACCGGCGATGATGTCTGCGAACAGCATGCGGCACAGTTCCGATGTGGCTCGAGCCATCAGCATCGCTCGAGGGTAGGTTTTCCAGGCGCCACGACCGGCAAGTCCGGCGAGTTGTGCGTCTCGCATTGTCCATTCGACGGTGGCTTCCGAACCGGAGTCCGAACGGCGACCGTACAGGACAACCTTGTCGTTGCTGGCAACCTTGACGTCGATCCGATGACCGGCTTTGAGGACGAGTCCTCGCATGCCTTCCGGTGCGAGCGACGGCTTGCCTTCGATCACATGGATTTGGGTCAAGGACTGCATCGGTCCGAGGCCGAGTTCTTCTCCGTACAGCACAGCGGCGTACACCGATTCGGGTTTGCCTCGGAACGCTGTCGGCACGAAAGGTGTGTTGGCAATCTTCTGCGCCACCTTCCATGAGATTTCTGCGGGCGAGAGTGGGCGGGCCACCTCGAGGGCTTGTGAGTCTGACATTGGTTTCCCCTTCAGTTTGTAATTTGGATCGTTGAACGACCGTAGGTGGTTTCCGAGTAGTTCTCGGGGTCGATGCCATTCTCGCGGAGGGGTGTGACACGCCAACCGAGCGAGCCGGTGAGCGGAAGCACCTTCTTGAGAAGGTCGATGAGGTTGAGGACGTTGTCGAGGTGAACTTCGCCGGTGCCGTCGGGGTCGAGGGTGGCTCGAACGAGGTCGCGCATCAGCCCTTCGGAATCCCATTTGCGGCTCGAGGTGGTGCGACGCTCGAGGACTCCCAATCCTTCGAGCACCACCTTCTTGTCGGGCAGCAGGCTGGCAATGTTTTCTTCGACTTCACGGACGAGAGCGTCAAGGTCGGTTTTGATTTTGCGAAGCTCGACCAGTCCGTAGGTCAGGGTTGTCCAGTCTCCGGCAGCGACGAGCTCACGGCGACGGTCGTCGGCGCGTAGCAGGTCGGCCCGAAGGCTGGCGGTGGTGTCGAGGGCAACGACGCTGTCCTCGACGGGCACTATCTCATTGGCAGGTGTCATAGGTCGGACTCTACGGTGTGGTTACCGGACTGTCAAGTCATGTTCTCCACGCATACCAACGGTTGTCATAACCGTGTACCTTGACGTCATAGTCCCAGATGGCTTTAGCGGCCCTCAGGTTCGTCTCCCAGTCGAACAGGTCGTCGCAGTCCTCGAGGATGCCTAGCGCCCCTAGATAGCCCGCAGGATGCGGATTCCAGCGGTTCTTGGCGCACCACGCCGAGTTGATCTGAACCAGCCCGCGGGAACCGGAACCAGGATCGTCTTGGTTCCATGCGTGGCGAGGCTGGCCGTCAGCGGTGATGTCGCATCGGCTTTCCCGATGAGCAATGTAATCGAGATACTCGAGCTCGCTCTCCGGCCAGCCGACCCGTCGCGCAATCTCCATCGCCACCGGGCATAACGGCGTGAAGCCGAAGGGGATGGTGGTTGTGGTCGTCGTGGCCGGGATGGTCGTCGTCGGGGTTGTGGTCGTGGTGACGGGGACGACGGTTGTGTTTGTTGTGGTTGGTGCTGGGGTGCTGGCTGGTTGAGCGAGAGCAACCCCGCAAGCGGATAAGACAATGACAAGTAGTGCTTTGGTGATGTGCCGCATCGGAACCTCCGGTGAAGGCAGACGAGGCCGAAGCCGTCAAGTCTGCGTTTGTTTGGCTTCACCGATTGTACGGCATTGACAATAAAGGGCAAGTCGATAGACCTAAATTACCGATCTACCTGCGACTATCCAAGACCAGAGTATGACTGCGCTTCTTCTATGCGGCGCGCTAATTCACCACGTTGAGATGCTGGAATTCGTGCGTAGGCGCTTCGCAATGCATCCTTGAAGATTTCAGACGCGCGAGAACCAAAGATGTTTGACAGCATCCCTGCGTATGGGTTGTAAGCCGAAGTTGATTCTGATACGGCGCTCACAATTAGATCGTCAAGTTGTTCTCGAGAAAATAGGCGTGGCAACATTTCTGTCAAACCAGGGATGTTGTTCTTAGCGACCATTACCGCAACGTCACCAATGCCCGGAATCGGTGTTGGCGTAATTTGATTGCTGTATGCAGATACAAGCGATTTGATTTTTTCCGGTGGCAGGGTTGCCATCATAGGATTCCAGTCGTACCCCCAGTCCGTTGGAATAAAAAATGGGTTTGCGTTGGCCCCTGCGCCCGACATTCTCATTGCATTGGCGGCCGCTTCAAAGTTGTTTTGCATTGCCAATTGGTGCGCATAGAGTTGCGTCGGGTCTTGCACGTCTTGAATAATTGACGGTACAAGTTCGTCTTTGTAGTAATTCGGATTTTCGCCGTATCGAATAAGTGTTTGTTTGGCTTGTTCTTTGACTTGTTCAAGTGTTTGCCGAACGTCGCTTAGACCAACAATTGGCGACCGGCCATAGTCTCGACGGATGGTTACCTTGATTGGAATACCTGACTTTTCAAGTTGAGTAATAGTTCCGTCGGGTCCGAGGTAAGCGTCAATACGAGAGATAAGTGACTTGAGGCTGCTCTCAACATTTGTGCTTGTATCTGCGACAATTGTGCTAAATAGTGCGGAAGGATCGGGGATGACCAGTTCTGCATTGGTAATGTCTTTTGAGGAGATGGGGCCACCCCACATTTGAATTTCCCTGTAACCGGTACTGTGTGGTTTGTCCATTGAAGTCAATGGGAGAATTTCTTCGGGAGTGTTGACACGAAATGAATCAGCAGGGGCTGACGTAATTCGTCTATTTGGGCGAACAGTAATAAAGAAATTATCTAATGAACTGGTTGCGCCATACGCATCGTCAACATTGACATTGACGCCGTATGACGATGCTGCATACGGGTCGGCTGGATCACGCAAAAACCCGTAAATAGGGGGCTGCTTGCCTGGTTCGGTTCCGTACAGAAGGTATTCGTTATGTTTGCGCCAATTTTCATAGTCAGTTCCTCGGCGGTTGACCCCAGCCCCTTCGTCAAACATCGAACCGTATTGACCAGAATCAAGCACTCTTTTCAAATTAGGACCTGAAACTGAAATTGTTGGCGGTGGGGCAAACGGATTTTCGCCCATAGATTCAATGGCGGTTTCGTTTGCTTTTCCATAGGAGATGGGGACGCTTTCTCCCCAAGCTTTCCACCTTTCAGCGGCTTCCGGTTCGTACCAAGATGGGACATCGGGTAATGAATCTGCGGCTGCCGCTCGTTTGGCAATGTAGTTATCAAGCAATTGACGCTCAAAACGCGATTTGATTGACCGTATTTCTTGAGGCGACTCGGCCTTAGCAATAGCAGCAAACGCGTCGTCTGTCGTCATGTTCGCAGGCAACGAAGATAGTCGCGCTTCTTGTCTCCCAAGTTTGTCAAATTCTTGATTGAGCAACCGGTTGCCAACTTTTTCACCGGCCGCTTGCTCAATGGCTAGCGCCCCAGCCGGAGTAGCGGCTTTAGCGAACGGATAGACCGCTGTTGCTACGTCGACATACGGCATCGCTGCAGCGAACGCACCGGTGATTCCTTCACCAGCCGCCTGGTAGGCCCGCGCTGACGGAGACTCGGACAACGTGTCTTTTCCAGTTAGGACGGAGCGCCCAAGTTGGTAGGCGTCGCCGCCAACATGCTCAAGAGATTTGCCGCCCTGCTGAAAGATGTTGAACGACCCAACCTGCTCGGGTTCGTATCCAGGAACAACGTCAAGGGCCGTGGCGAACGGGCTAGCGGCGACACCCCATAAACCTTTGAGGCCACCTAGCACCTTGCCGCCGAATCCTTGTGAACGCTTGCGCGCTTGTTGTTGAGCCAGCACTTGGGCTGGACTCATCGCACCACCAACACCTGCGTCCTGCAACATTGCTACGACATCCCCATAAATTGGTCAAAGAAATTTTTGGCATTAGGGTCGGACAACAATTGGCGAAGCGGTGCGTTCTCGTCCAAACCTGCGAGTGTTGACCATCTGTTGCTTGACCCACCCTGACGTCCCAAACGGATCGCAGCTCGCAACCGTTCCTCTGCCAACTGTGCAGGTCGATTAGCAACGTCAGCACGAACCGTTGGTGACAAGTTCCGGATCGTTGTGACAATACGATCAGCGGTTGCGCTTCTCGGACTAATCCCTCGAGATTCCAAGAAGTTCAACAACGCTTCGCGTGTGAACGGCAACTCCCCAATAACTTCCTGAGGACCAGCAACACGAAGCGCAGGGGTGTTGGGTACGTTCGCATCTTGAAACACTCGTCCTCGAGCACGGGTCACATACAACGCAGGTTCCTCACCCATGCCAGCAAGACCGGACATCTGAGGGTTCTCAAAGACATTTCCCATCATGCGGGGGCTTCGAGCGTCCCACATGTACGACGACCCAACCATCGCATCGGCTGCTGTTGTTTGCCCAGCACCGACTGCTCGAGGGGAGATTTCTGTTAGACCACTTGTGGGCGAAACATGTACGCCATACTTGGGGATTGCGTTCCGTGCCGCACCGGCCGCACCAGCTGCCGTGGCCGCCAACGTGCCGTAATCCAAACCGGCTTTCAGCACACCAGGAACGACACCTTCGTCACGGATTTCCTGTGCCGTGTACGACGGGCTGTCAGCCCCGACGCCTGGGATAGCGGTAGCGTCACCGACTGCTCGACGTCCAGCAACGCGCACCGGTTCAACAAACATCTCAATTGGATTTTGTCCCCCAGACATTCTAATTACAGGGCTATCTCTCAACCATTCGTACGCGCCACCGAGTGCGCCACCGATACCTTTCAAAGTGCCCAATGCCTGCTGACCGAAACTACGTCGTGCGCGTTGTTGAGCCAGCACTTGTGCTGGACTCATTGCACCACCAGTTCCGGCGTCTTGAAGCATGACCTATGCGCGTCCGGCGTTCTTGTTGGCGATCCCTGCTTCGCTCAACGCGATAGCAAGCGCCTGCTTCGGGTTCTTCACCACCGGCCCACCCTTGCCGGAATGCAAGGTGCCGGACTTGTATTCACGAAGAACTTTGCCAACCTTCTTTTGCGGTGTCATTGTTCCTCCTACGCGAGCGGGTTGTACGACGCCACCGGGCCGCCCAATTGACGCATCTTTCGTTGCGCGAGACGTTGCGCGAGGGTGGCGGCAGCCTGCCCGACGGCTGGTTGCTGTGCCTGGTAGGTGGCTCGAGCGGCTCGCTGTTCGGCGCGTTTCTGCTCATACAGCGCGGGGTTTGACTGGCGCAGGTTGGCGAACGTCTGCCGGAACCGGCCGGGGGTTTCCCGCACACCAGCGCGCATTGTCGCGCGGTCGATCATCCGTTCGTTGATCGGACGGCGAGGTTCGGAGTTCATCGGCACCATGTCAGGTTCCCATCCTCATCGGCGGCATTGGTATGCCAGCGGGGCTGGGAAGCGGGCCGGACGGTGCGGGGACACGCATGGCAAGTTCCGGTGGTAGACCCATCGGACCAGCCGGAGCGGGGGCTGGTGCGAGACGAGGAACAGCCATCGGATTGCCCATCGGGCCGCCCATCGGAGCGCCACAATGCGGGCACATGTCCTCGCCACCTTGATCTTCGCCCTGACCCATCGCCTCCTGAGCGTCCTCTTTCAGTTCAGCAAGCATGCCAGCCGCAAGGATTTCCTTCGCTTGGGCGTACAACGGACTGTAATCCGTGCCGCCACCCATACCCATGTCCATCATTCTGCGCTCCTAACAACGATCCGTAGGCCGTCGTTGCCGTCGACCAAAGGTGCATGGAAGTCTACTCTGACGACCTTGTCGGGGGTGTCGTCCTCGACCACTCCGGCGTCCACCAGCCCGTCGATGGCGGCTTTGGCGGCTGGGAAGCAGGCGGCGGTGTCCTGCGGGGATCGCCCGTTCTTGTGAAGGGGGACAACCGAAATGTGGATTTTCTGAAACTGGGGGATTTCGGCGTGTTCGGCGGCGAGCCGGAACTGCTCCCGCCACCATTTCGTGTCGGTGGCTCGACGTCCCCAATTGTTGGTTTTGCGTTCCTGGTTCAGCGTCGTAGGACGGCGGCCATGTATCTCGAGATACCAGGTGTCGTTCATTGGGCGGCTTTCCTTTCTTGGGTGCGTCGGAGTCGAGCGGCTCGATCTCGTTGCGCTTGATCTTTGGCTTGTTTCTGTGCGAGTTCAACGTCCATGATGGGGGCTGGTACGCCGAACGTGCGAAGCACAGGGCTGATACGTCCGACAACGGGGCCGAGGCGTGGTTCGGCGTATGCCCCGGTGGTGCGTAGGGAACCTTGTCCGAAACGGGCGACAGGTCCGGTGGCGACGTCGGTGCCAGGGATGGTGCCTTCCGGTAGGACGTCAAGAATGTTGCGGAATGGGCCGCCGAAGGTTTGTAGTCCCTTGTAGCCGATACCGCCGAGAACATCTCCGAACCCTCGTTCGGTGTTGGCTTCGGGGCGTCCCTCGAGGTAGCCGGGGCGTGATAGTTGTGGGGCGAACGGTAGGTTGCGTCCGGTTTGCCCGTAATACAGTTCGCCAGCAACCGTGAGCGTGAACGTGATAGCGGGGCTAACAGAGGTGCCTGTCTCAAGAACATCGGTGAACGGGTTTCGGCTGAACATCGCAGCGTCGCTGTACGGGTTCAAGAAGTTGAGGTCAACGAAATACCCCATAACAGGGGTTTTGCCTCGAAGCCAGTCAGCTAGTCCGGTGTCCTCACCTTCGGTCATCATGGAGCCGAGGTTGGCGTAGAACAGGACACGCTCAGGGCTGTCAATTGCCAGTTCGAAAGCGGCTTTGTTGATGAATTTGATCCACGACCAAAACGGGAAGATTTGTCGCATGACTTGCTTCTCGAACGGTGACAGGTCGGAGAACGCGCCGAGCGTCTCGTTGGTGGCGTCCACGGCATCTCGGATTGCTTGGTTCAGTTCGGCGTCACCGAACGTGTTCACACCGTCAATTTCGTCCAGCGAACGACCTTTGGCTCGAAGCGCACGATCCAGTTTTTCAATGTAGACCGCTGTTCGTCCGATACTGTTGATCGCTTCGTTGAACCGGAACGCTCGTTGACGGAAGTCGTTGAAGAACCGTGTCGCCTTGTTACCGGGACGATAGTTCGGGTCTGCGAGAACACGACGACCGTCTTCCATTGTGAACGCCAAGTCCTCGAGCCGTAGCCCTCGACCGGACAGGGCAGCACCGAAACCGGATGCGACGACAGGATCAGCAAACGCACCCATGCCACCAACACCGGAACCGAGAACGTCACCGAACAAGATCATTCCGAGACGAGGATCGTTCGGGTCGGTCATACGGCCGATGGTTTCACGGATTCGTTTCACGAGCTGTCGTGGGTTGATGTCGCCTCGAGTCCAAGCGAACATGACAATGCCGACTGCGTCACCGATCTGCCAGCGCAACGACAACGGCAAGATCACCGACTTCCATTTGCTGGTCACCGTGTTCATGAAGTCCAACGTTCGTTGAACCATCACCGGCACGTTCCGGCTTCCTTTCGGTTCGAACTGGCTAAACAGTCGTTCCGCTACACCGATACGCATGACCGGCGAATTCTCGGCCACCTGGTTCGGTTTCACTTTGCTTGTCAAAGTGCCCATCGGGGCGTGGCCGCCGGTGACAGGATCAACCTTCTGCGGGGCGACAATGTCGTAACCCTTCTGTTTGACAGCGTCAATAACCCGGACACCGAATTCGTTTGTTACCTCACGCTCAAATTCGGGGGCGGTACGGTCAATGTTTTGGGCGAGCACAGCCTGCTCGGCATCCATACGGATTTGTGCCAGCTGATCTTCGTCCAACAGTTTGTCCACCGTTGACGCCAACATCGGGTCAAGCAAGATTTGGTCGAGCGCAATGTTGCCGTACTGTTGGGCGGTGAATTCACGGATGCGTTCAGCCATTGACGCGAGGCTGAGAACCATCGCACCGGACACTCGTTCACGGGTGGCTTGTAGTTCGGTTTGGGCACCAGCACCTTCGCCTCGCATGACCGCCTGTAGGTCACGTTCCGGCAACATGCCTCGAGTCGGACCAGCCGGAAGGTACAGCGGTGCTTGCCCTTCACCGAACAACTCCGGCCCGAACGGCATACCTTCCGGTGTGAATTCGGGGCGTTGAAGCGGGGTTCCTTGCGCCTCAAGGGCGGCTGCTTCAAGTGCTCCTTGCTGTTCGGCCTCGTTGCGAAGGCGACGCAGAACTGTCGTCCGGCGACTGTCCTCACGGTTCAGACGAGCCTGTTCCTTTTCGGAGACAAGACGGCGAGGGCGACGAACACGACCCAACGCCGGACCTTCCGCACCAGGAGCAGGACGACGCACCTCTCCGGCCGTGCCACGAAGCGCAGCCTGTTCGGCGCGCAACGCTTCGGTCGGTTCGGCTTTGCGAGCTGCTTTGAGCACTCGAGGGGTTTGCGACTGTTGCCGTGAGAGACGTCGCAACTCCACTTGGAGACGGGTGGCTTTGACGGATAGTTCGCGTGGGATCGGTGGCTTCAACCGACCGCGCGCATCTCGAGATTCGGCGTCAAGTTTCTGTGCTTGGTCATTTAGTTTGCGTCGCTCGGCGCGCAGTTTGTCAACCTCAGCTTGCATGTCTTTGATTTCACGACGAGCATTGGCGAGCGTCTCTGAGTCGAGATACTTGTAGTAGGTGGCGATTTCGTCAGGCGACAAGCGGGATAGCCCGTATCGCATCATGCTGATTTCGGGTGCGGATTCTGCCTGTGCCCGCTTCCAGTCGTCAGCAAACCACTTATTAGGTTTCTTTTGAAGTTCTAGCCGTCGCTGTCGTGCTTCCCACAATTCCTTGTATTTACGGGCGTATTCCTCAAGCCACGCTTCCGGCATTTGGGGTTCGACGCCGTTATCCAACCTGACGTCATAACCGGGTGCTTCGTAGGCACTTGTTTCGCTGAATGCTGCGCCAGTCGGATAATCAACTGGGTTGACGCCACCTCGTTTGTCCCAACCTGTTGCTTCATCCAAGAAGTCTTGATACATCTTGTCATTGCCGAGAATACTTTGGACTACCTGTCGCCAATCTTCAAGACCGTCAATTGTGTAATCGCGTGGTTGATTGCCAGGTTGATTATTCGGATCGTCGGGGCGTCGTGTTCTGCCCATTGGCTTTTCGCCAGAGCCGATCATTGTATTGAAAAGAAAGTCTGCTGCTTCGTCCTCGACCTGCTTCAATTCGTCAAGAGTTCGCTGCTTATGATTCTTTAGTTCAGCCGGTGTTGGTTCACGTTGCGCTCGAGCAGAAACTGGCGCCTCACCCGGCGTGTAGCCCTCGTTGATGAGGTCGGCGTAATCAAGCGCAAGGTTCTCGCGTTCGCTTTCGGTCAACCGGTCCATGCCGTTGACTTCGCTACTCAGCCGGTCAAGTTCCTGTTCCAACGGCCCAAGTTCCGTGTCAATCTCGTCAATACGACCCTGTAGTTCCTCAACACGAGTGGTGTTGCCGTCAATGATGGAACGTAGCCGAGGTGCGTCAATCACTTCCGCTTGAGCGGCGTCGTTGATGTCGGCATTGACCTTGTCAAGTTCTGCTGAAAGACGAGCACGTTCTGCGTCTAGATCGGCTCGACGATTCTCGGCACCAATCAGACGAGGTGACTTGGCGACCGGTGCGGCGGCCTGCCGTTTCAGCATGTTGTCAGCAGCCGTCAACGCCTGTTCCAGTTCGATCAGTTTCGTCAACTGAACATTCTGTTCGGCTGTCAGAGCGGACGCACGGGACTCCAATTCAAGGCGACGCTTCTGTGCCTGCTCGAGAACGGTTTGCAACCGGCGGGTGACACGTTCCCACACTTTACGAGTGATCTTCTTCTGTGGGTTCAGCGCGTCAGCGATGTCGTTACCAATGCCTTTGAGAACATTGGCGTCAATAAGCGTGTCAAACTGGTCTTCTAGTTCAGCAAGTTTGAGGGCGATGGTTTCGACGTCGTATCCGGTGACACGCCGAACTGCCTGCTGTTGAGTGATGATCGTCGGTCGCATCGTCGCCGGATAGATGCGCGGGTTCATCATGAAGTTCGGGCCGACACGCAACAATTGCTTGTAGGCGAGGCGCCCTATCTCAAACGCGATCCGATAGCCAGCATCGTCAGGGTCAAGGGCTGATAGTCGACGGTAACTGCCGGTTGGGTCTTCGAGGTTGATGCGCCATTCTTGAAGCACTTCGGCGGGGAGAACACCGGCGTCAATCGCGGCTCCGATGAAGTCGGCTATTGCCTGGTCTAAATACGATTCGATGGCGGCTGCCTCGGCTCCACCTTTAGCAAGTTCAGCAGCAAGGTAAGCCGGTGTCGGATAAACCTCAAACCAGGTGAACGGCACCGGTCCTTCCGGTACGCCTTCGCCGCGCATCATTGCTTCCTGTGCGGTGCGCGACCATTCTTTCAGCAGGTTGAAGATGCCGGTCACCTGCATGACCTGACCGGGATTGAGGCTGGTTTGTTCACCTCGGAGTGCGCGCAGTACCTCAACAGCGAGGCCGACTCCCTCGAGGGTGGGTTGCATGCCTGCGGTGGCGAGCGTCGGGCCGACGGTCGGATCGGTGGCGGCGCGCACCACATCCTCGAGGCTCATACCGTTGTCAATGAGGGCGAGCATGGCGTGTGCTTTGGTTGCCAAATGGATAGCGGCTTCCTGCACATGGGCGGGGACCGGCCCAGACATTTCGTTCGGGAATTGCTCTTTGAGGTTGGCGAGGTTGTCAAGGGCGTCGGCGGCGTCACGCAACTGTTGTGCTCGGACTTGCTGCGGAGATTCTGTGCCCACCATCGCATCTATGTATTCGGGGTATGGGGCTGCGCCTTGCTCCACGGTGTTTGCTTGTTCACGAAGCGACGCTGCACGGGCGCGATACACCTCAGGTGTTTCTGGGGCGACACCGTAGTCACGGGCACGGTTGAACTGCTGAATGACTTGCTGTCCTGCTCGTTCACCCAACAGTTTGACTCGACGGCCAATCTGACGACCACGCCGAATCACGCCTTTGCCTTCGACACGTTTCTGCCGTTTGATTTCAAGGTCGTTGATTTCGCCTTGTTTCATGCGCGCAGTCGCGTTGTCTCCGGCTGCGGTAGCGGCGTCTCGTTCGTTGATGAGGTTGGCTATGTCAATGTCAAGATTCCCCAATTTGGTTTCTTGATTCATTCGGTACACTTCGCCAACCTGGTTGAACAGGATGCGGAGCGGATGCTCGGCGTTCGCTACGGCGGCGGCACGGTTCGTGACTCGGGTGACGGTTTCGGCTTTGGGGGCGTACCGCATCCCTTCCACCAATTCTCCGGCTTTGGGAGCAACCTTGCTGACGAGACGGCCGCCTTGACGGACGGTTTCTCCGACGGGTTCTGTTACTGCTCGGCCAACGAATTCGACTGCTGCGCCGGTGCGTGGGGCAACGGTTGAGATTTTCTGTCCGGCTTTGCCGAACACGCTTCCTGCGCCGAGCACACCACCAACCAGCGCAATGTTTCCGAGGTCTTCCACCATTGTCGCACCGAGATTGCCTTCACGGAACGCTCTCGCGTAGTCGATGCCTTCTTGCCCATAGTTGTAGAAGCCAAGCGAGCCAAGTTCTGCGAGACGGCCACCGGTGCGAGCCACGCTGCCGAACACGCCACCAATGAACGGGTGCTGACGATGCATGGCGTAGGCGTACAGTTCGTCGCCTTTCAAACCAAGTTCTTTGCCTTTGGCGTAGTCAACCTCAAGACGGCTGGTGTAGATGTCGTCGTTGATCGCATCGAGAACTGTGTCAAAGGTCAGTTCACCTAAACCATAAACTTCTTGCGCGGCTTTACCAGCAAGCGTTGGCAGGCTCATGATGCCCTGACCAATAGCACCAATGGCCGAACCGGGGATCGAGATCAGATCACCGAACCAGCCTTTGTCCTGTTTCTTTTCGGTGGCTTTGCGAACCTGCGGAGGTGCCAATTGGCCGCCGGTTGGTTTCGCCAGTTTCGGTATAGCGAGACGCGGAACGGTTGTGGTGCGTACCGCTCGAGGTGTCGTGCGACGGGTAGGTGCGACCATCCTGCGAACTGGAGTGATCGCTTTAGACGCCTGGTAGTCGCCAAGCAAGTCCTGTGTGTCAGACACGGTCAGCCTCCGGTATTGACGGAGAACAAGAAGTCAAACGTGAACAGGGTGTTGAGAAGGATGGTGGCTTTCACGGGGTCGCCGGTCTGCCCGTAATACTGGGCGGCGATGTCGCGAGCGATACTACGCTTTTCTTCCACCGTAGTGGCGTCAGCGTTTTGTAGTTCGTTTTGTGCTTGGCTGAGGTAGGTGACGAAGTTTGGATCGGAGAACGCTTGCCGTGCCGAATCAACCGGCATGTCGCCCGCTGCGGCTTGTGGTGTGATGCCGTAGGTGTTGAGCATCTCAGCGTCGTATGCGTCCAGCTCGGGGGAACTGATCGCCTCGTACGCCTTCTCTTGGGCGGCTTGTGCGCGCAGAGCGTTGTATTCGTTGAGGGCATCGGGTCCTTGCGTATTGAGGATGATTTCTCCGATGCTGGCGTTCGGGTCAATTCCTTGTGCTTCGAGTTGTGCTTTCTCGAGGGCGGCTTGTTCGTTGTAGTAGTTGACGTCGGTTCCGGCGGTGAACATTCCTGCTGCCAGCGACGGCGGGGTGCCGTAGACCTGTGTTGCGATCTGCTGTGCGAGCGACGAAATCGGCACTTGAGACAATTGGGTGGATACTGTCTCGAGCGGGATGGTGTTGGCTTCCGTGCTTCGCGCTGCGCGTAGTCCGGCGGCGGTAGCGAGAGCCAACCGGCGGCTGGTTTCGTCGCGTGTTGCCAATGCGTATCGGGCGTCTGCTTCACGCGCCGCCTGTTCGTTTTCCTGTGTCGCTGCAAGATTGGCGGCAATAGGTCCTTGCTCGAGGCCGGACATGAGGTTTCGCATCTGTCGAAGTTCACCCATTCGCATTTCGGCGCCCTGACGAGTACCGGGAAGGTTGCCTTGTCCTATGCGTGGCGCAATGTATGCCTGCATGTCAGCCATTGCCATTCGCATTGGTTCGTATCGCTGACCCTGACCTGCCGCGATTGCTTGATTGGCAGCGAGTTGACGTCGAGCCTCATCGGCCGCGGAACGCGCTTCAGCAATAGCAGGAACTTGCCCATAACCACGGAATGAATCGGCTGGGACAAGCATCGTGCCGCCAACCTTCGCGTATGGGGAACCTCCGGCATACGGACTAGGATCGGCATTGAAGACAATGGGTTCTAAACGGTTTTGGCCGTTGTCGGGTCGGTCGGTGTAATAGCCATACGGATCGTAGATCGCGTTGAGACGATCCAAGTATGCCTGGTCTTCGATCATACGGTTGCGGGCGGCTTGGTCAGCCATTTGTGCTGCGAGTTCGGGAGCCTGTGCAGCTTGGCCGATAACAGCCTGCTGGAATTGTGTTTGGGTGGGGTAGCCACCGTATTTCATTCCGTAACCCGACGATGGGCCACCGATGATCTGCGTCAACATCCCACGCGCTGTTGTGCCGGGGATCAGACCGACAATGCCCGGTGTGCGACGGGTGAATGTGTAGCCTCCACGGTCGCCGGTGTCTGTTCCTTGATCTGCGACGCGTCGAACATCTTCAATGGTGACGCCTCGAGGGCCGGTGCGAGGTGCCATTAGCGTCCCTGCCTGACTGTGATCGGTGTGAGACGACGCGCTCTCACGGTCTGTCCACCTGCTCGAGTTCTGAATGCAGGTTGGTCGATGACATCGGCGCTGGCACGATACGCAGGTGACGCCACATACGGCTGATACGGGACTCGGGCTGGTGTGGGTGTCGTCGGATAGATAACTGACGGTGCGCTGGAGCCACCACCACCGGTCGACTGATTCTCAAGAGCGGCAGCAGTCAACAATTCCGGCAGCCCCACCCAATAGTCCTGCAATGCTTGCGCCTGCGACTGGGCGGCGTTCATCGCACCGGCGTACCCACGATTCCAAACATCTTGATAGTCGGCAATGTCGCCACCGTATGGGGCGAGACGCTTGTTGACGAGACCCTGCTCGTAGGCGTTCTGTTCGGCTGCTTTCTTCTTGGCTTGCTGGTTGCGGTATGCCATCTCGAGAGCAAGACCGCCGAGCGGAGTGTCGAATCCTGTGCCCATTACTTGCCTGCCAATGCGGCGAAGTTGATGCCCGGTGGGAGATAATGCCGTTTGCCGTTGGCATCGGTAATCCATTTGCCACCGGCTGGCTGTCCAGCGGGCGGCGGGTCGTCCGGCGAGCCGGTCGGAAGCGGAGTCGAGGAGGCCTTCGGTGGGTTCGCCGCCTGAGCTTGAGCCAACGCTGACGCATAATCAAGTTCAGCCTGGTTGATTGCCTGCTCACCGGCCATGCTGGCACGAGCACGGGCAGCCTTTTCTTCGGCACCCAACGACACTCGAGCGGTGTTCGCTTCGCCGGAACGTAGAATCCCTCGAGCCTCTAGGTTGCCTTCGAGGTTGCGGGTGGCGTCGTAATACTGGCGGCCGATGTCAGCAAGGTTGGCTTGGGTGGATGCTTCGGCTTGGGCGCGCGCAAGATCACGCTTCTTTTTCGCCAATACGGCTGAAGCGAATCCGGGTCCAAGATCGGGGTATGAAGCAGCCATGTGTCTCCTGTAGACCTACGGCTATCCGGCCTTCGGTTTGCGTCGTGACGGGATTTTAGCAACCGACGGTGCTGGTTTCGGGGAACTATGGGCTGATCCGTTGATGTGCTCGGACAGTTCTGAGCGCACCTGACGGATGTCCTTACGGATTTCGGATGACACCAAGTCGAGCCGATCTACGACGGTGGCGTGGTCGCGCTTGTTTTCTCGACGCCCTTTCTCAACGAGGATGCCAACGACGGCAAACGCTCCCGAAATGAGGGCGACGAGAACGGCTTCCATTACGGCTCCAAGATGTCCTTGAAGATGGCGTCGATCTGCGCTTTGCTGGAATCTGCGATAGCGGGGCTGACCTCGAGGTGGGTCCAGGTGGCGCCGGGGGAGCCGATGGTGTTCTTGTCGTACACCTTCCAGCCTGCTAGGAGGCCGCCCTTGTCTCGGTCGCAACGGTAGCCAGCTCCGAAACCCTTTGGGTTGGGTAGGAAATTTCCGGCGTAGTCGTGGATTTCTTCGATGCCCAGCTTGTCTCGATGGGTGTAGACCCAGTCGATGGTCTTTTTGAGGGTGGCGGGGTCGCCTCCCAAGTCCATCGCCCGATAGGTGGCGTGAACGGATTTGACGCCCGGCTTGCCTCGGACATCTCGATCTGAGAACACGCCCAGCCCTTTGAGTCCGAACAGGAACTTCAGCCAGTCGTAGACGGCCATAGTGCCTTCACGGCGGGCCGCATGGACGGCGTCGGTACTTCCGGTGTACGGGCGTGTCATAGCCCGTCACACTAGCAGTTAGGAGCCGATGCGCTCCATCTTGAACGCCATCGCTTCGACCAGCATCGGGTAGATGCCTTCGGGGAGTAGCGGCTGAAGTTTGGTCAGAAGGTCGTAGGCAATCTGCTCGGCTCCCGTCGTGGGCAGGATTGCGTCCGATTCCGGTGTTTCGTTCTCGCCGGGGATGTCCGGCGGGAGGTGCTCCACAGGGATGCTGAACGTGATGGTGGCTTGAACAATCGTTGACACGGCAGGTGTCCTTTCTTATTCGTTGTCGTCTTCGGGTTTGCGCTTGTTGATCGCCCCTCCGGCTGCGAGGCCGGTCATGGCTCCGACGATGCTGAAGATCACCGGCTCAAGAATCTTGAGGAAGGCGGCGTCGTTCGGAGATTGTTCTGCTGGCTGATACACGAAGATCAGCGAGTAAAGAAGGGCGAGGATGGAGACGCCGAGAACCCCGGCGAGGGTCATGATGAGGATCGCTCGAGTGCGCGCCTCAATCTCGTCATTGGTCAATTTGCGTCGGCGGGGGCGCTTGTTGATTTCTTGGGTCATCGGCGGGGTTCCTGTATCGGTCGGAGCATTGGCTCAATGTCAGGCAGGCTAACATCAAGACGGCTGTGGTGACCAGTCTTTGGTGTCGGCTCATGCCCCACAGTCTACTTGCCTTGCTGTTTCGGGTTGGCTGCGTGTCGCAGGTCAAGGATCAGAGCGTACAGCTCGTCCTGTTCGGCTTGCCCTTTCGGGATGACCCGCTCGAGCCATGCGAGGGTCTGTTTGAGGGTGGACAGTCGGACGGTGCGTTCGGCTGGCGCCTTACTCGTCATAGTCGTCATCTTCGTACTCGTCCTCATCCTCGTCCTCATCGTCGTCAATGTACGGATAGTTCGAAGACCAGTCGGTTTCGACGTCCGATTTGACGAGTGTCAGAAGTCCCGAGGTGACCCACGGCGGCTGGTCTGAGTCGGTTAGCACGATGATTTCTCTCTTTCCGTCAACGGTGATGACATCCACTATTGAAATCGCATGGCAAGGGATGACGTCCGGCCAGAAGGCTTGGATCACCGGCGGCACACACTCTTGTGCTGATACGGCATGCCGGTCGATGCTCACCATTTCTCCCTCTTGCGATCATGGCAGAACACCGGCGCTTGGAGCGTGATGTTGTGCTCGGGAGTCACGATAGCAAGAGCTTGTTGCGGTGGTTCATGCCCAAAGTTGGAAACCCAAGCGTATTCGTCTGTACCTTTGGTACTACCGTTGACGATTAGTCCGGGGGTTTGGATGAGCTGGTGCCAATGCCCCATCCACAGGGTGTGGAACGGGGAGCCGATGTCCATTGCTCGCTGGGCTTTTCTGGCTCGCATTCGCATGATGGGCGGCCAAATACCGCCGATACCGCCTCCACCGTGCGCCTGGTCGCCGTGGGTGAGGAGATGCCCCCAACCGTAGATGGGGACGATGACATCGGCGTTTTCGGAGATTTGGAAGGTGAACCGGCGGTCTTTGCTGAAGTGCCGTTCGATCATTTTGCCGAGCAGCCAGTCAAAGTTTGTTTTGGCTCGCAGTTTGGCTCGAGGTTTCCGGCTCATGCGACCGTGGTTGCCGATCACGCAGGCCACATGAACTTTGCCGAATTCGTCTGCTAGCAGGGACAATGCGGCTCCGATTTGTTCTGCCCAATGGAGCAGGGAGCCGAGGATGGTGTCTTCGTTCGTTTGGGCGAGTTCTTCGTGGATGTCTCCGGAGAAGATGTCACCGCCCAGCATGACAACCACCCCATCGTAGGTGACCCCTGAGAGATAGTTGCGGGCGATTTTGATGGCGTTCTGCGACCAGGTTTCCAGCCGGATTTCGGCTATCGCCCGGTTGTAAGCGTTGAGGCCGCCGACTTCCTCGGGGAGTACCACCTCATCAAAGTGGGTGTCTGAAAGGATCAGAGTCAGGGTGGCGTGTTTCTTTCGGCTGGACGGTTTCGCCACTAGCCATTTCGGCGGCTCCAAATTGAGGGTTGTGGTGGCATCCACAATGTCGAGCGCCTTCTCGAGTTCGGTGACCCGCTCAAGCAGGTTGGCGTTCATTTGGTCTGCTGACTGCCGTGCCCTGCGAGCCTGCACCAGCATGGCTCTCAGTTTTTCGGTGTCGTCGTTGAAGCCTTCTATCTCGTCACTTAGTCCCACAGAGGCACTCCCCTCGGCGGTGGCGGCTGATCGTGTGATCGGATACCTGGAAGCCTCGAGCTGCGAGCGCCCGTCGTATGGCGGTGGTGCGGATTTCGGTGTCGTTCAAAGCGCCGGTCAGGTCGGCTTGGTCGGCTGGCTGAAGGCTGTTGTAGACGGCCACCAAGCCGCACGGTGGACCTTTGGCGCTGTTGTTTTGGGCGACGATTTCTCCCATAAGGGAGGACGGTTTGGCAGGCATTTCCCCTCCTGTGGATTAGTTGTGGGGAACTTTACCGACCTTAGGCGTCGGCTTCAAGCACCTTGAGGATCGTGGCGGCTTTGGTGCGCTCGACCTTTTCGGCTCGGAGGGCGGCTTCGCATTGGTCTCGGTACAGCAGTTGGGATAGGAGTTCGACGTCGTTGATGTCGGCCAGTTCGGCGGCGGCTTCGTGGTGGTCTTTGCGGCCTTTGAATTGGGCGAGGTGGGCAGGCCATTCGGTCGGGAGGGAGGCGAGGATCATCTCGTAGAGGACAATGTTGTCGTCGTATTGGGCGACTTCTTCGCGGCGCAGTTCAATGGCGGTGGGTTCAGTCATGGCAGTCTCCTTTGGTTCGAGGTTAGCGGAAAGCGGCGCTGTAGCCGGTGCCGTTTGGCAGAGTGCTGGGGTCGGCGTATTTTGTTCCAAATCCAGCCGACCACGGATAGACGGAGATGTATGGGGAAGTTGAATGTGCGATGGCAACTAATGTGCCTGATGAATTGAAAGCCACCCCTCGCCCGGTGCCAGTCGGAAGCGTTGATGGATTGGCGTATTTCGTGCCGAATCCACCACTCCACGGATAGGCGGTCACATAGGGGCTGGTTGTGTGCGCCACGACAACATGGTTCCCATCTGGGCTAAAAGAAATACCGTTCCCGGTGCCGGTGGGCAATGTCGCTGGGTTGGCGTATTTAGTTCCCCATGCACCGGAAAAGATGTAGTTGGCGTACACATACGGAGAGGTTGTATGGGCGACCGCAACGTAAAACCCTGTTGAGTGAACACCGTTACCGGTGCCCGCCGGAAGTGTTGTTGGGTTGCCTATTTTTGTTCCGAAGCCCGATGACGACCACGGATAGGCGGTCACATACGGGCTGGTTGCGTGAGCCACAACAATTTCGTTAGTCGTGAAATCAACACCGTTTCCGGCGGTGCCTGGGAGTGTTGCGGGGTTACTGAACTTGGTTCCAAAACCTGACGACGACCACGGGTAGGCAGAAACATACGGTGATGTTCCATGTCCAACGGCTATCTGTGCGCCATCGTTTGAGAACGCAACACTATTCCCGATGCCAGTTGGCAAGGTTGCCGGATTGCTGTATTTCGTTCCGAATTCGCCAGTCCAAGCGTAAGCAGAGACATACGGTGATGATGAATGAGCGACAGCAACATCAGAACCGTTAGGAGAAAACGCCACGCCAAATCCTTCTCCAATGGGCAATGTGGCTGGATCTGCATACTTTGTGCCGAAACCTGCCGCCGCTGAAAACGGATACGCGCTGACAAACGGGCTTATGTTATGTGACACAACGAGAATTTCGGCGTTGACGAGGATGCCCGAAGCGTCGACAAGTGAGTCGCT
>Ga0208005_1000250_pt1 | contig 22165 bp, 34 predicted proteins | sample DEB19_08_DNA_3_FD_184530 | JGI IMG/M metagenome (GOLD analysis project Ga0208005, IMG submission 184530) | Aqueous microbial communities from the Delaware River and Bay under freshwater to marine salinity gradient to study organic matter... | ecosystem: Environmental > Aquatic > Marine > Coastal... | reverse complement strand
GGCGTAAACGACCCGTCAGCGCCCGACCCCACTAAAAGTTTCCTTGCCCCCCAGCCCCTCTCCCGTGCGTTTAAACGCGATTCTCCGGCCTCGACCATATCGGGGTAGCCGTTCGCACGCAAGGCCCGCAAATCGCAAGGAAACGCCTGTTGCGGAGATGGACCTCGGTCCCGCTCGCCCGTTGGTCCCTCGGAGTACGCAAGCCGCTTCGGTTGGGTACTTTCCCCCATCATCCGCAAGTCCTCATCGACGCAAGCGGCAGGAAGGCGTTCGCGCACTCCACCCGCGTCGCGTCGTTGCAACTGGAAGAAGTCTCGGTCGCCCTGATCTCCCAGTCAAGCTCTCTCTCGCCCCGCCGGTCGCAGACCTTCCACCAGACCGTCCTCCGCTCCGGTATCAGGTACACCAGCAGCAGCCCGACGCACCGCAGCCCGCGGGCGAGCACCATAAGCCTCTCCAGCTTCGACTGGCTGACAAGGTAGCTGCCGTATGCCTCGAGCTGCCCGTGCGTGAGATTGCGCGACTTGACCTCGGCGACCGCCACCGTGCTCGCCCGATATAGAATCGCATCCACGTCCGCGCTCCCCTCGTCGTCGGTCGTGATGTAGTTCACGCCGTGCGCCGAACAGAACCGCCGCAGGCACTCGTGCTGGTGCGCGATGTACCGCCGACCGTTCTCCGTTGTGCAGTCTAGCGTCACGCGTCGTCTCGTTCTTTCGCCTGTCGCAGCGCATCCGCGGACGACATCGCGCCCTCCTTGTGTCCGATGCTCTCCCGATACTCCCGCATCAACGCCGCGACCTCGGGGAAGGTGAAGCTGATCGCCTTGAGGTCTTGCTGCCAGCGCCAATGCGCAGCCTGCCTCGTGACGCCTTTCGAGGCGACTTGCTCCTCGTAGCTCGCAAGAAGCGCGCCGGTGTTCCCGCTGCCGAACTGGAGCACCATCCGAAACGCGCCCTTGCTCAAGTCGGCGAGAGTCGCCATCCGGCGCACGAGGTCCGCGGCCGAGTCGAGCTTCTGCTCCTCGATCTCGAGCAGCCGCTCGCAGACTTCGGCGAGCACCTTCGCGGAGTCGCTCGCGCCGTCGTAGCGGTTCCGGTGGACCGGCGTCTGGTTTAGCGTGTAGGTGACCACGGTCAGAGTCCGCGGAGCGGATCGTGAATCAGTCCCTCGTCGGCCTCCGAGATCGAGACGCCCTCGATGCCTTCGAGCGGTAGAGTCCCCATCTGCTCGCGCTGCTGGATCGCAAGCATCACGCGCCGCAGCCGCTTCTTCCGCTCGCTAACCTCCTGCACCATCGACTTCTGATGCCCTTCGAGCGTTTGTATTGCACGCCCCGCCCGAGCTTGCAGCCGGAGCGCCTCTAATTCCCGACGGTCGCTTTGTTCATTGCCCACGTTGTAACCCTCGCTCGGCCTCGCTTGAGCAGTTGCGCGTTGAGTCGCTGATGTTTTGCCCAAGCGTGAGCCGATATGTTTTTCGGTTTCGTTGTTGTTGATCCGCGCACGCGACGCTAATTCGGCCCGTTGCCTCGACTGTCAAGACGCAAAAAAGGCGACGACTCCTTCGCCGAGTGACCGAGCTGCTCGTCGATCTCGTCTAATTTCATCTCCAGCTCGATGCGTCTCCGCAGGAGCGACGCAATCTCCTTCGAGATTTCCGTATGCTGCCGCAGGATGAGCTGCGCCTTGCGGTGCAGGTATTCGTTTCCGTCGTCGTTTGGTTTCATAGTTTGATCTGCTCGAAGCGCGTGATTGCGCGTCGAAAGTAGGTGCGGACCGATCCCGTCCCGTCGTCCCGTCCCTTCGCTTGGATCACCTTGACGAAGAACCGAGGACAATCGTCGGCGAGCGAGTCCTCCGGCTGCTTCGTGTTCGTGATCGGGTCCGAATCCGGCCGGTGGAGCAGGATGACTTTGTCGGCGTCCTGCTCGATGTCGCCGGACTCCCGCAGATCATGCAGCGCCGGTTCCCGTCCGTCCCGTGCGGAATCGCGGTTGAGCTGCGAGAGCACGAGAACGACGCACCGCTGATCGAGCGCAAACGCCTTGAGCGCCCGCGATGCGCGGCCGACGGACTGGGCGCGGTTCTCGCCCTTCGCCGGCACGCAATCCGGTAGGAGCTGGAGATAATCGACGACGACGAGCCGCACCGGCGTCCCGCGGGCCTTCAGCACCTCGGCGCGGGAGCGAATCGCCGCGAGCGAGACGTTTGACGCTGCCAGCACGTCGATCTGTTTCGTGCGGACCTTCGCCAGCGCGTCGCGGAACTCGCGCACGTCATCCGCGTGCGTCTTAGGCCCGATGCTCGACGCGCAGAGACCGGAGAGCGTCTGCGCCATGTTCAGCGCGAGCGACTTCCCGACGACTTCAAGCGAGCAGAAGAGCACCTGTTGCTGAAGATTGACCGCGGCGTGGAGCGCGATCTGCCGAGCGAGCGAGGACTTCCCGACGCTCGGTCGCGCCGCGAGGACGACGACCTGCCCGTTCCGCATCGTGCCGAGGAAGCGATCAAAGTCGGAAAGACCGAACGAGAGCGCATCCGCGTCGTCCTGAGGCTTCCGCGGGTCCGTGCGCGCATCGAGGAACTTCATCGCCGCATCGACCGACGCGCCCCACGTCTCGGCCTCCTCGCGTGCGTCGAGGTCCATGATCTTGCGCGCAGCGTCCTCTAGCACGTCCTCGGCCGGAGCCGCTGACGATGCGTCCTCGGCGATATTCGCGGACGTGCGGAGCAGCGACCGCTTCAGCGCGAAGTCGCGGACCCGCTTCGCGAAGAGCTTGGTATTGAGCGTCGTCGGCGCGTACTGCGAGAGCTGAACGAGCATCGCTACGCCTCCGACGGCGTCGAGCTTGTCACCGAGCGCGCAATAGACGCTCGGAACATCCACCGAGTGACCGTCGAAAACCAGCGCGGAGATAGCGCGCCAGACATCGGCGTGCTTCGGATCGAAGAACGAGTCGGCCGTGATGCCGCAGCGCATGGCATCGCTGACCACCTGCGCGCCATCGACGAACGCGCAGGAGATTAGGAATCGCTCGGCCTCGAGATCGTGCGGGAGCGCGGTCATGACGGATCGTCCTCCAGCAGATCGGCGCAGACTTGAGCGGCTCCGGCGAGGGATGCCTCGTGCGCGGTCTTCTCGCGTGCAAGGCGTTCCTGATACCGGCGCTCCTTCTCGGCCTCGATCTCGTCGCGGCGTTTGAAGTAGTCGTTGCCGTACATCTCGCGAGGTTGCACCTGCATCGGCTTCTCGATGCGATTCAGCCAGTTCACGAACCGGCGACGACTTGGCTGACGCTTGTTGACCTCGCACCAAGTCCGCATCTTGGCCTGCTCCGCTTCGATGTTGATGCCGTGGTATGCCTCGTTGCGTTTTAGCGTTTCGATCCATTCCGCATCCGTTGCTGGCGCGGACACCTCCGCGCTCGTCTTCTTCTCCTTCTCTTTCCTTTCTCCTTCTCCTTCTCCTTCTCCTTCTCCTTCCGCTTTCGCAAAACGAACCAACGTAGGTTCAGCATCGGAAACCAACGTCGGTTTGCTTGTTGGCCTACCTCCGAGCTTCCCGTTGGTTCTTGCTCGGTCCCGACGATGTTGAACCTCGGTTTCCTTGTCGGTTGGGTAAGCCCAAAGCCGTAGGTTTTCGCCTTCCCATTTCCAGAGCGCAGATTCCGCAAGCACTTCGGCCTGCGTGACTCGCGCGAGTTGCTGCCACTTGCGGTCCGACCAGCCCTTGCAGGCTTCGATCACGCCGCCGTTCTCCTGTCCGGCGCAGTATCGAAACAGACAGAGCCACGTTGCGCGGGCGACAGGGTCCGATCCTACGAACTCCTCGGAGTCGAGAATCGTCGTTTGAATGTTGATCCAGTTCATACGAACAAAAGACCCTCCGCACGCAGCCGTTGAAACTGGCGAGCGTTGGCTCGCACCGTCTGCGCCGGAGGGAAGTTTTGTGGTGTTTCTTTCATCGGTCGCCGGTTTCACTCGGTACCTTGCCCATCACGGAACCAAACGGCCCGCGTGAGTAAAGCTCAAACTCACCAGTCCGTCATGGCCTCGATCCTTATCGCGCACCCGCCTTCCTCGCCGACTTGCGCCCAAAACTTCTCGACGACGAGAATCACGACCTGCGAGTCGTCCCGCCAAATCAGCGCGAGGTCCGTGATCTGATCGAGGACGAGCTTTGCGAGGTTGTCGCAGTCCGGCCGACTAATATGCCAGACCGGCGATTTTGTTTTGAGCAGCCCCGCGGTCGAGAGATGCGACTTCGGCCGCTTGAACTCGAAGCGCAGGACGACCTTAAACGGAACGTCGTCGAGGCGCTGCGAGAAGGTGCGCATCGCGTTAGCGCGGACCGCCATTCGCACGGCGCGTTTCCAGTCGTCGGCCACGTCCGAGTCGTACACGCGAGCGACGAAGTTTGCGCCCATCCGTCGAGCGTAAGCTCGCGGCCGCGGCTGGCCCTTTGGGTCGCCCTTGATTGTGAACTCGAGCGGGATCACGGCTCCTCCTTCTCAAGCGCGGCCTCGGTGCGTTCGATCAGGTCCGCGTCGCGCAGCGCCTTGAGGTGCGTCTTGGTGATGATCTCGAGGTCGGAGAGAATCCCGAGCAGCTCCTCGCGGTCGAGTTTGAGACGTGCGATCTCCATCCGCAGTTGTCGTTCGGTGTCGTTCATTGTTCGAGCACCTGCCTTTTCGTTTTTTGCGCAATGAAGTAGCGCCAGCCGGCGTCGATGTCTTGACGGAGTTTCGCCATCTCCTTCGGGCTGTCGATCTCCTGCCGACCGTCGCGGAACGAATCCCACTTCGACCAGCGAGCCGGCTTCTGCGGCGTCTTCACTTCGCACCTCCGCGGTTGCGCTGTTCGTATCGGTGCCGGCGTAGCTGCTCCCGCTCCTCCGCGGTGATGAATTCCTTTCGGAAGCCCAGTTCCTTGATCGTGCCGTAGGTGTAGCCGAGATTTAGATTCAGCTTCACGGCAATCGCTTTCACGTCGTACATCTCCTCGACGAGTTCGCATATGCGTGCCTTTATGTTTTCGCGTTCAGCGCGACTTCTTTTTGAATTGTCCATTTGAGTCTCGCCTTTGCTTGTCGCGTTCAACGCGAGCAAAGAAGTCGTCCATCCATTGTTTATCGCGGCCAAGTTTCTCGCCCTGCTCGCGTCCGGTCATCCAGCCGTAGATCATGCCGATTGCAAACGCTAGAAGCGCGATTGTTGCGATACCGATCCAACTCACGACGCACCTCCTTTCCCGTACCACGTTGGCACCGTGATCTCGCGCAGCGTCGGCTCGATGTTCGGCCACTCGCTCGAGTCGCGGCACCGCTTGAGTCGGCGCAGATCGTCGAGCGTCTCGTCTTGACCGAGTGAAGCCGCAGCGTCGGAGATGCGGTACACCGCGACCCCGAACGGCTGGACCTTCTCGACGGCCACGAAAAAGAAGTCGAAGACCGGACGGCCGAGTATCTCCGAGATAAGCGGAAGATAGAATCCCGCTTGCCGGTGGTAGCCGTAGCGGAAGACGGCCTTGTCGAACGAGCCAAAGTCCTCACCGTTTAAGCTCTCAACTGTCTTGAGGTCCACGATGTACGGACGCCCACTTGAGAGTCCGCAGCCGTCCACGTTGAACCAGTCCGTCCGACATTGCAGCGGCATATCGCCCGTGGTGCGCCACGTCAGCTCCGGCTGACCGTGCGCGAAGAGTTCGTCGGCGAGCGGATGCTGCCGAACGGCGTCGGTCATCGCGATGACTTGCGCGGCTTCGTCGGTGTCGATGATAACTTTTCCGCTGTTCTCGGCCTCGAAGGCGGCGAACTTCTCCTTGCCGTCCTTGGTCCTGCGGTCGATTCCCTCCGGCCGGATCGCGTAGCGCGTCGGCATCTCGGTCGGCTCGAGGACCGAGCAATGCACCGTGGAGCCGATGCGGAAGGCGGCGGTCGGTTCGTCGGCGACAATCTGTTTCGTGACGTAGCGGCGATAGTAAAGCGCCGGACGACGCCGGAAGGTCTCGAGCTTCGAGTGGCTGACCGCGGAATTCGCGTGATAAACGTGCGACGGTTCGACGATCACGACGCACCTCCTTCCAGCCCGAGCTTCGACTGGAGCGGGTCCAGCTCGGCTTCGCTCTCGTCCTTGAACGCAACGGTCCAGCGAATCTTCACGCGCACCTTCGGGGCCATCGCGAGCGCGTCCCACTCTACCGCGAAGGATGCCTTTGCCACCGGCTCGCTCTGCGTCTCGTCCTCGACGAACGATTCCTGCGCGGCTTTACCGACCGCGACGAAGTGCGTCTCGAGGAGGCTGCGAAATTGCTCCGTCGCCGCGTTGATGATCGCCTCGCGCTTCACGTCGTTGTCGTTCATGCGGCACCTCCGATCTTGCTGGTCAATCCACCGGCGACCTTGTCCGTCAGCGGAGTCACGTTGATCGGCTCGACTGGCATATCGCGAACTTCCTCGGCGGTGCGGAGTCCCTTTAGAATGTCCCCGAAGAGATCGCGGAGAACATAACCACGAGCGCGGAAGCGCAGCATCCGCTTCGGATAGTCGGTCCACGGTCCCGCCTTGCCCCAGAGTTTTGCCCGCTTCGCGTCCGCGACGGTGAACGATTCTATGGCTGCTTGGTCGCCTTTGCGAGCAGCCGTGACGCGGTAGCCGTAGCCGTCCGAGCCAGCCTCGCCGATCTCTTCTTCCTTGTAGCTTTCGAGCAGACCGGAGGAGCGAACGAGCGCGAGCGCCGCGTCACCATAGATTGCCGGCCGGCCGTTGATGACCGCGGTATTCTGGAGCGCGGCCATCGGGGTTAGTCCGAGTTCCGCGCCGAGTTGAATCGCCACGAGGACGGCCTCAGGCTTCTCCATTCCCTTCGGAGCAAAGCCAGAGGCGCAGATCGCGTTCGCGAATCGGAACGCTTCCTCGAGCGAGGCGAGCTGGACACCCTGATTGCCGAAGCTGATCGGGGACTTCTTGTGAGTCACGACCTCGGTCGAGGTCGGTTGCGTTTTTACGTCTGTCGTTTCCATAGTTCGTTGTCGTTGTTCTGTTGTTGTTGTTGTGCGACCCCGTCGGTTTCGGCCGGCGGGGTTTCGCGTTTAGAAGTTCACGTCGGCGTCATCGAGTTCAGCCGGAGCAGCATCGACTCGATCCTGCGGGATTGAAGCGGAAAGCGTTCCGCGCTTCTGGTGAAGGTAGGTGCGCGCCGCATTGCGAAGGCGCACGTCTGCGTCACGCGGAGGGAATGGCTTCCCGTTCCGGTCGAGCTTCGGCTCCTGCTCCTGCGCGTACCAAGCAACGGACTTATCGGAGAGCGACGAGAGCGGTATGCCGGTATTCTTACCGAAGTGAACCGTGACGCTGCCAGCGTCAGCGATGACTGCGCTCGGCTGCGGGACTTCGTCGGACGAGGTCGCCATCGGTCGAGCGACCGGAGCGGCGGCGGTGGCCGGCTTGGTTTCGAGAGCCTGTCGAATTGCGACAAGCTCGGCGTGAATTGCTGTCAGGAGTTCTTCGCTTTTCATTTCTGATCGTGCTGTTGTTGTTGCTGCTGCCATTGATGCCAACGCTCTCGCGCTGACGGTGAAGGTTGAGTGCCAGTCGTCGTCGTGTCCATCTTCGGCACCGCGACGAGCTAGGCGTTCGAGGTCGAGGACTGTCACCGCATTGCGCGGAGGACTTTCGCCGCGTAGTTCACGGTTGCCGGCTTCTTGTCGCCTCGTGGACCGCCGTTGTGAATTCGAGCGAGCGTCTCGACATCGCCCTCGGCCCACGCCTTCGGCGCGTAGCGTTGCAGGTAGGCCGAGACTACGCGGCGCGAGTAGTCGAGATCAGCGCAGCGAGAATAGTCGCCACCGATCCGAGCGTCGGCGTGATAGCCGCGGTGAATCTGAAGCGGACCGAGAGCCTTGCCGTTGTCGCCCAGAATCGCACCGCGGCGTCCGCCGGTCTCGACGACGTGCAGAGCGCGCCAGAAGGACTCCGGCGGCGCGGCGTGAGCCGCGGATACGAGAGCGAGGAGAAGAGCGAAGCGCTTCACGACGCCACCTCCGCCTTCACCCAGCCGCCCAGCGCCAGCGCTGCGGCATTGCCGCCGAACTCCAAAATCTTGCTGTAGTCGCGGCGCGAACCCTTACCATCGGTCAGTACGCTGCGCTCGATAACCCAAGCAACCGTGCCGGCGGGCGCGGTGCCAATCGTATTCCGCGCTTCCGCGGCGTTAGCGAAAGGCCCGTTGACTTCGAACCACTCGCCGGTGCCGTCAATGAACTTCAGGTTGATTTCGGTTTTCATATTTTGGTTTTGGTCTCGGGCTTGATTGCCTCCGACGTCTACACAAAGGACGATTCCGCGCCCGACGTAAAGTACAATCGCAACTTTTTTTGCTGCGGTTTTTAAGTCGCGCAGAACCAACGACTTGCGAAGGTTAGAAATTACACATCGGCAGCGTCAGCGAACGCATCGGAGCCGAAGTCGCACGCTAGCGGCTCGGCCTTCGCGGCAACGTAGAACTGCGCGAGGACGTCGGAGTTTTCGAGCGCAGCCGGCGAGAGGTACTGGTCGAACTTCGCGCCAGTAAGCCAGAGCTTCGCGATGAACGGCGAGAGCGCCTGCTTGCCTGACTGCGCGGCGGACGCATCGACGAACAAGGCAAACCAGCCGACGGCCTCACGAGCGGATCGGTCCCAGCGCGTCGCGATCAGCCGGATGTAGTTTCCCGAGACGCCGCTCGGCATTGTGAATGTCTTTTGAAGCGCCATGTTAGGAGTAGTCGACGAGCTCAATCGAGAACCGCTGCAAGCCCGTTGCTGGGTTGGTTCCGTCGATCGTTCGCAGGCTGAAGTATGCAGTCGTGCTTGAGTTGCTCGCGTTGTCGTAATCGTACACGCCGGTGATGTTGGAATTGCTGGCGCATTGGATCAGACCCGCATCCGGCTTTGCGCTGAAGCCTCGATTCGTGATGTCGATTGTGATCGTCGAAGTCCCTCCGGCGAACGCTACGGTCAGCACGTCGGAAACTTCGTATCTCACGTTGACCTGCCGCGTGCTTGACCCGCCGCCGGTCTTGAGTCCCGTGACCTGCGTGTCGGTCGTGTTTTGAACCGAGATCGAACCGGCAACGAACTTGATGACGGAATTGAGGTTGGTGGAGTTCGTCGCACCGGCTGAAGCGTTCCCGCTTCGATCAACTGACCGCACCGCGAAATACTGCGCCGCTAGAGAGAGCGTGTAGTGGTAGAAAAAGGTTTCGGTAATGATCGGCGTTTCCCAAGTAATCGCTCCGCCGAAGGTCGAGGAATAGCCGATCTGGTAACCGACGACGCTCTTCGTCGTTGATGCCGTCCAAGAAAGTTTCGCGGCGTAGAATTGCGCGCCGACCGACGTGTAAGCCGGAGGAACGGAAACCGTCGACGAAGGTGATGCAGCGGCGAGCCCCGTCGGATCAGCCGGTGCCGTCGTGTTCGTCGGAGCCGTGCGCGAGAGCGTCGATGAGATCGTCGAGGCAACGCCGAAGTTCGAGATGCCGCGAGCGGCGAACTCGTAGGCAACTCCGCAAGACAAGTCGTCAATCGAGGCCGCAATGCTTCCGCTTGAAAGCTGATTGGCGACAAGCCATTCGCTCGCTCCGCTCCGCCGGTAGAGGATGTCGAGCGCGATCGCTCCGCTCGGCATTGCGGGAGCCGTGACCGTGATGCGTGCAAAGGAGGTTCCGTCGGTCGAGAGATAGGTCGTCTCGCTCGCGTAGGTTGGCGCGTTCGGCGTAGCAGGCGCCGTCGGATCGACGCTGCCGCCGCTGACGTAAGTCGGAACCGCGGTCGCACGATTCGAGAAGCCGGAGACGTTCTCAAGGAAATCGTAGGCATTGACCCAGTAATAATACGTCGTGCTGATCGTGACCTCGGTATCGACGAAGCGCGAAGCGCGGACCTCGGCGATCTTGTCGGCCGCGGCACTCGCCGGAGTGACGCCGGTCGTGTTGCGGTAGATGCCGTACTCGGAAAAATCGGCCTCGGTATTGTCGGCCCAGTCTAGAGAGACGGCCTTGCCCGTTCCGACGGAAGCCGTGAGCGAAGTCGGAGTCGCCGGAGCCGTCGTGTCCTTGGCAACCGTCACGCTTGCCGTGAGGTAGCTCGTAGCGATCTGGAAGTAGGAAAGTCCGTAGATGCGAACGTCGTAGCTCGTCCCGATCCGCACGTCGCTTGAGATGTAGTCGAGCGTCTGATCGCCATCGACGCGGCTCCACGTCAGGTACGTCGTCGCGTTGCCCTGCTTGTACTCGATCACCACGTCGCCGCCGCTCTGAATGAACTCCTCGCTCGGAGCTGACCACGCGACCTTGATCCGCGGAAGCGCCGTTCCGTCGGCTTGGATGAGTTGCGTCGTGCCGTCCGCGGTAAGCGCGAGATTCGTCGGAGCGTCGAGCGCAAATGGGTCCGGCAGCGTCGTCGTCGGAGCGTTTGCGACCTCGACCTCATCGGATGTGCTCCAATCATAGACCGAGGACGCGGTCTCGCGCAGCGTCATCTCAACCGCTAACTGTGGCGGCGTGCCGTCCGAGACGAAGTTCCAGCCGATGACCTCGAAGACTTTCGCGCTCCAGCCGTAGCGCGCCATCGTGAGCATCACGGTGTCGCCAGCGCGGACCTGCATCGCGTCGAGTTTGAAGCGAGCCGTCACCGTGATCTCCTGCCGAGCGCGTCGCAGTTCGATCCGCGCCAACCGCTGCGCGCAGGAACTCGAGGTCGTCATCGGCAGCGTTACGTCGCGCCAGTAACGGACATTGTTATCCGCGGTCAGGTATGCCGCGGGAGCGAGCGGAGGAAAGTCGGTCGGTTGCCACTCGGATTTCGCGGAGACGAACACGCCTTTGACCGCGTTCACTCGGTCGCGGGCGCTTGTGCGGGTCTGCACCGTTATTCCGCCAGCGAAGTCCGAGTCGGTCAGCGTAACAGTCGGGATGCGGTATCCGGCCGCGTACGGGATTATTTTCCCGCCGCTGTAGGCGACGAGACCGCCCATAGCGGACATCAGTTTGCCGATGTTCTCATCCGGCGAGGCGCTCGTGTAGAGGACGCCGTTGGTCTCGTAGCGGTTCTCGTATGTCGCCGGCACCGTCACCGGCTTAACCTCGACTTGCTCGTCGCAGATGTTCGCCGCGACCGTGAACGCGGTATCGTCCATCTCGGAGGAGGACATCCCCATCCCATAGGTCGAACTCGTGAGGTAGTCTCGCAGACAGAGCGCGGCGTTGGCGGTATAGTAGCTCGTCGCTGTCCGCGGGTCGTAGACCTTTTTCCCCTTCACCATCGCGGAAATGTTCGGGATACCGCCGGTCCAGACTTGGTCGCTCCACGTCAGTTGAACGTAGATGTAGGCTATGCCCTTGAGCTCGTGAGCGTTCGTCCACTTGCCATTCGTCAGTCCCGCGGTCGCGTCTCTCAAATCGGTTTGAACCGTTTGGTTGTCAGCTCCCAGTTTCTTGTAGACCTTGGCGTATCCAGTAAATCTGCCAACGCAGGCTTCACTCGGTCCGGTGTGAGCGAGCTCGTCGTTGAAGTAGACGTCGCCGATCTCCTCGACCTCGTGACCGGCGAGCGCGACGACGAGGTGAAGGTACTCGTTCTTCGTGCCGGTCGTGCTGATATAAACGACGACGCCGGAAGCGCGGGTCTGGCCGTAGATTATCTGCCGCGCAGCAATCGGCGAGCGGACCATTTGCGTACGGTTCGCGAGCGACGGATCGGAGAAGCTCGGAGCCTTCGGAGCGAGCAGCTTCGACGCCGCCATTGACGCCGCGGTCGTCGCGATGAAGGTCAGCACCGTCATCACGGCCTGCGCCGCGGCGATGCTCAAGCCGACATCCATCAGCGCGATCCAGACCGTGACTGCGATTGCTTGCGGCATAGCTTAAAACGTCCAGCACCGGAGAGGATTGTCCGAGGCAAAAATCAGACCGACCGGACCGACGAACGCCGCGACGTTACCGAGGCATATTCCGAGAGCCGGACCCGTTGGCGTCATTCGCGCAAGGATGTCTCCGCGGCCTATGCGCTGCGGCTCGATCTCGCGGAGCTGCCCGTTGCCTCCGGCGATACCGATCACGCCGCCGGAAGGCTTGAGCATCCGCATCGCTCCAAGCGGCGTGTGATAGCGCCCGCGAAAAGGTGCCGCCAGATCGCAGCCGGAGGCTTTCAAGACCCAGTCGGCAGCAAAGGTCGCGCAGTCGTTTTTACCCCACGCAAACGGCATTGCTCGGCGTTCCTCGATGAACTCCGCGAGCAGCGTCGGCCAGTTGGAAGCGCGAGAGATCATCACTCGTAGGTCTGCTTCGTAGTCTCGCCGCCCTTGTCCCAATCCGTCGCCTGAGTCTGGTTCGGATTTCCCCAGTAAATCGCCTTTTCCTGTATATCGTTGACGAACTCAAGACCGAGATCGCCCGCGAAAAGGTTCTGTTGCTCCTCGTCGGTGTAGCGCACCTCACGCGGCCGCTTGAAATCCATCAGCCGCGACTCCGCGGTCATGATGATCTCGGCGGTCTGTCCATCGTCCGAGACCTGCATCACATCCATCCGGCCAGAGAAGACCGTGACCGGAGACGAGATCAACGTGCCGGCGGTAGGCGACAGCGCGCCGAAGAGAATCGCGCACTCGCGGCCTTGGTAGTCTTCTGTAAGCGCCAGCGAGACGTTCGCGGTCGGAACGCCAGAGAGCTTCATCGTGATGCCACGCGCAGCGAGGTCCGTCGTCTCCTCTACCGGCGAGATCGTGCCGAGCGTACCGAGTCCGAGGTAAGTCGTCGAATTGTAGAACAGCGAGCCGTAGCCGGTCCAAAGATAGACCGGAGTCGAGAAGCCAAGGTTGGCGAGCAGGATCGGAGAAAGCTGCGCGGTGGTGACTTCCGTCACCATATCGGACGAGAGCGTGCGACCGGCGGTGGTAATGCTCATTGCGCCACGTCCTCAACGATACCGAAGTTCACTCCGTAAATCTTCGCGAGCTCAATCGTCCAGTTCGTCGCCGGCTCGGAGAGACGGAAGACGCCTTTCGCGTTCGTGTAGGTGATCGACGTGCCGGCCGAGTAGCTCGAGCGCAGTACAGGAAACAAGTCCACGCTGCTCGAGGAGTTGACCTGCACGACCTTGTAGAGCGAGGTGCTGATCTGGAGCCAATCGCCCACGGCGAAGGAGCCGGTCGCGCCGGCGAAGGTGAGCGTCGAGCTGTTCGCGGTCGCGCTTGAGACGGTCAGCGTACCGGTGACGGTTCCACGCGGCGAAGTGTTCGCGTAGTCTTGGAAATAGAACGTCCCGCGCTGCGCCGCGAGCAAGAAGCCGATGATCTCCTCCGCATCGGCGCGAGTCATCGGGGGACAATCGACAGAGCCGAGCCAGCCCTGCCCGCTCCAGTTGTATTGCTGCGTCTGAAGTGTGAACGGCGACGTGTTGCGCGCCGAGGCGCTCACTCCGGTCAGCGAGAGACGCGAGACGCGGAACGGCGACGGCGGCGTGAGCGGATAGGAAATTGCCATAGGTCAGGCGAAGGCGGCGCGGTAGGCTCCACCGCGACGAACCATGTCGGGAATCTCGGCCTTCAGTCGCTTGCGCTCGGTGTCGAGGATCGGAGCAAGCTCGGCGCGAGAGATGCCGGAGGCGATGTTGTAGGTGATGTTTATGCCGCCACCACCGAAGGATGCGCCGGCAAGTCGGTCGTTGCTTACGATGGAGCCAGATGTCCGCGGCACGAAAAGCTCAGGTCCGCGTTCTCCGACAATATACGGATTGCCGGAGCCGACGGGACCGCCTTCGGCTCGGAATAAGTTCTTGAAGAAGTTCCCTAGGCCGGTTCCGAGAGGAGCCGTGACTGCCTCGCGAAACGCCATCCGCAGTAGGTCTTGACCGAGACCGCGGAGAACCTCCGACAATTTGTTTCCGGCCAAGATCGCGTCCTCGAAGGATTGCGAGATGATCTCTCCGGCCTGCCGAGCGATTCGAGCGTTGGTCGTTTCTAGACCGATGAGCTTCTGACGAAGCGGCACCATTTTCTCGTAGATTTCCGCGAGCCTTTCGCGCTGCGCGATTTCTTCCTCGGTTGCTCCTTCGGGGTCGAAAGTCTTCGGCAGGTTTTGGATCAACGCTTTTTCCTCTGCCGCAAGAGCTGCGACTTGCCCTGTCAATCTTTCGTAGAGTTGATCGGCTGTAAGCAAGTGCTGCACTTCGTCCTCGAATGTCTGACCAAGTCTTTCTCTACCTTTGATAAAGTCGTCGTTGACCTTGATCGCCGTCTTCTTCTGTTCGATCTGAAGCTGCACAATTTCCTTCTGCCGCATCAGCGTGTTCAATTCCTCGGAAAATGCAGGGTCGGAAGCCTCGTCGTTTGCCCTCTCGATTTCGTCCGCGAGGCGGGCGAAGTGCTGCGCCGGAGTTTCTCCGATGGCGAGGAACTCTCGAGTCATCTGATCGAGTTCCTTATTCATCTCCTTGATCTTCGGGAGATCGCGCTCAACGCGAGTTTGCTCCGCGATTCCTGCGGACTGAACTTGCGAGACGCCGGTCAGCGCGTCCTTCAAATCGAGCACGCCATTGACCGCGCTGACAACGCCCATTTTGAGCGCCTGCATCATCGAGTCCAGCGCGCCCGTCGCTCGCGTTACTTTATCGAGTTCGTCTTTTGTCGCCCCAAACTTCTCGGACTCTTTCTCGACATCCCGCAGCGCGTTGTTGAATCCCATCAACGCACGCTTCGCGATGGTGAAAGTCAGGAAGCCACCGAGCGCCGCGCTTGCTTTTCCGACCGCAGATTGCAGTCCGGCAAGCGAGCGTTGGATGCCGGCGAAGACCTGCCTCGTGAGGTCGAGCGCCCTGATTGCGATGACAGCTTCAGCGGCCATTTCGGTTCTTGAGTTTGTTCTTGTGGTCTAGATACGCGAGCCAGCCATCGAGTTCCGTTTTCGGCATCTGCACGACCTCCGACGCAAACTTGCCGAGCAATTCCGCGATAGCATAAACGGCGAGGAAGTCGGCGGCTTCCCCGCCGTGCATCAGTTTTTTAGGTCTTCAACCTTCGGCGCATCATCCGCGAGGATCGCGTTTGCAACGCGAGCAATCACATTTGAGTCGGCCTTGTGGAGCAGCGTCGGACGGTGGTCGATGTTGAACAGCTTCTCGCCCTTGGCATCGGTCGCCTTGAGGATCAGGATGTCCACCAGCAGCTCCATATCGTTCTCGCGACTCTTCCGGTAGAGCTTGTTCTTTTCGGCAAGCGTGACCGGCGTCGCGTGAATCGTGAGTTTCCACTCGGGAACCTCGATCACCTTGGAGCCGAGGCTTGAGAAATGCTCGCGGACTAGATCAATGGCGTCCAAGTGTCACCTCAAACGGTTAAGGTTGAGAGCGTGCCGTTGCCTTCGATGGTGATCGAGCCTTCGACCATACCGTCGAACGCGGCGCTGATGTCGAACTTGGTCACGATGCCACCGCCCGAGTAGTAGGTGTCGGTGGAGTCTGCACCCTCGGGATAGAGGTTGACCGTGACCGAGGAGCCGACCGTCAGCGTGAGCTGGCCGGCATCTGTCTCGTCCCAGTAGAGGTCGCCCGAAACGGACCACGTCCGCATCGTAGCTTTGCGCGTGCGGAACGTGTCGCCGATGACAGAGTCCTCGACGGTGTCGGATGAATTGGCGAGAGCGTAGTTGCGAAGCTCTCCGATGGTGGTCGAGGAAATCTTGATGAGCCCCTCGCGGCCGAGATGGTTTGCCATATTAGTCGGTGGTGAGATAGATAGCGTTGAAGGTGTGCCGAGCGACGCCCCATTGGCGCTCCTCGTCCGGCTCGATCACATAATTGACCCGCGTCAAATGAAGATCGCGGCACGCTCCTCCGAGCGTAACGTCAGCCAGAACAGCGGCCTCAACCGCGGCGCTCCCCGTATCGAGCAAGTCGTCAAGAATCGTCGAGGCCGTGACTGCGGTGAAGTAGTCCACGTTGACCTCGAGCGTGCGGTATTGGACGCGATTGCTCGGCGCGAGCGAGCGCACCTCGATGTTTTCATTCACCGCGTACACGGCGCAGGCTGGAAAGCTGACCGAGGCAATCGTGCGGTCGCGGCCTTTCAGCAGATTCGCCGTGACCACGACCGAAGCTCCGGTGATGGCGTTGCCGATGGCGTTGCGGATGTCGGTGCGAGTGCTCATCTCAATAGCTGCCGCCGGCAAGTTTCTTGAAGCCGAGGTTGACCGCCTTACCTTGAATGACTCGCTCGAGCTTCTTCTGCGCGACGCGGAGCCGGAAGCGGATCGTCGTGTCGATCTTCTTCTGCGCGTCCGCGATCTTCATATTGCCATTGCGAGCAACGAAGAACGGATTGCGAGCGTAACTGTATTCCAAGTCCGACCTCGATCCGGCGTAGCTTCGGCTGGCGAACTTCTTCGTCTTCACGCCAAGCGCCTGCGCGGCCTTGTTCCAGCCGCTCAACATAAAGCCAACGCGCTGGTTCACGACCTTGTTGTACCGCCGCATATCGACGCGGAACGCGACATTGCGAGCGACGCCCTTGACGCGACCGGCAACGCGACGGGATTGATGATGCTGCGCGATCTCGTCCTGATTCGCCAGCACGCCGAAGTTCTTGAACAGATTCAGATTCGGATTTTGTAGCAGAAGCCGGAGCTTCTCCGCGTTGCGTCGGCGAACGTACTTGGCGATGGACTTGTAGAAGCCGCCCTCGGTCGCACGCGCCTCGAATGACTGATAGTCCAGCGGCACCGCGACCTTGTTCAGATCGTTTGCAATCGTTCGGTCGCCAGCTTGCTTGCTCGGAGGCGGCGTCGTGCGGACCACGCTTTGCACGACGTACTTTGCCTCCTCCTTGATGAATTGCCCGAGGTCTTCGCCGGTCCGCTTGGACAACTCGTGAAGCGCATATTGCAGCTTTCGAGCGTCCATATTGATGTAGATCGGCAGGCTCATATCACCTTGCAAACATCCATCTCGCACCCACTCGCCTCGGCGTCGAACCGCAACTGCTCGACGAAATAAGTCACGCCAGACCGCACGAGGGTTTGCGAGATCGAAGGACGCGATGCCATCTGCGAGGTCAGGAAAAAGATCGTGTATTTTATCTCCTCGCGGCGCTGATCCTCGAAGGCGCTGAAGTCATTGCGCGAGATCGCCCAGATGCCGGTCACGGTCGAGCCGCCCATCGAGAACGTGACGCCGGCCTGCTCCTGTATGCCGGTGAAGTCGCTCTCGAGCTGAACTGGGTCGAAGTCGCGGACTGCCATACAACTTGTCCAAATGTAAGATTTACGGCGGCGGCGCTTCTGAGACGCGCTCATCGTAGCGGTAAGCGTGCAGGACGCGGTCGATGTGGTACTCGCCCTTCGCGTCAATGACGAGGTGCTTCGCCCACGCCCAGTCCTCGCCGTAGTTTGTCGCCGGAAAGCGGACGCGCCGCGCCATATCGCCGCGCCACGCGCAGACGTGCCACGCGGACCGCTTGAAGGAAGGCTGCGCGAAAGGTTCGTTGCGATGCCGCAGCGAGAAGGAGCAGATGGCCTCGGCTCCATTGACGCTCGCCCGCTGGTCAAAGGTAATGACTGAAACATCCGCGGAGGACCGCTCGGCCGCACCGACAAGCGCCGCGATGTACTCGTCGGCCACGTCGTCGTCATCATCGACAAAGGCAATGAACTCACCGCGAGACATTTGCACGAGCGCGTCGCGCTTCTCTCCGATGGTCCGCTGTCGATTGTCTAGAAATACGAGGAGCTCGACATCTCCGTCGCGCTGCATCGCATCAACCTGCGCCTGCAACTTCTGCCAGAGCGGCCACAGGTGCGAGTGGTACCGACGCGGCGTCGCCGGAATCAGTACCGATAGGATCGGAGCGCTCACCTTGGATTCCTTTCGCGGTAGAGCTTCTCGCCGGCGGCATATCGCTCCTGCGAGTTGTTGTGCTTGTAGGTCGCGTCCATCGTTCCTTTGCCGAAGGCGGGATGCTGGTGCTCGAAAGTGATCGCCTTCCGCGCATCGACGACGACGCCGTCCTTGAAGGCGCGGTGACTGAACTCGTTATCGGAAAACACCGACTCGTAGCCGGCGTGGAAGACCTCGCCGCCCTGCTGCTCGTAGCGCGCACGCGAGAGGATCGCCATGCAGAGGAGGTCGTCGTGCCGGTGTCCATCCGAGACGGCGATCACGAGCTGCTCCTTCTGGAGATCGAGTCCGTTGACGGTCTCCAGTAGCTTGCGATCCCAGCCGACCGGAGGCACCCAGTCGTCGGAGACCTGCACGAGAAGATCGCCACGGGAGACTGCCGCCGCTGCGTTCCACGCCGCAACGCAAGACTGGCGCGGGCTAATTACCGAGACGAACTGCTTCGCCATCTCGACCGATGTCGCGTCGTCCGCATCGACTGCGAAGATATGCTCGACGCGGCTCGGATCGTCCGCGGTCGAGAGCCAAAGCTCGCGAGCGTTGACCGCTTTCGAGGTCCGTCCGCGGGTCGCGTGCAGGAGCGAAATCTTCGGAGTCGCTCCGAGATGGAACTGCCATTGGAGAACGTCAGCCATCGCCTTGTTTCCGGCGGCACGGTACGCTCTCGCTCCGACATCGTAGCCAGCCCAGCCGTACCACTTTGCCTCGTGCGTCCACGGGCGCTTGTCTTCGAGCGGCTCCCGCAGAGCCAGCATCTTCTCAGCCCACACCTCGGCCTTGCTGTAGTCGCGCTTCTCGAAGTGTAGCAGCACCAAAGCGGCGAGCGCCTCGCGGCACCACGGATAGATGCCGTGCGCTTCCATCAGGTAGAGGTTCGCCTCGCGGCTCGATCCGCAAAGGCGAGCGCAGTTGAGCAGCGCCTCATAGCGAAAAGCCGGTTGTAGATTCGGAAACGCCAGCGCAATCTTGCCGAACTCCAGCGCAGCGTCGCGGTTAGCCGAGCAGTAATGTTCTTGATGTATGTAGAAATACTGCGTCGGCGTCTCGCGCACCGAGTGCGCCAAGATGCGAAGATTGCGGCGGCGATTCTCGCGGCGAACCTCAACCGGAGCGTGCAGCCAGATCGGTGCGTCCCAGTCCTCGTGCCGATCTCCGTCAAGGATAAGAAGATTCTCGTGAACGTCATGGTGCCAACGGCGGTTTTGCTGGAAGGCCGAGCGACGGATTGCGCGCTCGCGGAAGAGCTTTTTGTTGCTGCCGCGGACATCGTAGAGGCAGCGGATCATAGTGAGGTCGGGCTTCGCCGCTTCGAGTCGGTCGCGGAATCCTTCGGCGTCACCGACGAACTTGTCATCGCAGTCTGACCAGATCAGCCAGTCGCCGGTCCCGAGAGCGAAAGCCTCGTTGCGTGCATCGCAGAAGGAATCGACGTGATCCCACTTCTCGGTGCCGATACCGTTGAGATGATCCGCGAATACGAAGTCCTTGCCGTTTTTGCGGCACCATTCGCGAGCGAGGTCAACGGTCTCGTCCGGCTGCTTCGCTCCGATGGCTCGCACGAGGCAAAGCTCGTCGAAGACCGGATCGAACGAGGTCAGCATCGTCTCGATGTGCTGGCGCTCGTTGCCGCAGATGACGCAAAGGGATACGCGCATGGCTCTCTTCGCTGCGTCAAAAAAGAAACCCGCACCCCAGTTAAGGAGCGCGGGTCTTTTCGAGGGATGCTATCCCGCGAGGTTAGCTGTACTGCGTAGCGATCAGCTGACCGGCGTTGGTGTTGACGACCTTCTCGGCGACATAGTGCGCGGCGCGCACGATGTTGCTCTTGATCGTCTCATCACGGTAGGTGAACACGCCGACCGCGGGACCGTACTCGGACCAGTTGAGCGTGAAGCCCGCGCCGCCGCCGAAGTAACCGGAGGAGGACTCGGTGACGCTACCGACCCAGATGTAAGTGTTGGCCCAGACGTTTGAGCTAGAGAACGCCACGCCTTCCGGCGCGGAGTCGTAGCTGGCGCGACCGATCAGCACTTCCTGCACGCCGAAGACCTGCGCGGCAGCGTCGGTCGAAGCGTTCAAGATGGTGTCGGTCGACAGGCCGACGCCGCGGAGACGATTCTGGAACTTCGTCGAGGCGCGGATGCGGGTCCAAACGGGATACGGAATCACGACGCGGAGGTTCTGCGAGGACTCACCGTTCGCCAGCAGGCGGTCGATGGCGTCCTGCACGTCCAGACCGACGTCGAACGTCGCCAGATTGGCGGTCGTGTACGCGGTCGAGGAGTTCGTGCTGGTGAAGTTGCCGGTGTTGAAGACGGCAGCAGCGACGCGGAGCTCGTGCGCGAGCAGGAGCTTGCGGCGAGCCAGCTTGGCGGCGATCACCTCGGCGTCGAAGAAACGCGAGATGTCGGCCGTCACGGTATCATCCACAGCCTCTTCGTAGCCGTACTCGAGGGCCGTGTAGCTCTCGTAGTTGAAGGCGCGAGTGCCGCGAGCGAACGCGCTGTAAGGAGCGCGATTCTTCACGTCGCTCTTGAGGAGCTGACCTTCCTTGAGCTTAAAGCTCGGGTATTGGCCGGCGCGAACGGGGACGTTCAGAATCGGCATTACGCGGGTGCCGATCAGGTTCGTCTCCCAGTCCTTCGCCTGCTCAAGCACGCCCGCGATGTCACCGCGGAAAACAGCAGCAGTATTTGAATACATTGTGAGTGGTTCCTTCTTTTAAGGGTTAGACGTTCTTCGGAAGGAACTCGATGACCGCGCCCGTGGTGGACGTGGTGGTAAGAGCCTTGCCGATGGTCACCGTGCCGGTCGTGGAGACCTGACCCGAGGACGCGAGATAGATGGTGTCGCCGACGGTCACCGGAGCGGCAGCCATCGTGCCTTTCAGCGTGCCGTTGTTCGTGAGGAACGCGACCGAGACGTAATCGCCGGAGGCGGCGTCGGTGATCGCGAAACCGTCGCAAGCGGTGGAGGTCGCGAGACCCACTCCGCGGTTCGAGGAGAGGACAACGCCGAGGAAGGCGGTGACCGTGGTATTGGCGAGGAACGTGCCAGCGCCGATGTAATTAGTAGCCATTTTGGTTTACGGTTAGAGCTTGATGATTTCGCCCTGCGCAACGCGGGTGCGGTACGCGAGGTACTCGGAGGAGTGGTTCTTGATGCAGAACGACATCGCGGCAGCGACATCGCCCTTCAGTTCGTCCTTCTTCGCCTTGAGGATGTCCTCGAACTTCTTCGATTCCTCCTTCTTGGCGGGAGCCTCGGCCGAAACGACCGGAGCGGCGGGCGCTCCAAACGTCTTGGCGAACTCCTTCAGCGCGGCTTCCGCGGCCTTTTGAGCGGCAAGCTGCACGGTTTCGGCCTGCGCGCTCATCGCGGCGGGCTTGTCCTCGGGCTTCGGCATACCGGCCTCCAGTTTGGAGAGGCGCTCCGAAAGGCCCATCATCGCCGACTCGATCATGCCGGCGATGGCTTTCTTGGTTTCTTCGTTCATCGGAATTGTGATTTCGATTTCGGGAGGTTCGGCCTCCGTTTCCGTCTCGGTTTCTTCCGCAACTTGGAGCTGCTTCAGCTTCCGAGAAAAAAATCCGCTGGGGTTCGCCGCCGGTTCGCTGACGATGTCCACCGAGTAAATCTCGGAGCAGCGTTGCAGCACCGTCTTCTTGTCCTTGCTCATCTCGGCAGGACCGGAGAACGCGATGGAAAGCCCGAACGTGTCGGGAATCTTCTCCGCGATCTCGAGGATGTAGGCGCGATGCGGCGAGTTTTGCAGCAGGTGCAGATCGCCGAGCAGCTTCGGTCCGTCGATCCGAAGATTGTCGATGAAGCCGACGATGTCGCCAGCGCCAGAGTTGTGGTCGAGCTTCACCTTTAGCCCGCCTTCGTACTGCTCCGCGGCGATCTTGACCTGCTCCAGCGTGGTGCGGTCAACCTGCACGCCGTGACCGAGAGCCGGTCCCTCGGTGATGAGCGAGACGCCGCGGATCGTGCCGGAAGCGGCGTCAACTGAACCGGCAGCGGTAGCGAAACAGATTGTCGGCTTCATTACTTAAAGAGGTATTTCGTCAAGAGCGGGACGGCTACGGCGATAACAGTCAGCCCACCCATCCACTTGAGGAGCTGCTTTTCGTGACCTGCGACCTTCCGCTCGACCCATTCAATACGGTCCGCGATTCCGCGGTGGCCCATCGCCTTGTCGCCGACGATGGCGCGCTCGATTCGGTCAACGCTCTCCTGTA
>Ga0208005_1000249_pt1 | contig 22183 bp, 21 predicted proteins | sample DEB19_08_DNA_3_FD_184530 | JGI IMG/M metagenome (GOLD analysis project Ga0208005, IMG submission 184530) | Aqueous microbial communities from the Delaware River and Bay under freshwater to marine salinity gradient to study organic matter... | ecosystem: Environmental > Aquatic > Marine > Coastal... | reverse complement strand
AGATAATGATATAAAACGGGGTGATTTAGAGTTACATTTTATAACAGATGTGTGTTTAAATTTTTATGAAATATGGACGATATTTAGAGAAATTCCGATTATAAATAATGATAAAAAGATAAGATATTCGTGGAATTTTATTAGTAAAGATAAAAGGTATATATTTGTTTTATGTGATTGGAATAATGAAAACAAGTTATTACAGACGAAAAAATGGCGTATATTATGTAATACAACTGATGAAATAATAGTAAGCAAATTTTTAAAGACTTTATGTAATGCTTTAGAATGTTATAATAAATATTATAAAAAGAGTATAGAGTCACGTGATTTTAGTAGTGATAATAAAGAGGTAAATAGATGTTTACAAGAAATAAAAGGATCATTAATAGAAAATAGAGAAATATTAAAGAGTTTATAAAAAATTGAAAAATAAATGAGTTTTATTAAAATTTGTACAAAGAAAGAGTTTAAGAATGGAATTTAAAACAAAAGTATACAACTGCAATGAAATTGAAAATAAGAGTATAAATGAAATTGAAATTGAAAATGAAAATAATTATTATCTTCAAGATCATTTAAAGAGTCCTTTTTTTAAAGAAGACGGAAGTGAGGTTGAATATATAAGTGAATATATAAGTGAAAGTGAAAGTGAAAATAATTATTATCTTCAAGATCATTTAAAGAGTCCTTTTTTTGAAGAAGACGGAAGTGAGGTTGAATATATAAGTGAAAATGAAAGAGAAAATGAAAATGAAAGTGAAGGAGAAAGTGAAGGAGAAAGTGAAGGAGAAAGTGAAAGAGAAATTGACGATGATTACATGGATATTGATATGGATATGGATATGGATATTGATATATTGAGATCAGATGATGAAAACGATTATGGATATTATGATTCTGATTATGGTTTAGGTTATGAGGATGAATGTTATGAATGTTTGGATTTATAAAAATAAAAAAAAATAAAAAAGCCCAATAAAATTTAGGTTATCCTAGATTTTATTGGGCTTTTTTAATTTAGTAACGATGAAGATAAATAAAAAATTGAAATTAAAATAAAAAATAAAATAAATGTACAAATGGTGGTAATTAACAATAAATTTAGCGAAACTTTTATAAATGATTTAGAAAGGTTTGTGATATGGATATCTGAAAATGAGTATTGTTTAAATGATATAGTAACTGGGGAGAAGGTAGAAATGAATATAGATTTAATAAATTTTAATGAACCTAGTAGAAGTAAATTAGAATGTTATGTAAAAGAATTAGTAAAGTATTATTCATTAGAAAAGAATAATGAGGAGATTGATGATATAAAAACTATGATTAAGGAATTTAGAACAAATAAAATAAAAAAAGGAATAAAAAAAAGTAAAATAGCAAAGGTAAAAAAAGTGGATAAAAGAGATGTAAGTAACAATAAAGTTGATGTTGTAGTGGATAAAAGAGAAGTTGTAGTGGATAAAAGAGAAGTAAGTAACAATAAGGTTGATGTTGTAGTGGATAAAAGAGAAGTAAGTAACAATAAAGTTGATGTTATTAAAGATGTAATAGTAAAGGAAGATCTTAATACGGATGATGTATATTACATTGATACATTGGAATTTTCTACTAAACAATTAGAAGGTGTTTTTGGTAAACCATTAAAAAATGGTAAACGTGGTGATAAGCATCAGTATGAATGGAAGATAATAATGATTACAGAACAAGAGGAGATTATATATTCTATATATAATTGGAAACATAAGAATGGTGAGTTTGATAATTATGATGAAAACGAGTGGTTTTTAGGGACGTTGAAGAGATGTAGAAATGATATATTAAGTGGATGTGATATGATGATTGATTATATTAGAGGTAAGATAAATAGAGATAATGAAGGTGATAATAATATAGAAAGTAAAATACAAGAAGATGTTATTATGAAGTTATTCAAGTTAAGTGACAAGAATTTGGAAATAATAGATATAGATGATATTTGTTTTTAAAGAATAGTTTTTTGTTTTTTTTGTTTTTTTTGTTTTTTTTATGTATTTTTTTTTTATTGTGTAATAGTATTCCAAAGGAATTAAAATGCAAAATAGCGAGCAAAAAGAGCAAATACAGCAGCCTGTACAGGTAATAGAGATAAGGCAGCCGCATAGAAGATCAGATTCAAGTTCATCTAGTTCAAGTTCATCTAGTTCTAGTTCATCGAGTTCATCTAGTTCAAGTTCATCTAGTTCTAGTTCATCGAGTTCATCTAGTTCAAGTTCATCTAGTTCATCGAGTTCATCTAGTTCAAGTTCATCTAGTTCATGGTATTCGTATGAATCTGTGGATACTGTTTCAATAATTTAGATGGTAGTATATCTGGTAGAGAAATAGATAGTATAAATGTTAGGATAAAATAGATAGATTCGTTAGTGGAATATAATATTAGGCATATGAAGAATATAGATATGTTTGAAAGTGTTATATTATAATTAAATAGTCTAAAGAGTGATACAGTGGTAATATAACTGGCTTTAACATAATTATCAATATAGACTTGTGATAATATGTTATTAAATAATATAGGGTATGAGTTGGAAGAGTTGAGTGAAGGTGTTGAGTCAGTAGAGGTTTGATAGATTAGTCTTGGATTAGTGACATATGTAGAAATTAAGTTTTGTTTAGCTAATGTTTGAATACAAAGGTCGATATGATTATGGATTTTACCGTATAATAAGTTGACGAGTTTTTGTGCTCCGGATCGTGATAGTATATAAGCATGAAGAGCGAGGGCTACACGTGGTTTAATGATATAATTATTAATTTGTGAGAAATTAGATGATATGTTAAGTAGATTCATTGTGGTATTAAAGAAAATATTATTGGGATCGCTACCGAAACAGCCAAGATATAGAATGTCAAAATTGCTAGGTGTTTTAGATAAATAAAAGGATATATCTGATTTAAGATCGGTAGAATCAAAGATGATATCATCTTCAAATATAACAGCATATTGTTGATTTGATTTTAAAAATGTTTTCCATACAGAGATATGTGATATAGAACAGCCGATAGAGCTTTTTGGTCCAAAAATAGAGTATAAAGGAGTGGTATATTTTTTTATAGTATTATAGTCAATAGTTTTACCGTTAGTTCCTTTAAATAATTTAGGGTTAAGATTACAATTAGTTAATTTATCTAATAGAGTTTGTGGGTTATTTAAACTAATAACATATGTATTTATCATTAAAAATGGTTTAAAAAATAAAAAAATGAATTAAGCGAAAATAAAAAATTGAAAAATAAATAGAAATTATAGTATTTGTATAAGTATTGACAGAATGTTGAATGTAAACGCAAAGGAATTTGTTCCATTAAATGTTATTGAAGAAAATGAATTGTTTGATAAATTAGAAGAGGAATTTGTAAAAAACAATGAATGGTTATTTGATTACAGATTTAAAGAAACAGAAAAGGTAAAAAATGTTGATTTAGGAAAGTATTATTATGGTATAAAGGATGATAGTAAGAAGGAATTCTCAAAGGTTAAATTTGAATTAAAATTAGAAACGATTGAGGAAGAAATAACATATGCAGATATTTTAAAAATTAAAAATTAAAAATTAAAAATTAAAAATAAAAAAGGGCGTTACTTTTAAAAAAGTAACGCCCTTTTTTATTTTTATTAATTATCGGTATTATCGGTATTATCAGTGTTATCAGTGTTATTGTCAGCATTGTTGTTATTAGGGTTATTTGTATTAATTGTGTTATTATTATCATCATTTAAAGTGTTTTTGTTAGGTTTTGATGTTTTACCTTTGGGTCTTCCTTTAGGTTTTGAGTTTACAGTTATTAATGGTAGGTTTTCATTAGGTGTATAATTTGGGTGAATACGTTTAATATGATTTTTTAGGATTTTTTCAGTAGAAACTTGTGTGGAGCAGATATGGCAGCTGAATTGTTTAAGTTCTACATTAGTGATAGTTTTTCGTTTAAAAAAGTTATCTAAAAGTGTAAAGCTGAGTTGTGACAATGAATTAATATTAGATTTAATTATATCGAGGTGATGTCGGAATGATTGTATATAATAATTATATTCGATTTTAAGGTTTTGAAATAATCTTTGATCGATGTTAATATTATCGTTATGTTTTTCTTTTAATTCGTTATGTAGATTATAGATTATATTTGTTGCAAGTTTAAAGATATTTGCATCAAATTGGTGTGAGTGAATAAAGATGATGATATTTTTGTCGACTATATCTATTTCAAAGTGTTGTTTATTAGCAATTCCGCCAAATGAGTTACATAAAATACCTGAACAGTTATTTTGTTGTATATCATTATAGAATTTGTCTAGGTCTCTTTTAGGTACGGTTTTGCTACCAAAGTTTTTGGAATCGATTAATATAGTTGGTTTGTTGTCTTTGATGAGTTGTATATCTCCAGAGTTGGGGATATGAGATGTATCAAGGACTTCTGTGTCTTGAAATGTATCAGTTAGGATATTAAGTAAGATAGTTTCAGCAATTTGTCCTTTTTTAGAGGAGTTGTTAGAAAAGTTTTCATTAATATTAGAAAGTGATGATTCAATAGAGGATATTTTATTAGTGATATGATGGGAGTCTAATGATTTTTCAAAACATGATTGTATATGAGATAAGATTTCTAAATTTTTTTTGTCGATATCATTTAATTTTTGGTTATTAAGAATTTCAATACGGTCTTTAAAATTATCGAAAATGGATTTTAATTCTTTTTGGTCGTTATTTTCAATCATTATTTTTTGTAAATCAGAAAACATGATTTGTAATTCTTTATTAGTGATATCTTTAATATTGTCTAATTTATTTTGGAGAATACTGATTATATTAGTATTAGTGTTGTTAATATTAGTAGACAGGTTAGAGATTTGTTGTGTATGATTAAGTAATGAAGATTTGATTTCATCTAATTTAATAGATAGGAGGTTAGAATTGATATTAGTATCACCTAGGACTTTATCGACTTCTATATAGATTTTAATAAATTCGTAAATGCTTTTATTAGTGGATATAAAATAAGAGAATATACTAGAGTCGGTTAATATTTTTTCTAAATCAGAATTAAAGTGATCGAGATTCATAATTAAAGTCTTGTTATTATTAATAATAATGTTATTTTTAAATAAAGTTAAAATAATTAATTTTAATTTATAATAATGTTTATGTGATTTTCCAGTAGCTATAAAGATCTTTATCTAATTCATATTGTTTCCAATATTGTGGTTGTTTTGGGGGTTGTTTTTTTGCCCAATTCCACATTAATTTTAAGCCTTGTTTGATAGAAGTATTTTCTGTGTAACCTAAGATTTTTTCGGATTTGTCATGTGATGACCAAGCGTGTTTGACTTCGTGTCGTGGTTCTAAATGTATAATATTATTTGTACCGGTAATTTCTGCAACTAATTTAGCAGCGTTATTAAGTGTGATGTGATGTTTTCCTCCAAGATTTATTCGTTGATTTTTAGCGTTGGGTGATACAGCAGCGCGCCATAGGCAAGGTAAGATATCATCTATATATGAGAATGCGCGTGTTTGTTCACCGTCTCCATAAATAGTAAATGGTTTGTTGGATAGTGCTTGATACATCCAAATACCTAAAACATTTCTGTAAGGGTCCCAGATATTTTGATATTTACCGAAAATATTATGAGGTAAGATGATACAGTATTCTAGTCCATGTTGTTCATATGCTGTTTTTAGATCCATTTCACATGCATATTTTGCTATTCCATATGGGTCAATGGGATTTGGAATCATATCTTCTGTAAATGGTGTGGTGTTTCTACCATATGTGGCCATACTACTAGTAAAAATGAATCTTTTAATATTATATTTTATGCTCATGTTAATTAAAAAGGTAGTAGGGATGATATTAGAGATATAATTAAATTGTCTAATAAATGGAGAAAGGCCTTCTGCAGCATATGCTGAATAGTGGAATATATAACTAATTTTATTTTTTTCAAAGATGTTTTCAATTAATTTTTGATCATCATTATTAGTTAAGTCTGCTTTTATAAAATGGAAATGTATATTATCTAAAGGTAGATTTTCAATATACCCACCAGAAAGATCATCTACACCAAATACTTTATTAATGTTTAAAGTGTCTTTATTGTTCAATACGTATTCGCAAAAGTTGGCGCCAACTAATCCGGCAACACCAGTGATTACAATATTCATTTATTTAATTATAACAATATTTTATTTAGATTAAATAAACGTTAATCTTTACTTTTTTTATTAAAAGAAAGTAATTATTGGAGAGTTAATAAATAAAGTGTTTTATTGAGGTTTGATACAATTTCGTCTCTAATGTTTAATAGATCTGTATCATTATCATTTACGTATTTTGGTAGATCGTTTTGTAAATAAAAGATGTAATCTTTAAGAATTGATGGTGCAGAGTCATCATTGTCTTTTAATTCTTGAATATTCATTTTAAATCCTGATTCAAAGACTGGGCGTTGATATCTACCAATATAGGTTTCTACAAATGTGTCAATTAATGGCAGAATAGCTGTTAAGAGATCACAAGTTGCTTTATGTCTTGGATAACTATATGTTTGCCAGTGATATAATTTAATAGTTGTTGTCATATGGAAAAAAATTTTGATGATACTTTCGGATCTCATTTTATAAAATATAAAAATAAAAAAAAAATACGAAATGTATTTATTTTATACAAAGTGTATTTTTTAATTTAAAAAAAAAGAATTATTAAATGTATAAAATGGATCCGTATGCTACACATCAGAAATTTTTAGAATATTATATAAAAAAGACGTCGGGTGATATTATAGAGTTTGGTACGGGTCATGGTAGTACAGGATTTATATTGAAATTAATAAGTGGTACAGATAGGAAGTTGTTATCACTTGAAAATGATAGAAGTTGGTATGATAAGATGGTGGGTATGTATCCAGAGAGTGAGAATCACAAATATATATTTGTAAATGATTGGAAAGAAGAGTTAATAAAATTGGATAAAAATAAGTATTCTATAGTATTTATAGATCAGAGTCCATGGATGGCGAGATTATGGACGTTGGATTATTTTTTAAATGGTGGTGAATATATAATAATACATGATGTGGATTATTTTCCTAAAAATGGGATATTTGGAAAATGTATAGGATCGTTAGATTTTGATTTTTCGGATAAATTTAATAAATGGAAAGTGTATTATCCGGATAATCCATGGCCAGCTTCAACAGGGCCTCCGACATTAGTTGGTACAAATAAAAGTGGTTTTGAGATAGATGAATTATAGATCTGATACAAGAGTAGATGTATTATCGTAGCCTTTAACGATGAGGTTATTTAGAGTAGTAGAGTGTAATTTAAATGTTGGGTCGACGGGTCCTGAATAATATTTTCCGAGATATTTTTTTGAGAGATTTATTATATAGTTATCATCGAGGTCTTCGCCGAAAGTGATTCCTGAATTTTTATTTTTGATCATCCAGCGTATACCTGATAGTATTCCTGCCATGACTTGAATAATAGTTGGGCCAAAGTATTTATCATTTAATATATATTTTGTATAATCAGTGTGTAATATAGATCCTGTCCAGAAACAGAATGGTTCTTTGACATTAGTGATGGGGTTTTTATCGAGAACAAATAATGCGCCGACATTATCATAACCATGTAATTTATCTTCGTATACATTAAGTACTTTCCATTTTTTAGAGTTATTTGATATATCGATGAGTTGGTCTTGTGAAAATTTGTCTAATAATTTATCAGTAATAGGATTTAATTTGTAAGCATAGTGCATAGTTGGAGAATATTGGAAAGATCCGATATATCTATTTAGTGATATACCTTCGCCATGATGGATGCAGCGTCCTTCTATAAAAGTGAAGTTGATATTACCATGTTTATTAATACTAAGTGGTACGATGGATTTAATATGGATGTCTTTACCAGGTGTTTTAGTGGTGATGAGTTGAGGTATGATTTGTGAGACGTTAGATTCATCAAATGGTAAAATTTGTTCATGTGTTCCGATTTGAATTTCAGCTGGTTCAATTCCTTCTGTTATTAAACCAACACTGCTCCAAGTATTTATAAATTGTTGTTTAGGTTTTTTTTTTGGGATTTGTGTGTCGATTTCAGAACAATGAATAGCTTTGATATCTAATAGTTGTGCTAGGTTTTTATGGTCTTTATTTTTATAATATTGTAAAAGTTGTTTATTTAAAGATTTATGTCGAATTTGATGTTTAAGTATAAGTTTAGTTAAATTGATAATACCTTGTTTAACGAAAACTGATATAAGGCCGGGATTCATACCGAATTCTATAATAGAAGTAATGTTGTCATCGATATTAGATGTTTTGTTGGAAATGGATAATAAGTTAATGTGTTGTAAAAATATACTGTTATCAATTGGGCAATTTTTATTGATATTTAATGGTTCGTCATCTTCTATAGAGGTATTAATGTAAAGTAATTTTCGAATTCTGCATTCTTTTAACAATATATATGTTGGTGTGTTTGTTGTTAAATCTATGACGATATCATGTTTATTGACTTTGATAATTTTATCTAAAAGTGTTGTAATATTATCTCTTGTGATATTAAATACATGATGATTAGCTCCATTTTTGATGGCGTTTTTGATGGTTGGAAAGTTAAAAGAGTTTTTATCTTTATCAATAATAGTGACTTGATTATATTTTATTTTAAAGAATTGTGGTAGATAATATATACAACATTTAGATACGGCACCGCAACCTAAAAAAATAAATTTATGTTTCATATTATAATATATAAATAAAATAAATTTATATTTATATTGATGATAGTATATTTTATACAAAAAATATTAAAAAGATTAATTTGTATATTTTTTTTATATGGTTAGTATAAGGGATAATTATGGATGAGTTACCAGATGAGTTATCAGATGAAATGGTCTTAAGTACACCAGAAGGTATAATACCACGTGAAATGATATATTCTCCAGTAGAAAGGACGAAGGGTGTAATGATGTATGAATTGGGTGAATTATTGATAAAATTAAAAGAACGATATAGTGATGATGAAATGATAGAATTAATAAATGATATGGTTGAAATAATTAGGCCATTAGTAATATTATATGATGTAGATACATTTTATTTAGATAATGATATTAATAAAAGTATAGATATTTTGGAAGATATATTTAGAAGTAAAAGAGGATTACTGAATTATATATTTAAGATAGATAGGGTGGTACCTATAAATTCAGAGAATGGAAAAATTTTTATAATAAAAACATTATCAAATAAATATAAATCGTCAAAATTATTAGTAAAGGTTGCGTCGAAGGAGACGGCTGATCCAATATCATATGAGTATTATGTTGGTTTGACATTAAATAGATTAAGAATTAAAGATAAAATACAATGTTTTGCTGTGATGTATGGAAGATTTTTTTGTGGTTTAGATTTAGAAAGTGACAAAATAGATAATATGGTTTTATGTGATGAAAACAAAGAAAATAAGACACATTTATTGTATGAATTTATAAGGAATGTACATACAGAAGAAGTATTAACATTATATGATTATATTAACGAGTTTAATGGAAATGTTGAGTTTGAGATTAATATAATAAATATAATAATGATAGTATTACATGGTTTACAGGTGGCACAAGATAAAATGAATTTTACACATTATGATTTGCATCTTAAAAATATATTAGTTGTGAAATTGTCTCAATTAACAGAATATAGATTAACCTATAAAAATATAGATATAAAAATTATATCTAATGTTATGCCTCATATAATAGATTATGGGAGATCACATATTAATCCGAAAGAGGTAATAAATGAAGGAGATGGTGTGTTTAAAGATTATGAATTAAATATGGGTATGGGATTTAGTGAGGATACGGGATTTAGTGATTTTGGGTCATATATTGGATTTAGTGATTTTGGGATATATCAAAGAGAATTATTTAAAAAACATGTATTAGATAGAAATGATACGAGGTATTTAGAAACGATAGGATCAGTTGAAAGACATTTACATAAATTAGCGTATAGGTATTTATACAACAGGGAGTTAATGAAAGAAGAAGAAATACAAGAGACAAATGATACATTAAGTTTTAAAAGTAATATATTACAATTGTATTATAATGGTATAAGTGAGATAGTTGATGGTAAATTTAGAATTATAAAATGTGATTTTGGTATTGATAGTAGGGTTAGTAATAAGAAGTATGATTTTTTTAAGTTATGTATGAATGTTAGTGTTATGATGACGATGTTATCAGAAAAAGTGGATTTAAAATCAAAAGATTTGTGGAAGACATTAGGAGATAAATTGGAATTACAATACCCATTTCATGATGGATTATATTATTCATTAGCGTCAGAATATGATCCGAATCCTATGGGAATAAGAATGGATACAGGTGATATATTTAATGAACCTATAGACATAGTATATTATTTATATAATGAGAGGATCTCTCTGTGGAGTCAATTGATCAATAAATACGGAAGAGTATACTAGTCAGAGATGTTTAATATCAGTGAAAATTATAATTGTAAGAATTGTGGATTTAAAATAGATGCGAAAATAAATTAAAAATAAAGTAAATGTAATATTTTAATAAAATAATTTAAATGGATATTTTATTAAATGTTGGTTATAGGAATGATGGGTATATATATTGTATTGATCCAAAGATAATGGTTAATAATAGGAGTGTTGTGAAGATAGGTAAAATATCGATGAAAATGGAAGAAACGGAGATTGATGTAGAAAATAAATTAGCGAGTAGATATGGGACATATTATCCGGATTATGATTTATTGTATTTTGAAAGGGTGTTGGATTGTCATGTTGCAGAAAGAGAATTATTTAAATGTTTAAATAGTATAAGACATAAAAAGGAGATATTTTATATGGATATTGAGAAAATAGAGATGGGGTTTAAATTAATAAAAGAAAAGTATCCGGATATAGATAGTTATATTATAAATTTAGAATTAAGGGATTTAAATATTATTAATAATGAGATAAGAAACATGGAAAAGGAAGAAATAATTTAAAGATAAAAAATGTTATAAATTAAATACAGATGTATTTTTATTATTTAATTTTGATGATGTTTTCAAGTGTGTTTTCTCAATCTTGTCCTTTAAGATGTCCGTCATGTACAATGTGTGATCCTAAAAAAGGTACGTGTTCATTACCTAGGGATTTTGTATTATGTTCAAAGGGAGGTGTTTCAGGTGTATGTTTTGCAGGGACATGTAATACGGGGTTAACTGTAAGTACAGTACCAGTTCCAAAATGTATGACATATAGGTGTCCAGTGAGTGGAGCATGTAATTTAATTACTGCACCAGATGGAACGGATTGTACACCATTAAATGTTGGGTATGAGTCTGTGTGTTTAGGTGGTGTATGTAATAGAGTTTGGTTGGGTGTTACAGAAGTATTTCCATTAAAGAATAATGGGTGTGTGGGTAAGCCAGATGGTAGTGTATGTGATACAAATCATGTTTTAACGGATGGAGAGACTTGTCAGGGTGGTGTATGTAAATTTCCTGATGGAACATATTATGGATATGTTTAATAATAAATTGTATTTTATTTTTAATTTTATTTTCAAGTATAAAAGTAAAATTAAAAATAAGAGAATAGACTAGAATGATAGAAGTGATAAAATCGTACAATGATTATAAAATTAGATTAATTAGATTGATAAAAATGGGTGAAAAAATTGTATTGGAGAATTTTATTAGTGGGTATATAGAGTATAAAGAAATATTAATAGGAGATGAAGTGATGAAGGAGAAGTGTATAAATAAAGTATTATGTATGAATAATAGAGAATTATGTGAGATAATATTAGATTTATTTGATATAGAGGAGGAAATTCCAGAATGTGATAGATTAAGTGATATAATATATATAAGTGATATAAGATATAGGAGTAATTTTGTAAATAAGGAGACGAATATATATTATATATTTGATTTACATAATTTAGAAGGATTTGATAATAATATTTCTATTGAGGATTTTTACTATGCAAGTGAGGATAAAAAGTATTTTAATAAAATAAAATTAATAATGGAAGAAAGATTATCAAGGGGTTTAAAGGGTGAGGAATTAGAATATATATTAGAAAAGTCTGGTGAATATAGGGATTATATAAATAATGAATATAATAATATAATAGAAAATATAATAGAAGAAGAGGGGTATATGGAATCAAATATGGAATGTTATAATATATTATATAATTATTTAGGGAAGAGGCCGAATGATTTTGAGGTTAAATTATTAATGAAGATGAGTGTATAAGTGTCGTTTAAAAGTTATAAAAAAAATGTTATGAAAATAATAATAATGAATATGTTTAATATATTATTATTTTTAATTTATGGAGTGTATTCTCAGATAACATCGGATTCAAATATTGTAATAAAAGAAGGTGATACAGTTGTTTTACAGGTTAAGATGCCAAAATGGAAGCCAAAGACATTATATTATGATCCTAAAATTGTTGATTGGAATGGAGTGATATCTGGGTGTAGGGCGACTTGTAGATATGATAGAAGATTATGTAATTTTTATGTTAGGGCGGCGGCACATGATTCGTTATCGATTTCAGAGGGTTTTGGTGGTGCAGATGGGTCTTTATTTTTGACATTAGATGAGATAAATAGGCAAGAAAATGCATATGATAGTTGGGCATTTTTGTTATCAAAGAATGTATTAGCTTTAGCAAAGAGATACAATACATCAGTAGCAGATATAGTGGCAGTATGTGGTGCAGTGGCTACGGAATTTCAAGGAGGGCCAAAAATAATAAAATTGGATGATAAAGAACCGTTTTTGGTTGGTAGATTTGATAATGTTGAGCCAAATCCGGCAAAGGCATTACCTGGTTCAAATATAAATATGACGTCATTTGTGAGTTTTTCAAATAAATGGAATTTGACAGTAGAGGAGTTGACGGCATTAATGGGTTCACATTCATTAGTAGATGAAAGAGGGTGTATAAGGATGAATGGTACGATGTGTAATCCATTATCGGAACCTTGTACAGACTTGAGGATGTTTAGGTGGTCGAATCAATATTTTAAAGATGTTTGTTCACCAAATATAAGGATAAATAATCCACCGGTTAGAAGTAGTATGCCATTACAAACATTAGAGTTTCATAGATTACAAAGTATGTGTAGATTTACAAGTCCGGAGTTAAGATCAAGGGAATTAGAAATTTTTGAAAGAGAGATAGTTCCATTAATGGGTATAGCTGATCCTGATGCATTAGTTATAGATGTAGAGGCTGATATGGAAGATGTATCATGGTTTAGTAAGGATTTAACATCTAGACAATGGTGGTATACAGTACATGATGCGTGGATGGGTAGAACGTGTCAAGGAAAGGTTGAACAGACGGAATCGAATGTGAGGATATCTAATGCGATGAAGCAATTTTCTGGAAATTCTGCGGAGTGGGATATAGTATATATAAGGGCGTATAAAAAGATGGTATCGACGGGTGCAGAGTGGGCTGTAGAAGGTGGTTATAGTATAACAGGAGATGAGTGTCCATCGGGTTATGTACCTGCATTAAAGGGTTTAGTATTAGATTGTTCATTATGCAATGAAGTGGCTAGAAGAACTGGTACGTATAATTGTTCATCGAATTGTAAATGTCGTACAGGAATGTCAAATAGTGTTAGATTTTATGAGTAAATAATAAAATGATTATTTTTTAGTTTAAAAATAATTATTTTAAAAGAATAAAAATGGGTGAAATAAAGGAATCATATTCATTTGATGATATATTAATAGAGCCGAGATATAGTAATATAAAATCGAGGTCGGATATATCGTTAAAGACGAGATTATCGGATAAAATTATGTTAAATATTCCTATTATATCTAGTCCGATGGATACAGTTACGGAGGATTTTATGGCAATAGAGATGGCGATGAGTGGTGGTTTGGGTGTAATTCATAGATTTCAGAGTATAGAGAGTCAAGTGAAGATGATAAAGAATGTGAAGAGGCATTTAAGTAATATGATAAGGAATCCTTATACGATAAATTACAAGTGTACATTAGAAGAGTTATTAAGTAAATATGATATTAGTGGTATAATGGTTGTTGATGAGAATAAAAAGTTTGTGGGGATAGTATCGAAGAGGGATATAGAAGTACATCAGGTGATAGGTGGATCGATGGATATATTAGTAAAGGATATAATGACACCATTAGAAAGGGTAAAATATGTAAGGAAGTATGATATAATGGAGATATTGAGTATATATAAACAATATAAGGTGGAGAAGGTTCCGATATTAGGGGATGATAATAGTATAATAGGATTAGTAGTATTAAAGAATTTGTTATATTTTTATAAGAATAAGGATATTGCATTATTGGATAGTAGTGGTAGATTAGTGGTTGGTGGTGCTATTGGGATAAATGATTATATGGAGAGGGGTAGAGAATTAGTGAAAGTGGGTGTGGACCTATTATGTATAGATATAGCGAATGGATATAATGAGATGATGTATAATGCTATAGTTGAATTAAAAAGGGAGTTTCCTAGTGTGACGATAATGGCTGGAAATGTTTGTACTAGAGATGGGTTTGAGTTTTTATGTAAGGCAGGTGCGGATTGTATCAGAGTCGGTATAGGGAATGGATGTTTTACAAAAGATACTAAAGTTTTAATGGCAAATGGTATATATAAAAATATTAATAAAATTAAAATTGGTGAATATGTGATAAATAAGTATGGTAAGGCAGTTAAAGTATTAAATGTTATAAATAGAGGGGAAAGACAAGTTGTTAAAATAAATACAAATAATTGGCATAAAGATATTTTTGTAACACCAGATCATAAATATTGGATAGGTGATTTAAGTACAACTTCCTATAAAACTATACAAAAAAGAGGGATAGCGAAATTACTTGATAAAAAAACTAATACTGTACCAAGAAATTCCAAATATAAATGGAAACAGATCGGTGAAATAGAAAATGAAAAGATGTTTACATTAATGCCAAATAAATTTGAATGGACATTATCTAATAATTTTATAGTAGATTTGGCAGAATATAATAAACGAGGTATTGTTACAGATAGTAGTATCGAAACTTGTGGAAATTTAGGAAAAACTAAATTTAAACGATATATTACAAGTAATTATAAATTAGGATATATATTTGGTACGTATTTAGGTGATGGTAATGCGAAAATAGATGAAGATAACTCTAGTGGTAGTTGCGAATGGTCATTTGGGTTAAATGAAAATGATATAGCAGAAAGAGTAAAAGAATATATAAAGGAGCTATTAGATTATGAATGTGTTATTTCTGTAAAAGATAAAAAAAATGTATTAATTGTAAGATGTTATAACAAATGTTTGACATATTTATTAGATGAATTTGGTAAAAGAACAAATAAAAAATTACCAAACAAATATTATTGTACAAATATTGAATATATTAAAGGTTTATATGATGGATTAGTTGATTCTGATGGTTGTATTGAATATAATAAGTCAGGTTCTATAACAAAATCTTTTGCAAATACAAGTGAATATTTAATTGAATTATTTAATTGGTGTTGTATGAATTTAAGTATATCGTTCTGTTCAATGAAAATGAAAAAATCAATTGGAAATTTAAAAGGTGCAAATGTAGATAATTTACAACAACTATATAATATTAAAATACATACATTAAATAGGTATACAAAGGATTATGTTTATAGTAAGGTATTATCTACGGAATTATATAATATTCAGGATACTTGGGATATTGAAGTAGATTGTGATACACATAGTTTTATAGCAAATAATTCTATTGTACATAATAGTATTTGTTCTACAAGGATTCAAACTGGTATAGGTGTGTGTCAATTTTCTGCATTAATGGAATGTAGTAAAATAGCAAAACAATATAATGTGACGATGATAAGTGATGGTGGTCATTGTGGTAAAGTGGGAAATAAGTTTAAGGCATTAGCAGTTGGGTCAGGGTGTGTTTTGTTGGGAAAATCTTTAGCTGGGACAAAAGAGAGTCCTGGAAATATTATATACAAGTCTGGTAAGAGGTTTAAATATTATAGGGGGATGGCGTCAATGTATGCGAATTTATCTAAACAGGAAAGGACTGGTGGAGATGTAAATAAGAATTTTTATGTAGAAGGTATAGAAGGAGAAGTGGAGTATAAGGGTAATGTAGTAGATGAGTTAAATAGAATTTGTAATGGTATGAGATCAGGGATGAGTTATTTAGGTGTGAGGACGATAAGTGAGTTGCATGAAATAGATGTTGTATTTAACAAGATTACTTCGAGTGGATTGAATGAGACACTTACTCGTTTGTAAAAAAATAAAAAAATATTTATAAAAGTAAAAATGAAGTTGAGTAATTATTTATTTTTTTTAACAAGTATAATTATGATAAATGCTCAGGATGATAATCCTACAGGTCATGAGGCAGTTGGTGGAAATGGTGGTTTACTGGGAACATTAACTACATCTACATCTACATCTACATCTACATCTACATCTACATTTGATGACAGTTTATCGAAGTCAACGTCAGTGTTGGATAATAAAGTATCTAGTGGAAATGAAAACATGATTAATATCGGACTGTTATGTGCTGTTTTAATGTTATAAGTATTTTTATTTTAATTTAAACACAATTTCGCGTTTTATTTTTTATTGTTAAATATTAATAATGGAATATTTAGCAAATTTATATTTTAATCAGCCGATCATTATTTTGGATACATCTGCATCAGTTGGTTTAACAACTGGTTCATTAATAAGTTATGGTGGTGCATCAATAAGTGGTAATACGTATATAGGAGGAGCTACGGTTTTGCAGGGTGGTTTAACAGCGAGTTCGTTAAATGTAACAGGTAATTTATTTGTTGGTGGTCCTGTTATGAAAATTCCAACAGGAAATATAGCTTCTAGGCCATTAACTCCAGCTGCGGGATATGTACGTTATAATACGGAAACGCAACAATTTGAGGGATATGGTCCAGGTAATGCTTGGGGGTCATTAGGAGGTGTTATAGATATAGCTCAGACAACAAAAATATTGGCATCAGAGACGCCAAGTACAACAGATGGGAATTTATATTTTTATACAGTAAATGGTGAGAGAATGCGTATAAATAGTGCTGGTAATATTGGTATAGGAACTACTGCTCCATCGTATTTATTAGATGTTAATGGGACAGGTGCATTTATTAATGTTACGGCGGAAAATTTATGGGTATCAGGTAATTCAACGATTGCTAATTTAGCTGTAAGTGATTTATTAGTGGCGACGTTTAGTGTGACAGATGCTGAATTGACGACAGCGACTATTAATTCATTACTAGTTTCAAATGGAAATATATTTAACCAAACGTCGGCCAATTTATTGAATACAAATATGACATCGACAAATGCTCTTTTAACGAATATACTAAATACAAATATTACTTCAACGAATGCAATTGTTACAAATGTGGCGTCAACAAATGAGACGAATAGTAATTTATTGAATACAAATATGACTTCAACGAATGCTCTTTTAACGAATATATTGAATACAAATATTACTTCAACGAATGCAATTCTTACAAATGTGGCGTCAACAAATGAGACGAATAGTAATTTATTGAATACAAATATTACTTCAACGAATGCAATTGTTACTAATGTGGTGTCAACAAATGAGACGAATAGTAATTTATTAAATACAAACTTTACTTCAACTAATGCATTGATTTCTCATTTAGTAAATACAAATATTACTTCAACAAATGCAATTGTTACAAATGTGGCGTCAACAAATGAGACTAATAGTAATTTATTGAATACAAATATTACTTCAACGAATGCAATAATAACTAATGTTGTTTCTACTAATGAAACTAATAGTAATTTATTGAATACAAATATGACTTCAACGAATGCAGTTTTAACAAATATATTAAATACAAATATTACTTCAACAAATGCAATTGTTACAAATATATCTTCAACAAATGAGACTAATAGTAATTTACTAAATACAAACTTTACTTCAACTAATGCATTTGTTTCTCATTTAGTAAATACAAATATGACAGGAACAAATATTTTAGTATCAAATATGACTGCAGGTACAATTAATGCAAGTTTTGGAAATTATGCTACTGTTACTTCATCGCTTGTTGCATCAACTACTATATCTGCAGGATCAGTGTATCTTTCTGGGGATATTAATGTAGCTGGTACTCTTACTGTTGTGAATATTACTGCTACAAATATAGTTGATACAAATGTTTCTGCTGGAATTGTATTAGCTGGTACTCTATTTTCTGGTGTTGGAAATAGCAATACTCTTGGATCAATTTATACGACTGGTGGAAGTGTAGGTATTGGGTCGACAGCTCCAACTGCAACATTAGATGTTAATGGAACTGCAGTATTTAGTACAAGTGTATCAAGTGCAAGTATATTTGGTGGAAACAGTACAATGACAAATTTGGTTGCAACAAATCTTACAGCTAGTACATTAAGTTTAACTAATGCAGCTGTTACAAATGCAACTATAACCAATTTACTAAATACTAATATTAGTTCATCTCAGGGTATTATTACACATCTTGCTACGACAAATGAAACAAATAGTAATTTATTGAATACGAATATGACTTCAACGAATGCAATAATTACTAATATCTCTTCGACTAATGAGACTAATAGCAATTTCTTGAATACAAATATGACTTCTACGAATGCAGTAGTATCTCATTTCTTGAATACAAATATGACTTCGACTAATGCAATTATTACAAATATTTCTTCGACGAATGAGACTAATAGCAATTTCTTGAATACAAATATGACTTCGTCTAATGCAATTATTACAAATGTCTCTTCGACGAATGAGACTAATAGCAATTTCTTGAATACAAATATGACTTCTACGAATGCAGTAGTATCTCATTTCTTGAATACAAATATGACTTCGACTAATGCAATTATTACAAATATTTCTTCGACGAATGAGACTAATAGCAATTTCTTGAATACAAATATGACTTCTACGAATGCAGTAGTATCTCATTTATTGAATACAAATATTACTTCAACAAATGCAATTATTACAAATGTCTCTTCGACGAATGAGACTAATAGTAATTTCTTGAATACAAATATGACTTCTACGAATGCAGTAGTATCTCATTTATTGAATACAAATATTACTTCAACGAATGCAATTATTACCAATATCTCATCTACTAATGAGACTAATAGTAATTTCTTAAATACCAATATGACTTCAACTAATGCAGTTGTATCTCATTTACTAAACACAAACATTACTTCAACGAATGCAATTATTACCAATATCTCTTCAACAAATGAGACAAATAGTAATTTATTAAATACCAATTTCACTTCAACTAATGCAGTTGTTTCTCATTTATTAAATACAAATATGACTTCAACGAATGCAATTATTACAAATAGTTCTATTGGTACAATGTATATTACGGGAACTGATAATTCAAGTAGTGTGACTGAAGGTGGTGTTTTAGTGGTTGCTGGTGGTGCTCGTATAGCAAAGAACTTATTTATTGGTGGTCCTGCTTTTAAAATTCCTGAGGGAGATACAGCATCAAGACCAAGTGATCCTCAACAAGGATATGTTCGTTATAATACTGAATATTCGCAATTTGAAGGATTTGGTGCTGGTAATGCTTGGGGTTCATTAGGTGGTGTATCGGATATTGCTCAGACGACGAAGATTTTAGCGTCAGCAAGTCCGGGTGTTACAGATGGAAACTTGTATTTCTATAATGTAGGTAGTGAAAATATGAGGTTAAATAGTGCAGGAAATCTTGGTATTGGTACAACTGCTCCTGGATATAAATTAGATGTTATTGGAACATTAGGTGCAAGTATTGGTATTACGACTGGGTCATTGAATGTTACAGGTGGTGCGATAATAAATACGGTGGATGTGACACCAAATTTGGGAGATATATCTAAGGAAAGATCATTTTCATTAGCAAATGGGTCATCTGGAGTTGTAAGTGGATTTGCATTTAATGGGGATATTGTGAGGGGTTTCCAAGCAATAGCGACGGTTCAGGTAGTACGTTCTGATGGTGAGAATTTGTATGCAAACTTTGATTTAAGGGGTGTTCAATTAAAGAATTCTGTGTGGGTGATGTCGAGTGTATTTGTGGGAGATCAGACTGGAGTAGATTTTACGATGAATACATCTGGGCAGGTTTTATATACAAGTACATCAGTTGGAAATTATACATCAAGTAATGTGAAATTTAGAGCATTAACAACAAACGTATAATGTAATTTAAATTAAATATTTTATAATTAAATATTTAATTTATTTATTAATATTAAATATGGACACTATAGTGATTATAATATTATTAATATGTTGTTGTTGTTGTTTATCAAGTATAAGTAGTGCAGGAGGATTATTTTATAAGCCGAAATTTAGAGTTATTGGAGGTGGGATGAATATAAGTTTGCAAGGTGATAAGAAATTATTAGAATGTTCGGACAATGCATTTATTACAGATATATATGGCAAATATAAAGATGGAAACATTAATTATTTAGGTATAAAATGTAGTGATGATGATTCACCGAAACCAGTTGGTATTGATGTAGGATCGTCATTTAGCAATGTATCAAATGAAGGATATAATAAAATAATTATTAAGAGAGATGATGTTAATTCTGTGAGAGTACGTCCAGCAGAAGATAGAGGAAAGGAAATAAAACCAAAAAAAGAGTCTTATGTTCTTAAATATATGAAATGGTTTCCTATAAAAGGTGAAGAAGGAGATGTTGGAACATCTGATAATTTTTATCAAGAAGATTCTGCTCTATGTAGAAAACATGAGAAGTTAACCAGTATTAGTATGTTATTAAATGATTCTAAGGGAATTTCTGGTCTTGGTGAATGGGGGTGTGGTACAAATGCGTCATTATTTGAAAGAATGTTTGGATAAGATAACAACCTTTGTTGTTTATTTTTGTTTTACTAAAATAAACAACAAAATTTATTAGTTGTTATCTTATAATAAGAGAAAAGAAAAAAATGGGTTTTTGCGTAGATTTTGACTAAAATAATGGTGATAATTTTGTATTAAATATAAAAAAAAATGAAAATAATTTTTATATTAATAAATTAAAAATAAATGGGTTGTGATTGGTATAATATAGATAGTATTAGTGCTTTTGGTGTAATAATAGATATCAATGAATTAATAATGGATATACATAAAAAAATAGTTAATAATACGGAATATGAAATGATTTTATTTAGACAAGATGAAATAACTAAGTGTTTTGTTTATAAAAAAGAAACTAAAACATTTATTTCTGGAGCAGTTGCTGGGCCATATGAAATAGATTCTCGTGATCATATTACAGAAGTTGTAGTTAATGAAAAAATGACAGAATTATTAAAAGATGATAAAATGGAGGAATTTTTAGGAATAAAAGATTGTAAGCATTTGAGTATTTTAACAACATTTGGTGTGGGAAATGAGTTTTCTAGTATACAAGAATACAATGATTATTATGGATATGAATAGTAGATGAGAAAAATAATGTAATACTAATGACGCACACGACTTCGTCGTGGCTCTGCGCTCGGGTTTGATAAAGAAATGTTAAAATGAAACCATAAAAAGAGTATTTTATGATGAATAGTTATAATAAATTATAATGAATATTACTTAAAAATGACGCACACGACTACGTCGTGGCTCTGTGCTCGAGATTTGGTAAGAAATGATGAAAATGCCACCATAAATATAATGTAAATTAATTCTTTAATTTTATATTAAATTTTATTTTAATTTTATAATAAATTTTATCAAAATATGAAAAAATATAAATTTTATTTGCAATTTTATAAAAAATTACACCATAAAAAGTAAAAAAAATATAAAAAATATTCTTATAAATAATTATATAGTTCGAATCCATTTGGAATCTTTTCGAATCTATTTATCTTTATTGTATATTATATCCTAACGAAATATAATACAAAATTATTACAGAAATATAAAAATTAAACCATAAAAATTTTTACACAAAAAAGAAATATGAAATCTTTTCGAA
>Ga0208005_1000246_pt1 | contig 22310 bp, 38 predicted proteins | sample DEB19_08_DNA_3_FD_184530 | JGI IMG/M metagenome (GOLD analysis project Ga0208005, IMG submission 184530) | Aqueous microbial communities from the Delaware River and Bay under freshwater to marine salinity gradient to study organic matter... | ecosystem: Environmental > Aquatic > Marine > Coastal... | reverse complement strand
CTGATCCAATTGTGCTTATTGGCATTACTTGTTCTCCAGTGCCGCCTTGATTTCGTCTACTGTCGATGCTGCGTCAATCTGTGTTTGCATCTCTGTGTACTTGGCTCTGATCGCTACTCTTGCCGCTTCTGCGCCTTCCATCTGACCGGGAATCTGCTTGGCAATTGCGTTGTCGTATGGTTCAAACTCAACAGCCCGAGCCGCACGGCGCAGGTTGTGAGCAATGTCTTTGGCTTTATTGACGTTGATCGTAATCATTCTGAATACTCCCATGCGTTGCGGAATGTGCGATCTGTAGGAACATCTGCTGTGTCAATGATTTTGAATGGCTTACCGGAAGGAACATCCTTGGCGGCAATTTCCTCAATGGTCATTGTCTCAAGTGCCTCTGGTGCGGGGATGACAATAGCCACGCCGCCTTCATCTGTTGGGTAAATAATCCTTTTCATGGTTTTTCCTTGTTAGCGAATTATTGACACTTGGGCAAAAGACACATCTGTAGGCGTACCAGCACCATTTAAAAAATCAGTTCTTACTGCCGATGTTGTTGGTGGCGTGTCATTAGCTACTGCACCCCACGATACATAAGACCCACCATCATGTGTGCCAGTTACGTTTGTGCAGTAATTTGCGTCAGGCATTGCATTAGTAAAATTAACTGTGTATCCCCCTGTGCCATTATCAGTAATGCTTGATACATTGGCGGAGCCACGAATTGCAACAGTACCTGTGCCGTTAAAGTTCACCCAAGCACGACAGCCATATGCAGTAGCAGATGAGCCATAACCCGAGTTAAACGCTAAGTTACCTGCCTGATCAATCCTAAATTGCTGTACGCCATTTAAGTTTCCAGATATAAAATTACCAGTCCATCCCGTTGGTGCATTTATAAAATATGCATTTGAACCACTTGCAAGATTCGTAGTATCAACTTGCAATCCTTGGTTTGCTGTGGCATAAGATGGATAGAAAGCGGCTAAACCTCCATCCATACGAAAACCTATTGAACCGGATGAAGCTACTACATTTAACTTTGCATTTGGCGAACTCGTACCAATCCCCACATTACCGCTGGAGTCGATACGCATAGCCTCAGCACCGCCCTCAGCAAAAGCAATGGTGTCAGCGGCAGGAAAGAAGATGCCTGTGTTGGTGTCGCCATCATTTGTAATAGACGGAGCGGCGGCAGACCCATCTGCAAAGTTAACCGTAAGCCCATTCTGAAGCTGCGTCGTACCCACAGTCCCCTGCCCCGGCGCAATCACCTGCGTAATCGGGCTTGTGTACCGCACATAAATGTTGTTTGTACCACTGGGCGGGGCAGAGGTGAATGTGATGGTGTTGCCACTGACTGTATAAGCACTGCCGGGGTCTTGAACCACATTGCTGATAACGGCCTCCACCTGCGCCACAGAAGCCACTGGGCGGGACAATGTAAATACCGTGGTCGAAGCGTTCCCGCTGAAGAAATCTACAGCCGGAATAAATCCTTGCGTGGTGTTGGTATTGCCTATGTAGCTCATGTGATATTCAGAACAGAGGTTACGACATCAATGGACGACGCTGCGGAAGAAACTACCTTCAATACGTCACTGGTGGTCAAGACTACTTTTTGATCTCCGCCCACAATCACCAAAGCTCCTCCGACAGGAACAGATGCTCCCTTCACAAGGTAGTAGTCCACGGCTAATCTTGTGAAATACGCATCGACTGTCACCGGGCTGGTAGTTATGTTGGCGCAAGACATGCCAATGATGGTTGTCTGTGTTGATGCGCCAATAGTCACAACAGTTGCCGCCGATGTCCCGACAGATTTGTTTGCGTAAGATGTGAATGTATTTGCCATGTTTTATCCTAGTGCAATTGCAAGAGCAACGGCTGTACCTGCTGGATCGACTTGTAGGTTTGTTTGTGCGGCAGCAATCACTGTTGAGCTGGATGCAGAAACCTTCTGCCACAAGGTTGAGCTTGTGCTGTAAACGAGCATCTCTCCATTTATAGGAGATTGAGCAGACACATTATGCAGCTCGTCCATCTCATAGCCGTTCTGTACTTTAACAAACAGCTTGCCTTGGGTCGGATGGGCATGCTCTACAACAGCCACATAAACCAAATGGTCTCCGCCGGATGGCTTGGTTGTTGTCAATCCACCTGCGGTGGTCGGACTCAAGTAAAGTTGCTGACCATCTGTGTAAGCAGATGTATTGATATTGCTAATCAATCCAATGATCGTTACATAGCCTGTTGCGTTGTTTGCAATATCTGCTGTGATGAGGCCAAGCGTCTGTGCTGATGTTGCATCGATGTCTGCCTGAGCTTTGGTGATTGTTGGAATCTGTCCATTTGCTCCAGAGATGAAAACAGCCGTACCCTTTGTAACTGTTGCGCCTGTCATGTTCTTGACCTGACAGATTACGTTTGTTGAGGCAGCAGCGACAGATACGCTCAGGTCACGAGTAGTCCCGACAGAAGTAATTGAAACAGATCCATCTGTTGATGTGACAGATTCAATCTTGTCTGTGTTGAGATTACTGAAGTTGGTATCGACCTCCGTATTGGTTAACGGTGATCCTTTAACCGAGCGAAGGACGATTGTTGACATTTACTACCCCAATCAAGATACGGTGATAGTCCAAGTGATGCTCATTGCATCATCAGCACCCTTGTTCACAACAGAGAACACAGTGCGGCATAGCATCGTTCCAGCAGAAGACGCATTGAAGATGCCAGCCTCTGTCACTGCGCCAGTGCCTGTACCGGCTGGGAAGCTGGCGACATACGTCACGACGTTGGTAGAACTGGTTCCGCTGCTCAATGCTGTGCGTGATCCTGAGATGACGGTCTCAAGAGTTGTATTGCCTACGGCAGCAGCAGTAGTTCCAGTACCCAACTCCATGTGGCTCATCACGTTGCTGGATGTGCCGACCATGCGTGAGGCAATAAATGTCTTGCCGGAGGTGACGACCAAGTTCTTTACTTCACGGCTGTCCTTGAGAGCGCCATCAGAACCAAAGACATCAATCTTTAAAGATCCGGTGATTTTTAATGATTCATCAAACATGTTTCTTCCTTGTTAAAAAGTTCTGTAGTAACCAACATAATCTTCTGCAAAGTATGTCAGGTCACAGTATCCTTGAGAGAACAGATAGCCGCTATCAGATGACGTTACGGAATCTCGAATTGTCTTGCTGCTTAACAACAATATCAGGTCAGAAGAAGACACGACGTTGTTTGTGAAGTCGCTGAATGAAATCGTTGTTCCATTTACATCTGACAGATCATTCAGCGCAAACGAATCAGCAAGATACTTTTGAAACGTAAACGCCAAGGTCTCGCTGGTTGCTATGCTTTCAGAATTAACTTTATTGATTGATCTTGTAGATGTATCAGATAAAGATATTGTTTCCTCAAAAAAGCGAACAAATACCAGAAGCGACTCAAGTACATCCGATAAGGATATAGAGTCAGACTTTCTAAGAGAGGTACTTTTTGCTTGCGAGTCTGCAAAAGAAACTGAATCAGATGGCGACTTGGAGAATGCGATGACCTTGCCGTCTACCAATACAACAGATTCTGTTATGTATCTGTACAGACCTGTAGTGTCTACAACTACATCCAAAAACAAATTGATGTACGCAATCTCAGCCGCAGGTATCGTATAGGTTACTGTCGCTGTTGGTATAACCTGCGACCGTGTGATGACTGGAGTAACTTTCGATATGTCTGCTTTTGCTAAAACACGCTCAGACTCAACAACAGCGTCAACCAGCGTGACGCTTAATCTAGGCTTGGCATTCTGAACAGATGCCGATACCTTCCCAGACATTTAGAAATCCTCACGGATCTTGAACTTCAGCAAGTCGTAGACAGTTTGAATCTGACCATCAGCGAATGTGATTTCAATCTCGCCTTCGTAATCTCCTGCGTCTCCTGTGAGCATGGCAGGAGTGGACGCTGGGTAAAAAGCAACCTGTCCAGCAGAGCCAGATGTCACCGTGCCAGTGACTGTTGCTTGAAGAGTTGTGCTGCCGGTTGGACGAAACTTTAAAACGACAGTTGCGCCAGTGATGTTGACTGGATCACCTGTTGTCTCGTCAGTGATTGTGCAGACAATTGCTGGTCGAGTGTCGCCTTGAACGAGTTTGATTTTGTCTGTCATGGTTTCCTCAACTTTACTCGCAAATCTGATCTCACATTGCCACGAGCAGCACGCTGTCTTGCATCGTTCAGGCCGATTGTGTATCGAACCTGATTGAAGTTTGCAGACTCAGCATTTGAGTACGGCTTGCCCGGGGTGAGCATGAGCCTTGCCTTTGTTCCAAACCCAAGTGTCTCGCTCCAGATTTCAAACAAGAAGTCTGCAACCTCTGTCACTGTTCTCAAGGGAACAAGCGCCACTCTCATTGTAATGGCGTTGGCATACTTCTGATCCGGTATTGGCAGGATAGTGAAGGTGTCAACATCCTTTTGGGTGTATCCGGCGGGTGGGCCTTTGCTGGCTGCGTATCCAGTGATGCTGGTTCTGTAGGCATCCGGCAGACCAATATCGTCCGGAGCCAATGGATCAAGTTCCTGACCCAGATACCAGACCTTCATGATCTTCTGAATACGGTAGTTCTTGGGCGGCTCCAGATCGTAATCTGTCACATTCTCATAGGCGGTGATCGGGTCGAGCGTGTCCTGATGGATCAGGCTCTTTTCACAAAACTCGATGACCGTGTTTCTCAGGGCACGGATCGCCATGTCCGAGGAACAGCCGGGTACGTCTGTGAGGATCTCTGGCAAGAATGATTCAAGTGTCTTCATGTGATCCCCAGCAAGCTGGCCTTAAATTTCTGGTACAGGGTAGACGACCGGCCATCCACTGCAAACTCATCGTCTCTCAATTCTGCTCTGTGAACAACATAGTCCACCAGCGAAAGCAGGTAGTCGTCAGAGATTGGGATCGTGGATGCCGCTGTGTAGGCGGCGAACGACGTGGTCAGGTTGGACAAGAACAGATCCGGCCTGACCCGACGAGCCTCGATCAGCGCCGAGCGAGCGTAGCTCATCAACTGGGCCTCCGTATACCGAGGGGTTGGGTTTAAGTCAGTGATCTCGTCATTGAGCAGCACCCTAGCATCGTTCATTACAGTTTGAAATGTTGCCATTTATACTACCAAAGTACCTTTCTAGCCCAGTGATTTGCACTGAACACATCATCCTTGGTGGGCTGACCGCTTTTGTTTTTGATTCCTGCTGACCGAGCAAGGTAATTTTTCCTGCGCTCTGGGTCTTTGTGTTGTGTGAAATCTTCCATTCCACGTAATCCGAAGCGCACGAGCTTGACTTCGTCGCCTTTCTTGGCAAGGACAATCTTCTTTTGCTTTGCCCCTGCTGGCGCATTCTTTGGCTTATTGAAGCCATCGAATTCTTGGCCGTGATAGATGAGCTTGCCGCCCTGTCTTTTAACGTCTTTGGCTTTCATGCGGCCTCTTTGTAGAGCTGGACTTTGATGTCGTCTTGGATCGATACCTCGTCATCCGTTGGCTTCTTCGGCTTTTCTTCTTCCTGAACGACCTCGTATCCCAGATCCAGTAGTTTTTCGTCGTACACCACCAGACGACCCGTGCGTTTGTTTCTCATGAACATGCGATTCTCCCAACTGGAATACGGTTGCGGATTGGATTGACTGCAACGACTCGCAGATTTTGACACACCGCTCGTCCCAGCCTTTGTCTCTCTGCCAGTAGCATCCGCTGCATGGCATGTCTGATCCTATTCCAATAACAGATTCAGAGCAATCAAAAACAAAGTTTTTAGTCGTTGGGCCGAATACAGCAACAGTCGGCGTACCAAGCAGTCCGGCAATGTGAGCCATTCCACTGTCGTTGCCGTACAGAATGGTGGCACTGCCGATCAGCTCAAGGATCTCAGAGGCTGGCCGGTTCCAGTAAAGCTGGGTGGTCGGGATCTTCTCAAGAAGTTCCTTGTCTCTCCCAGAGCCTATCGTCACCACAACGTAGCCTGCATCTGTCAACAGATTGGATAGATCTGTCCATCTGTCTGCGCCCCAAGATCGAACTGACCAGACACTCGTAGGTACGAGGACGGCCAGCTTCTCAGCTTTGGCGTACTTGGCGATCTTCTCTGGTCTTTTGGCGACGCAGTCTGGGATCTCGTAATACCGTCTCAGGTTCTGGACGTACCAGTTTGGTCTTGAACCACCAGACCCTCCTGATCGGAGTTGGCCTTGGTAGTCAAGATTTGCATCTGCCGAGAAATCTGTCTCTGGGCAAATGCTGACATTGGGATGCGAAACAGCGGAGAGCCAATCGCCATGCCTCGTGTGAAGCGTGACGTTGAACCCTTGATCTGCTATTCCGCAAGCTGCATACATCCCACAAACAGCATCCCCGATCCCCACCGCAGAGACATAGAACTTGATGTCTTTCGTCTGCTTCGGCGGATCACGTGGATCATCCTCATATTCTGCGTAGTATCCAAGCTCAAGCAAGGATCTATCGTAGACATGAAGTTTGCTGGTTTTTGTGTTGCGGATATAAAGCATAAAAGAGGGAGAGGCCTAAGCCTCCCCCAATTCCTCGGCAACTGCTTAGGCTTTGGAAACCAGAGCGTTGACCAAAGCCTCTGGCTTGGTCACTTTGTAGCCGTAGACATTCAAACCACGAACGATGTTGCCGAATGTGGATTGAGCACGGATGGTTTCGACGTTGGTCATTTGTGAAGCGAAAGAAACCGCATCACGTGTACCAGCGACGATGTTCCATGCACGAACGTCAGCAGCAGTACCTGTACCGCCGGTAGATGAGTCGGAACCCAAGTCGGTGGAGTAAGGCAGGTTGTTGGAGACGTACAGTGTGAAACGGTCGATCATGCCCAACTTGCCGTTACGCAAGGGAGACTGGCTGTCGCCGGTCAAGTACGCTTGCTTCAGGTCAGAGTTCTTAATCATGGCGGCCATCCATGAAGGAATAACCAACCAACGACCAGTCTCAGGAACGTCTTGCTCGTCCAACACTTGGCCCATGTCCAAAATCAAGTCCAACACGTTGGTCTTGCTGACAGCACGGGTTGCGTAGGTTGCGCCCAAGTTGATGTTGCCAGAGATAGCACCAGCAGTTGCGCCTTTGTTGGCGGTTGCTGCACCAGTCTTAATGCCGTTCAACACGTCATAGTCGATGGTGATCTTCATTTGCTCGCTGGCATCGCTGGTGAACATGTCCATCAGCTTGACATCGGCCTGAACAGCATCAACGTCGTCCAACACGACAGAGTAGTATTTACCTTTGTCAATGTTCAATTCCAAAGGTGTTGACTCTGGAACTTCATTGGTGAGGTTCATACCTTTCGTGTAGTCACGAACAGTGATGGTAGGAATGGAACGGATGTAGACCTTGTCGCCTTGGCCTTTGATCTCGCCTTCCCAGTCGTTGTTGGTGATTTCTGCAAGAACGGTGCTCTTGTAGAACTTCGCCTGCAACTTGCCAGACCAAACTTCAGGGATGAACTTGGTTGTACTGGCAGTTGAGTACTGGGGATATGCTCCGCTGATAAGGGCTGCGGAACCTGAGCCTGCTACTCCTAATGACATGATTTTTCCTTAAAAGAAAGATTGATTGTTTGGGTCATCGAATACGACCCTCGACTGATGCTGATGCAATATCAGCTTCAATGGCAACAGCGTCTGCATCTGAAATAGTTCCTCGTCTCATCCTGTCGTAGAAATCTGTGATTTCTGCACGAGTCCAAATCTTCTTCGCTTGCGGTGTCGATGGAGATTGGTTTGTCGGTGGGACGATTTGCTGTTCCAATGATGCGGCGCTTTTTGCCGCCCACGTTTGTGACATCTTCTTGTACGTATTGAAAAACTTGGCCGCACGAACTGGGTCACGGGCTTGTTCTGCTCTGCCGAGAAGCGCCTGTCTGGTTTCTCCTGTCAGGTCATCAACGCCATCCAGCCAATTCAAGAAATTGGTGTCTGCGTTAAGTGCCTCCCAGTCGGGAACCATTTCGGTCAGTGATCTAAAGAAGCTGTCTTGAACGACGTGTGACTGAACAGATTTGACTGAATCAATTTCGGACTTGAGTTTTGCGATCATCGCATCCTTGGAGGCCAGTTCTTCTCTGGCTACTCGACGGGCTACGTCAATCAAACCCTCACCGTATTGCTCAATCTCCTCTGGCTTCACCAGTAGTTCAGGAGGTTTGGCATTCTTCATCTCTTCGAGTTGTTCCTCTAGAGCTTGAAGACGGTTCTTCAAATCTTTATTCTCGTGGGCAAAGCGTGGAACTTCTGCGTTGTACTTCCCTTGTAAAACCTTGAATCGGTGTTCCCAACTTTCCTCTTGTGGAGGAGCAGGGGAGTCGTCAACGGTAGGGGGAGCAGGAGGGTCGACCTGTTCAGCTGGAGGCTGAGGGTCGGCGATCTCCACCGTGTTCTGCTTTGACATTTCTTCCAAAATTTTGTCGGCTCGCATTTCTGCTTCGACAACTGCACGTGGCAATGTAGACATCTTTTCTCCGTGAGCCGAGACAGTCACATTCGAGTCTTGCGGTATTCGAGTGATTTGTTCGGTGTTCAACGGTTGCTGGGATAGGCCAGCACCTGTTGCAGCAAAATGCTGCTAGACAGTCTTTCGACTATCTACCGCAACTTTCGGATAACCTCTTCGGCATCCCTTGATTTTTCTAAAAACTCACTCACAGCCTGCGCCGCTCCTTGCTGCCAACGACAGAGGACATCTTCCTTTGTGTTGGCGCTGTCACGGTACAGGTCTTGTAGTGAGGCCTCCATCCATTGACGGATGGTCTCAAACTGACTGTTGCCCTTGAGCGATGCAAGGGCGTTAAGAACTTGTATTGATGGCTTTTGAAGCATCAGTATGGTCGGCCAGTTCTTGGGTGAAGCCTTGACTTCTTCTTCTCTGGCGCAGGTGGTGGCTTGACGGCGCTGGAGTACAGCGTCGAGTCAGCAGGTGCTGCGGTGGCGCAGGTGGTGGCTTGACGGTGCTGGAGTACAACATCGAGTCAGCAGGTGCTGCGGTTTTGGCCGCCTCCTTGCGAGCAGCCACATCTTCTGAGAACGATTTGCCGTTAACAAGAACAGGCTTGATCGGTTCCTTTTTCGGTTTGGCTGACTTTGCTACAGGTGTAGCAGCAGGGGCAGCTTCAGCAGCAGGTAGTTCTTGTGCGGCAACTTTGGGTTGCGTGATCGCCTTTACTACGTCTTGCTTGTAAGAAGGCTCTTCTGCTTTTGCTTCTGCCTTCGGCTCTTCCTTCTTCTCGAAGGACATGTTGGACATGGCTTGCTTCTTCGCAATATCAGACTCGCTCATGCCTGAATCGCCAGTGATGTTTGATGGGGAAGCCTCGCCACCTTTCTCACGAGAGAAGAATGAACGAACAGATTCAACAGCAGACTTCAAACGATCCAAGTTTTCTTGACCGGCTTTCATTCGGCGGTCATAGCTTCCCGGATCTACTACGCCAGTGCGAGGATTGGTATCTCCAATCTCGTCGTCAGAGCGGGTCATCACTGCGCCGCCGTCAGCAAACTTGCGGACAGCAGGTTTCGATTGAACAGTGTTGTGATTTGCGACAGCGATCTTCGAGTGAAGGCTGGACATGCCAACCTTCAATTTCGGATTCATACTTGAAGGTGCGGCAGGTGAGCCTGTTTTGGCGAAGCTTTTGTTTTGCCAATCTGGTTTCATTTCTTTTCCTTCAACTTGTTGATCTGTTCCTTGATCTTGGCGAACAAGGCCTTGGCTTGCTCGATGATCTTGGCAATCATTTCATGCCCTTCATCATGCAGTGCCCACCGTCAGCGCACTTCTTGGGAGACTTGCAACCAGCACAAGGTTTGAATGCCTTGCCGCCGTTTGCCATCTTGACCTTGCCGCCATTCTTCATGCCGTACTCTTTGGCTTCAGACATCATGATCGATTTAGAAGCGCCGCCTTTTTTCAAAGCAGCCATTTCTTTTTTGGCGTGGCCTTTGCCTTCTTCTTTCATGGCCTTACCACCGTTGGCGTAGCCTGCGGGGATCATGCCTTTCTTGGCAACCTTCTTCATCATCATGCTGATACTCCTTGTTGGGGTTGTACGGTGTTCATGGCAGGAGGCGCTTGGTCTCCGGCTACGTTTGTTGCTTCGGGCGCTGCAATCTGTTGTTGTGGCATTGTGGCTTGTAATTGCTGCATTGCCATTTCGATCTGTTCTTTTTTGAACTTCATCATCTCTGTCGACGGAACCAATCTGTCGGTGTCCATCTGGAGACCCATTGCAGTTTCCCGCAACAGATACGCAGCACCTTCCGGCCCAACAATTTGCAGGGCGATCTGGTTGCTCAGGATCAAATTCAAGAACTCGTTGCGACGGACTTGGATCTGCTCCTTGGCGATCAAGCCCATTGCGCCCTTGGCTACAACCTTGAAGTCACCCTTGATGTAGGGGTCTGGGTTGTAGATCATGTTGTGAACATAGAAGCGTGTGACCACCATCGTGACCACGTCGTCAATGGTTCCGACCGCAGTCTTGATTCCCTTGGCGGCGTTGTCCATCAGCATGGACAGGCCAGAGGCTGTGCGGCCAGCGCCACTTGCGCCGGAGCCAGAACCGTAGATGTAGTTCGGGATGCCGGTCACTTCGTCTGCTTGTTTGGCGAACTGGTTGTAGATGCCCATCAGTTCAGCGGCCTTCATCTCAGGCATGAAGAAGCGGACACCCGGCTGGCCACCACCCGTCTTGTCGGAGGTGGTTTGCCAGATCTTCCAAGGATACATCTGGGTCACGTCTTCGCCGTCGGCCAATCTGTCCACAGCGACTTCCACTTGTGGGCCAGAGCCGATACCCATGTTGTTCGCTAAGGAACGGGCGGCAGCGTTGCACATGATCTGCACGTCACGCATGTTCTCAGGCAGAGCCATGCCCCAGAAAGCGCCGGGGATAGATCTCCATGAGGCGATCTCGTATGGGCGCTCGCCCAAAGGATCTGGGTTGATGACGACCTTGATCGTGAAGTTGGCGACTTGCCAAGCATTGATCTCGTAGACCTTGTTGGGTTCTACGTCCTTCATGCCCCACTGGATCAGGAGGTCGCCCATCACAGGCCCCCAGAACTCCAGTGCTTCGATCAGGTGATCGTTGTGCAACTGGGAATTGGTCTTTCCTTCGAGGTCATCTCTCTGTTGGTCGCCGTACTCGTTGTAGCGGTAGCCAGTCTTGGCGTAGCGGATGATGGCTTGATCGATGTCGTTGTCGGAGTATCCGGGGACACCCTTCATGGATTCGAGGGTCTTGGCCGACAGGCGGTGTCTCTGGATCAAGAAGCCGTCATCCACGCCCATTGAGTTGGCGCTTGGGAAGATGTCGTAAGGAGAGACACGGGAGACTTCACGCACCATGTCTGTCACGACGATGGGTGTGTAGCCCGGCCCCCACTGGAGGTTCTTCTTGCGGCGAACGCTTGGCCCCTTGAGGATGGCGGTCGGGAAGGTGACGAAGTCGTCGATGAAGTCCTGCATGGCAGGCTTGAACTTGCCGGTATCCAGTTGGTCTTGGATGACCTGAGCCATTCTCTCTGCGGTGGCCTTGGCTTCTTCCTTGACACGCATGGAGATCATGTCGTGGACTTCGGCCAGACGCTTGCGGAATGTTTCTGGGTGGAGTTCTTGTCCGGCCATCACATAGTCCTCGGCTTCTGTGCGGACAAGGTCAATGATAGACAGGCGAACTTCTGGTGGAATCTGGGGTTCTTGTGCGGGAACGAGATCAAAGGGACGGCTTGCTTGGAGCATTACGTCTTGAATCCACGACTTGGCAGCGGCGCACTTCACATCTGTCAGCATCATGTAGATGTCTGAGCCGCCGGTGTCTGCGATTTCGATGGCTTTGTCTGGGTCGTATTCACCACGGCGCTGGCGCTCACACTTGAGCAAACGCTCAGTGATGTCTTGCTTTGCCATCTTTGCCTGCGTCCAGCAGGAGTTGATGTGGCCGGTGATACCCATTGCGATCAGGTCGGAGTTGTCCACGCCTTGTGCTTGGACGGCGCTGATGTCTGCTTCGACTGGCGCTGCTGCCTGATACACCTGTGTCATGGTTTATTCCTCATGTCCATGCTTTGCTGGACGCTTTTTTAACTGGTCTTGCTCTCACTTCAACTCTGCCGCTTCGTGCTGCTAAGCAGAGGTATTGAAGCGCATCGTGTGGGTGACTGTATCTGTCTTTGACTGGTCTGTCTCGGTATCGTTCACCGGCGACCTTGAGTCGTTCGTACCTGTAGCCGCCGAGGAAACCCTTGCGAAGTTGGCGGCAGTTTGGCGAGAGAAGAAATCCCGGTTCTCCCCCAGCCAACTTGTTGAGGAAGTACGCAACAGATTCTCTGCGTGGTATGAAATCGTTTGTATTGGCTGGCTCACTTGCAATTCCTGCTTCGAGTAATTCTTGGTAGCAAGTTCTCTCATCCGCTTGAGATCTGTGTGTACCTGCTGGGTCGCCAGCGGAGATGAACCTCATACCGGAGTAGGTGGTCATCAGGGCTGGTTTCACAATCTCCTGAGCAAACTGTCTGATGCCCATGTCTTCAGCGACAAACTCTTCGAGGATGACGAGCTGTCCTCTTGAGGTGATCTGTCCAACAATGCAAGCAGGCGTGAGTCCGAAGTCCCATCCGAGATAGAGAGGCAGTCCTTTGTTGACTTGGATCTCTTCTTCGGAGGTATGGATTCTGTCGTTGTATTCTGGGTAGACCGGCTTGCCGTCAGCGGTTGTTCCGTACTGGCCGAGGACGAAGACTTTGATCCAGTCGTCCGTCTTGCCCTTAATCATCTTCAGGTAATACTCATACCCTTGAGGAAGATTGAACACATTCTCCGCTTCTGGATTCGGCTCATACCGGACATCATCGCCTTCTTGGATACGAATGAGACCACCCGGTTGGTTAAAGAATTCCCATCCTCCGGGGGTGTCTTCTTCTGCAATCTTGTAATACCAGTGATCGTCGTCAGGCGGGTTGGTATCGAGGATGACGCACGGATGTACGGGGCCGCCGCCGTGAGTCTTCGCTGGGTAGCGACCGATGCGCTGGGTGACCATGTCGAAGACTTCATGCGGAACCTCTGAGGCTTCATTGATCCAAGCTCCGGTGAGTTCGAGGGATCGCAGCTTGCCGGTTTCGGAGGCTTTGTCCAATGCGATGAAGATGACTTCCAAGTCCAGCCCGTTGCCATCTCCACAATCTTTGATCTTCATGTGGCAGGTGATCGGGGCATCCCACTTGATCGGGGCAAGTTCATCATTGAACCATGTTTGCCAAGTCTTGATCGTGGTGGACTTGAGTTCGGGGTAGGTATTGCGGATAACAGCCCAACGAGCTTTTCTCCAGCCATTGTGGGGAGTTTGCTTGAGGGAGTGCTTGACGATCTCCATACAACAGGTTGAGGATTTTCCAGAACCTACCGGCCCTTTGATTCCTCGGACATCAGCCTCAGAGTTGTGGAACTCAGCGGCCACTTGTCCCGGCGGGTTGTATTGGATGACGGTCATTCAGGTTTCGTGAAGTTTGTACCAATCATGAATGTAACCTGTTTTGCATCTGTCTCGTGTTTGATCGATGCAAGGTTCGGTAGCGTCTTGTCGAGAAGCATTTCAATTGCTTTGATTCGAGTGGCGGTCATCTTTGTGCCGACAGACTTGCCGAGAGCAAAGTCTTCCAGAGACTTGACCAGACTCGACACTTGAATCTTTTCACGGACAGCGGTGGCATGCTCCTCTCGAAGCTGCTCCCGACGGGCGCTCATCGCTTCTTTGAGTTTCTTTGTTGCCATTTGTTCCTCTTGTAGTTTGTTGGCAGTCGGGGCGCTCATCTCCCGAATCTCTTGGTAGGCACGTCCTACCCTCATTCTGTGCCGAACACAGAACCATTTATTCCACCAACACGAATGGAGACTGTTGGGCGTTCCCGGCGTTTGCGCCACCCTATCCTCTCGGAACTGGTGAGATTCAGTCAATCCCCATACATCTTGAGATGGTTTGTCCATCATTGGCAGGGAATATATCCACTTGATCCGCAGTTTGCAACACCCTTTCTCGCAATTCCTGAATCCAGATCTGATCTCAGACATCCATTTCCCATAGAGTGGGTTATTGGGTTTATGGGTTATTGGGTTGCATCGTGTTTTCAGCTCTGATTTCAGAACTGATTACAGAGAATTTGAGTATTTTGTAGAAAAATTTAGTAGCGGTGTTTGTATAGACCCCGGGGTTTTTGAGAGTGGTGTAAGAAAAATGGACTTGTTCTTGTGTGATACCTATAGCTAGAGGCTCAGGACGCACGCTACGCACGGCACGGCCACGCCACCCCCGTCACCCTCATAGCACGGGTACATCACGCCGAGCGCACACAGTCCCTATGGGACAGATCTGTCGATTTTTTGTAGCTGAAATGCGGTGTTTACCGTGATTCTGCCCTCTTTAGAGGGATATGCGTGGGTCATGGCATGGGACGATTGGGGTAAATGTGTGTATTTCCTACGGAAACGTGCGTGATTTACTGAAACTCGATTTCGCCATATCCAAAATTCCAATCATTTCAATGCTTTGCATTGTTCCCCATTGGACTCTTATTACGTGTTTGTCCCCTATATGAACTCCTATTGGAGTCGTGTATGGGACGTTGGGTCAAGGGCTTTTCCGGCTCAACCTTCAATTCAACCCCAAAACAACACCTATTTTCAACTTTTTTACGTAGTAATACCGGCCAAAACGAAAAAAAGACTTGACACAGCATCAACTTTCTGGTCAACTTCAAATCGTCGATTCGGCAACAAACCGAAAGCAGACTCAGTAGGTGCTAAAGCACCGTAGGACAGATAGGCGAAGCTCTTCGTAGAAGAGAGTTAAGCGAAATCCTACAGTGACGCTCTGAACAGGTCTCTCGACCCCAACGGCGGGATGTAGCGTCGGACTCCGGAGGAGTTGTCACACGGTGGGAACCGTCAACAACACAACACCGAAGGGTTGGTTCAAGGCTTTGCCTTGTGTCCTTGAGGCTCTATGCAGTCCTTTAGGACTGTCAACACTCAACAGAGTTTCAACGGTATGGCAGTCTCTGACTGCTATGCACTGGACGCTCTGTCCTACTTTCCGGCTTTAAGCCGGTTCATCGCAACTCACTGCATTCGAAAGGAAATCCCATGCGTGACTCCCTCGTTTCCCTCTCCAAGCCAGAAATCCTCTGGATTTTCCGCCACCTCAACGGTGGAACCGTAGGTTTCAACTTCGAGACCGTCCAAAAATTGGACTTGATCGACAGATTACTACTGGCCTTCTCCGAAGGTCAGATCACTGATGCCATGTCAAACGGCATCCCAACCGTCAACCCCAAAGGGGTTGCTATCTCAGAGGAGGGTCGCCCTGTGCCACCTACTACCAAGCCTTCGGCTCCTAAGGCCGATGCGACTGCTGCTTTAGCAGCCCTTCAAGCCCTACTGTCTCCGACAGTTGATGAGGACACTGTTCGACAGATTGTCATGACAGAGGTCAAAAAAGCGATGGACGATAGTCCAATCGTCAAAATCGAGGTCGTTCGACCCGATGGCTCATCCCACAAAGTGGAAGGCCACACTCGACCAGAATTTAAGAAAATTCTGACCAGAGCATCTCTCGGCATCAACATTCTGTTGGTCGGCCCTGCCGGATGCGGTAAGACTCACCTCGGTCACCAAGTAGCTGAAGCTCTTGGTAGACCCTTCGCATCGGTCTCTTGCACTGCCGGAATGTCAGAGTCAGCCCTTCAGGGCTGGTTAATCCCTGCCGACGGCGGTTCTTTCCAATACCTTACATCTGACTTCGTCAGAATGTACGAAGAAGGTGGTGTATTCCTCTTCGACGAAGTCGACGGTGCAGACAGCAATACCTTGCTGTTCCTGAATCAGGCTCTCGCCAATGGATCGTTCTTTTTGCCGATCAGGAAGGGAGCATCACTGGTCAAACGTCATCCAGACTTTGTCTGTATTGCAGCAGCCAATACCTTCGGTACTGGAGCAAACCAGACTTATGCCGGTCGTGAACGACTCGATGAGTCGACATTGGACAGATTCCGTGCCGGTGTCATCTCCCTCGACTATGACCAGACTTTCGAAAGAAAGTCCGTAGCCCCTGACCTGTTGGCTTGGGGTTGGGCGATTCGTAAACGAATCAATGAGGCTCGACTCCGTCGAGTTATGTCGACTCGATTCCTCCTCGATGCAACGAAGTTGCTCAAGGCCGGAGAGACAGTCGAAGAAATCAAGGCCACCTTCTTTGAAGGTTGGTCAGCCGATGAAATCAAGAAAGTAGAGGTCTGAAATGCTCCGCATTTATGATAAATCCAACGATCTGACTGCTGTCCTTTGGGACAGCGTCACCGAACCCGAATCTGTTCTCAATGCCGACGGTTGGAAAAGCCAGAGCAATAAGACCTCCGGTCTCAGCCACTTCAGCCGTAAGGCTGATACATCATGGCTCGGTGTGCCATCTGTCGATGCTCTCCGCAAAGTCTTAACCAAAGGTTGGCAAGCCGGAGCCGAGCGAATCGACAAGATTCCCCTTGGGGAATTGCCCGAGCCGACAAGCATCCGTCGTCGTCGAGTCCGTGCCGATCAAGGCGACGAGCTGGACATGCAGGCCGTGTACCGTGGCGACCTGAGCAGGGCTTGGTCTAGAACCAAGCGACAGAGCAGAGCATCTGTTCGATCTGTCTCGATTGTGATCGACCTTGCCGGAAACAGCAACGTCACCTCAGAACAACTGTTCTGGAGAGGGGCATCCGGTCTCCGACTGGCCGACGAGTTGACCAAGGCGGGCTACTCTGTAGCCATCTACGGTGCAGCAGGTGCAGCCGACGTATCAGTCGAGGGTTACGAGAACGTAGCCCAGTTTGTCGAAATCAAGGCAGAGGATTCTCCTCTGGACATGGACAGATTGGCAGCCCTCACCGGACTGTCAGGGTTCTTTAGAACCTCCCTGTTTGCCGGAATCTATTGGTCGAATGACCAACTAGGCAAGGAAACACGTAGCAGTCTCGGTCAATCGAACAACACGCTGATTGCCAAGGCAATCAAGCATCTGCCGATACCTCAGAATGCAATCATTCAACCTCCGGTTAAGAATCAAACTGGAGCCGAGGCATGGCTGAAATCTGTTCTCGAACAGATCGCCAACCCTGAACAGCAGGTAGCGTGACAGGGTGGCAGGGTTGTCCCTGCCTCTCTGAGTGTGCATTCAATCGAGTGCATACCCAGAGGCATCCCGCCTCGCATCGAAAGGAAAATCCATGCGACTTACAGAAACCCTCCGCTCTGCCTTTGTTCGTGCCGTTATTCAGGACGTGCCGAACGACCACAAGACTCTCGAAGCCGAAGCCCATAAGTTAATAGTGCAAGACTCAATAGATCAGTTGCCTAAGCAACTTGTCTTTGCTACTGCCGACCCGAAACTGTCCGTCTATTTGAACAGAACAAACCACTGGTTCAGAAACTCGCCATTCAGTAGCGTCTATGTGTTCTCTCAGGAGAGAACCGAATACACCATGAGCGAGAAGACAGCCAAGAAAGTGGCAGAGCTTTCGGAGAAAGCAAAGGCAACACGACAAACGATCTCCGATCTGCAAGATAAGTTGGAATCTGTTGCCAAATCATGTACCACTCGCAAACAATTAGCGGAGCTACTGCCTGAGTTTGAAAAGTACCTTCCCGCTGATACCCCTGCCGCCAGTCGATCTGTTCCGGCTATTGCAAATCTGGTGACAGATTTCACTAAGGCCGGATGGCCTAAAAGCAAGCAACTCACGAAAGGAAACACATGATTAGCGATCACGTTCACATTGAAAAGGTTGTTTATCTGTCTCTGACAGCGGATGACTGGGCTCTTTATCACATCGACGGCAGAGAGGACGCTGCTCTCGGCTTGAATCAAGCCGTCTCTACTGCACTGAATAACTTCAACAAAGGTGGCGCAAGGAAAGCAATCGAGGAAGCTCTCGATAAATATCGAGAGTGGGGTTCCGCTGACACCGAAGGCTATGCCACTGTTCAACAGATTTGGGATTTGTTCTACAAATAAGGAGCGAATATGAAAACCTACAAAGGAACGGTGGTCTTTCGGTACTACCAACAAGTAACCATCGACGCTGAAAGCGAAGAGCAAGCAAAGCGAATGATGCTCGATGCGCCTTTCACATGCAAGCAATCCGATGAGGAGTGCGAGGTACTCGATCTCACCGTGGTGAGTGACAACGCAAAGGTCGAGTGTCCATGCTGTGACCCATGCAATCCGGAATTGGATGAGCAAGGCCGTCCATATACATGCTTTGCCTGTGGCGACACTGGCTGGGTTAACGTCGAACCAACAGAAAAGGAACAGATATGAGAGTGAACATCATGTTTGGCTTAAGCCATGTCGAAGAGAACGAAGTCGACTGGGAGACTATCCGTCTCTTGCAGTCTCTCATCGAGCAACTGACCAACAAACCCGAGTCTATGAAGGCCGGTGACGTGGTCGTTATCCGTGACATCAACGGCAACCGTGTCGGCATAGCCGACTTTCTGGAGGATAGGCAATGAAATACTTCACCCAAGCGCAACTCATTGTTGCATCCCTGCTCGCTGAGAAGAGGGGCTACAACCGACAGATCGAAACAGATCTGCTCTGGAAAAACACAAAGGCCTCGGATAAATTCCCTGTGCTTTTCTCGATGCCACATGAGCATGCCGGTGGTGTGCCTTGTGATCTCCACATGCGGTGCATCGTCGAGATCGATGGTCAATCTGTTCAGATCGACACCGACATGGAAATCTTTGAAACACTGGAGGACTTATGACACATATCAAGCTGAGCGAAGTGCAGACAGACAAGTCCATTAACCTTTTGTTCCATGAAGGAACACAGGTTATTGAGAACGACAGAGAGGACACTGTCAACATCGACCCGACGAAAACACTGGCGCTAGCTGACGCTGTCAGCGATGAAGACTGGAAGGAACTCAAGCACAACACTGCATTCATGCACAAATTCCGCATGGTATTCGGTGATTTGGGTTTGCCAGATCACCCTCTGCAACAGCATGGCAGCGGTGTTCAGCATGTTGTCGGCCTGATTCTGTTGACAGATACCGCCATCGGGCTTGGCCTCAATCCATTCTGGAGACTTCCAGAATCCTACCTACATCCAAAGTATCAGCTTGGGTTGGGTGATCTGCTCATCCACTACATGAACATCATCGACCGAATGGGTGAAAAGAATGTGGCTCAGCCCACATGAGGTGGTAGGTAGGTTGGTGCTGACACTGGCGATGGCCGGTGTAGGTGTGAACCTACTTACCCCTGATACACAACTCACGGCACAACAACTTCAAGAAGTTGGGAAGGAGCGTTCCAAAGCCAAAGCCAATGACAGATTGGAACGTAAAAAGAAACGCATTCAAAGGAGAAAAGATGACAATGCAAAGCATTCAATTGGCTACTGTAAGCGGTGTGGTATCTATGATTGAGAAGGTGGCAGATGCTGCCCTCAAAGAGGGTAAGCAAGCACCCAAAGAAATGATGTCTGCAATGGATGCAGTATGCAATCTGCTCGAAGCGAGGGGTAAGCACGACAAGCAACTCCTCGCAGTGGTAGCCAAGGTAAGACAAGCATGCAACCAGAAAGGAAAATCTAATGACTCCCTCGTCTGAAAGAAACATCAGCATTGATGCTGGTTACCAAGCCCCGTCTGTCAACAGATGGACTCCCGAAGATGATCTGGCTCAGAAACTTTATGCCCCTCATCCTATCGATAGATATGATGAACCTGAAGATTTACTGGCAGATCTTTTTTTTGGTGTGCTACTTATCGTAGTCATGCCAGTTGCGTTCTTTGCACTCTTCGCTAACTGAAAGGAAATCACATGCGAGCTTTTTTAATTGACCCATTCCAACAGACAGTCAAACAGATCGAATACTCTGGTGACTTTCACCAGATCTACAAGCTGATCGATGCGGAGACATTCGATGTCGCTCGCCTCAATGCAAAGGGCGACGGCATCTATGTCGATGACGAAGGACTGTATGCAGAAGACCAAAGGTTCTTCTTGCATAGGTTCTATCCGCAACCACTGGCCGGTAAGGGCTTGGTGATTGGGTGTGACATGAACACTGGTGAATCCGCTGATGCGTCCATGACTCTGATGGAGTTGGTGGATGACATCGAATGGGTCATGCCGGTACGAGTAAATGGGGAGGTCAAATGGATAAATGCTTAAACAAACTCACAGGAGCAAACACAATGGAATTCATTACACACAACGAGAGGGAGTCTCTCCTCGACGAGACCAATGGCTCATCACATGTTGGAAACATTGAGGCAACGTACAAAGAGATCTGTTCTCTGTTCGGCAAGCCGTTGTCATACGACAAGGGAAAGGTAGATGCACACTGGGTCGTGAAGTTTAGCGACGGAACAGTTGCGTCTATCTATAACTGGAAGAACGGCAAGGCATACATGGGTGACGATGGTCTCAGTGTTCAGTCGATCAAGACATGGAACATTGGTGGCTTGAGCCAAGCCTCATGCGTACTGGTGCAGATTGCCATCGATCTTCAGAGAGAATCCAAACAGAAGAAAGAACCAGACCCATTCGAGGGAGCGTTCTCTATGATGGAGAACATTGTCAAGACAAAGGGAGAATCCTATGCTGCTCTGGTAGAGGTGACCATACTCACAATGAAGCGTAAGCAGTTGATGGAGATGGTGATCGAGCTTTTGGAAAAGCAAACAGATATGCCGAAGAGAGTGAGAAGGATTCTCGAAGAGATGGACACCGAGCTTTCTATCCGCACAATCTCAAGAGCATGTCATGCGTCAGGCCTTGACTTTGACAACAAAGACAAAGCCAACGAGCTGATGGAATGGGCGGCACAGATTGTGTCTCAGGAGGTGGAGGGTATCTCAGAGATACTCAAGAAAGAGAAGGGTAAGTAAATGATTGACCTCCGCTTAGAGCGGGGTCATGTCTCCCTGACTGTCGCCTCACAGATCATGGGTGTCTCACGTCAGCGTGTGCATCAGCTACTCAAGGCTGGGCGCATCGCTGGCGCATTCCTCATGGACTGTGGAGACGGTCGTGAAATCTGGTGCATCCCTCGCAACTCACTCAAACTCAAGGAGAAACCATGCTCGATCTCATTGGCGTGATATTCATGCTGTTCATGGGCGCACTGATAGTCGTAGTCGTTGGGGCGGTGGCTATCTGGCTTGGTGAAACTACATACAAACGCAACAAAAGAAAGGGGAAGGTCTGGTGATTGAAAAGATTCGCACATTCTTCGGGAAGGTTCGTGGTCAGCACGAAAACAAACGGACAGTGGTAATCGAATCTGTCGCTTGGTATTGTGCCAATTGCAAACAAGTCTGGCTCGACAGAGACGAGGCTTATTTTCATACATGTAAAGGAAAACAAAATGGAATCAGAAATTAAAGTTGGTAGCACTGCTCACCGTATTCTGTCTATACTCGCAAGCAAAGGGAACATGAGTGCGCCCATGATTAAGAAGACCGGCATCATTGCCGGTAAGAGTCTGGTCGACATAGAGAATACGATTGTCTATGAGTTAGTGCCGAAAGGCATGGTCACTATGGTGAACGAAATGTTCTACGGCCTCACGCAGAAAGGACTCGATACAAAAATCGAGTTGGGTGGGTTAGATAAACTGTTCAAGTCCCCAAGAAAGACAGTGCTTGCACAACAGAATGATCTGTTCGCAAGAGGAGTTTATGAAGGGCAAGAACTACGCAGCACATGTATGCGACACGGTGCATACGACGCATACAACCTGCCATCTCGAACTGCATCCGGCCTCACATACAGAAAGGTTCCGCTATGACTACAGACAGAGAGGTCTACATTGAGAAGGTGTTGGAAGAATTCCGGCCAAAGACTGGGACACTCATGCTCATGCTTTCTCTGAAAGAGTACGAGGACTTGGTCAGGCTTATCAGTGAACGAGCATACGAGTACGGTTGGATTGAGGGAATGGCTGACGCAAGCTACGCCAAGAAGTCAAAGAACTAACTCGAACCCACCATCGGTAAACATCTGTCCATGTAATCTTTCAATGGCTCTGATCTGCACTGGCATCCAAGCACGTAGGACAGCGTTGCGCCAGTTGCAGACTTGCCTGTAACTCACACCCCTCTCCTCTGCAATCTTCCTGATACTGGGTCGCTTGGTCGCCCAGTGCATGAGAATGATCTGCAACTCACGGACACTAGGCACAGTACCGCTCAC
>Ga0208005_1000241_pt1 | contig 22535 bp, 41 predicted proteins | sample DEB19_08_DNA_3_FD_184530 | JGI IMG/M metagenome (GOLD analysis project Ga0208005, IMG submission 184530) | Aqueous microbial communities from the Delaware River and Bay under freshwater to marine salinity gradient to study organic matter... | ecosystem: Environmental > Aquatic > Marine > Coastal... | reverse complement strand
CGCGCTCTACAAGGGGTCACTCGGCGAATACAACGGCATCATCATCCATGAAGCCACACGTGTTCCGCAGGGTGTCAACACGGTCTCGTCTGCTGCGGTTGCCAACACCCGCCGCGCGATCTTCTGTGGCGCACAGGCTGCAGTGTTCGCAACGGGCCGTGACTCGTCCGCTCCTGACGAAAAGATGACCTACGTCGAAGAGACATTCGACTACGGCAACCAGTTGGGTGTTTCGGCTGGCGTCATCGCTGGCTTGAAGAAAACCCAGTTCAACAGCGCAGACTTCGGGACGATTGTCATCCCGACGTATGCGGCAGCACCGTAAGGAGGGCTGACACATGGCTGACGTAACCCATGCCAACTCGCCCGCACTGGTCGGCACCACGGTCAACGTGACTGCTTCCCATGAAGGCGTAAACGCCGTTCCGTTCAACTTTGTTGCGAACGGCGTGACTGTCTCGGCTTCAACCATCATCTTCCTGGCGAAGATCCCGCACGGGGCGCACATCACGCGTCTCGACATGTCGGGCTGGATTGCCTCTGCGGGCAACGCGACGGTGGACGTTGGATTGGTCGGCGAGGCATCGCTTGACTACCTTGTAGACGGCGCGGCGATTTCAAACACCGCCACAGCCGCTCTCACGGTTCGCACAGGCGCGCTGCCTCACTTCGTTTCGCTGAGTGACGATACCCAGCCTCGCTTCCGCTACTTGCAGGCGAAGCTGGCGTCGATCACATCGGCGGAAGTGTCGTGCATCATCAAGGGAACCATCGAATACGTGATGGGTCGCCCGACGATTGGTGCTTAACAGTTGGGGGAGGGCTTAACGGCTCTCCCCTTTTTCCTTGGGAGCGAGGATGCAATACAGAAGCCTGGATGAAGTGCTGGCCGAAGGAGCGGAGTTCCACAAGGCCGCAAGAGAAAAGGGCGCTCTATCACGCAAAGAGCGCCTTGAGAATTATGCGAAGGCCGAACGGTGCTATCTGTTCGTGCTGGAGCATTTCCCGGAAGATGCTTTGACCTTGGGCTCACTCGGTAGCCTCTACGTCGAAATGGGCAAGTGGTCGCTTGGCATTCCACTGCTGTCTGCGGCCACACGGCTGGAGCCAGAGGAGCCGGGGCACCTGAACGCCTTGGGCGCGGCATACCGCAGGGTTGGCAAGGTTGAGAAGGCCCGCGAGATATTCATCAAGGCGCTTGAGTTGCCAAAGGTGGGAGCGGTCGAGCGTAGCCACATCCTGCACAACATGGCGTCCACCTATGTGAATGAGGGCGACCCGGAAAGTGCAGTGAAGTGGGCGCTTGAATCGCTCAAGTACAACCCCGACAGCGCCGAGATGCAGTTTAATCTCGGTCTGGCCTATCTCGAACTCGGCGACTACGCCAAGGGCTGGGATGGGTATGAACTGGGCCGCATCGCAACAACATGGAAGCGCAATTACAGCCACCCCGGGCGGATGGTTGAAGAGTGGGATGGATCACCCGGCAAGCACGTGGTGGTCTTTGGTGAGCAGGGGGTTGGCGACGAAATCCTCTTTGCCCATGCCATCCCTGACCTGCTGAAGATCAGCAAAAGCGTGGTGATTGAATGTCATCCTCGCTTGGTCAACCTCTTCAAGAACTCATTCCCGGAGTGTGCTGTTTATGGAACCCGCAAAGACGAACAGATCAACTGGCCTGCCAACCACGTCCTTGACGCAAAGGTCCCTATTGGCAGCCTGCATCGGTTCTTCCGACGCCACGCCAGTGACTTTCCGGTGTATCCTTCTGGGTACATCAAGCCGGACCCCGCTCTTGTGGGGCAGTTTGCTGGCAAGTCCGGAAAGCTACGAGTAGGGGTGAGTTGGATCGGGGGGACACGTGACACACACGTGGCTCTCCGGTCCATGCCTCTCGAAAACCTCGCGCCCATCCTGAGCGTGCCAGGCGTTGAGTTCGTCAGCCTCCAGTACACGGAGAACGCCGGCGAGGAAGTGGCGAAGGCCAAGGCCAAGCACGGCTGGGACATCAGCCACGACAACGAGATGAACGCGGACCTCGACCAGTTGTTCGGCTGCATTGCAGGGCTTGATCTGGTCATCACGGTCCTGACGAGCAATGTCCACTTTGCAGGTTCGATGAACGTGCCGACTTGGTGCCTGACACCGATCAAAAGTCCTTGGCAATTCACACAGAAGGCCATGCCTTGGTATCCGCAGGCGCAACTCTACCGACAGTCCCAACATGGGCAATGGGGCGATGTCATCGGGCGGATGGCAGGTGACCTGAAGAAACTCACGAAGAGGCAGGCAGCGGAATGAGTGCAAAGCGTCCCATCAAGTACAAGATCATGCCGGAAAAGGGCAATGGGACGTGGCGCACCATCTGCGAAGTGCAGCGTGAACTGTACCGGGCGATCCGGGACGGCAAGAGCAAGGAAGAACTACTGGAGCTGGTAGAGGAAGCTTACGACTTGGGGAAGCGGATGCATCACAAGTTGGTGGCCTACAAGGACAACTACCACGGCGATATTTACGAGCGACATGGAGCATGAGCGAATGCACAAAATCGTTGAGCAATATCCGAACTGCTTTGCGTTTGACCACGAAACAGGTTGCCTGACCTGGTTGCGCTACAAGACCAAGAAGGGACACGGCGAGGTCCACCTTGGTGGCAGGAACGGGAAAAACGAAAAGGTGCACAGGCTATCGTGGCAACTGGAAAATGGAACAATCCCGAACGGATTGTTTGTCCTCCACAAGTGCAACAATGCGGCATGTGCGAATGTCGCCCATCTCTACCTTGGGACGCATGACGACAACATGCGGGACATGAAGGTGTCCGGTCGCCGAAAATTCAAAACTCATGGTGAGCGGTCGGGTCGGGCAGTTTTAACCGAGGAGCAAGTCATCGAACTGCGGGCGCGCGTTAAACGAGGCGACCGCTACAGCGACATGGCCAAGGAGTATGGAGTCACCAAAGGCGCGCTGCGACACGCAGCGGTCGGCATAAACTGGAGCTATCTGAATGAGCAATATCCCGTATAGGCTGTTTATTGGAGCGGACAGCCGCCAAGTTGTTTCACTCTCGACCCTGATTTGGTCGATCACGAAGAATGCGCAAAGCCCGGTTTCGATTACACCGCTGGTCTTGGAAACGCTACCGATCAAACGCCAGGGACTGACGCCCTTCACGTGGTCGCGGTTTCTGGTGCCTTACCTCTGCAACTATCAGGGCTGGGGCCTATTTCTGGACGCGGACATGATCTGCAACGGGGACATCTCCGAGGTCTTCAAGTGCGGGGATGCCTCAAAGGCCGTCCACGTGATGAAGGACCAGCCTGCGTTCGAATGGGCAAGTGCCATCCTGTTCAACTGCGCGCATCCTTCAAACAAGGTGCTGACACCGGAACACATTGACGACCTGAAGACCAACAACCTGCACAAGATCGGCTGGTTGCCTATGGATCAGATCGGAAATCTTCCGAGGGAATGGAATGTGTGTGTGCCTTACACATCCAACCCGCCGGAAAACCCGAAGCTGGTGCACTTTACGCAAGGCGTCCCCCATTGGTGGGAAACACGCAACCAGCCCCACGCTGACAAGTGGGTGGAGTATGCGAAAGAGGCCATCGGCTCCACGGTTTCATGGTGGGAACTGATGGGGCGCTCTGTCCATCGTGACAGCGTGGTCAATCGCCTGATTGTTACGGGCGAAGTAAAGGACGAGGAAGATTACTGCCGCAAGGCTGGCCTCATTCTGGAGGGCACGCCGTGATGACGCGCCTCTATTACTGGCTGGTGTACCGCAGGCTCATGAAGGTCATGCACCATTTCGGCTGGCACCACATGAAGCACTGCAACCCGCACCCGATTGACGAGCGGATGCCGTGGGGCTTCCTGAAGTGCGAATGGTGCGGCATTCACTCTGACGTGCCGTATTCTATGAAAGAGGCTAGTGGCCGCTTGCCAAAACTCACGGTGAGCAAATGACCCTCATCAGCGATGAATACCGCGACCTGAACGCCAAGCACCACTTCAACAGACCGGAGTGGGGCAGGCAGTCCATGAAGTATTGGGAGACGGTCAAGGACCTGGCTGACCAAGTCGGGGCCAAGACCATGCTGGACTATGGCTGCGGGAAGCAGTCGCTCAAGGCGGCACTGGAGCCCTTCGGCTACCGCGTCATCGGCTACGATCCGGCCTTCGGGGAACTGAGTGCCAGCCCTGACCCCGCGAGCTTGGTCATCTGCACGGATGTCCTCGAGCACGTCGAGCCTCAGTATCTGGATGCGGTCATTGCAGACCTTGTCCGGGTGACGAAGGGTGTAGGCCTCTTCATCGTGGCAACACGAGAAAGCCGCCACAAGTTGCCGGATGGGTCTAGCCCGCACCGGATCGTGAAGCCGAAGGAATGGTGGCTGGACATCTTCCAGACCAACTTCAAGGTGCTTCAGGAACTGGATCACGACGAGAATGTGTATGGCGTTGTGGTGGGGCGCCAATGAGGCGGCGGCAGATATTGGCAGCAGCGAAGGTTGCAGCCCCGAAGCCACCGCCACCACCTGAGACGCCTGCGCCCGTGAAGAAGAAGCGCGGGCGGCCTGCAAAGAAAAAGGATGCTGAGTGATGGCGATACAGTTTTCAGTCGCCGTCCGAAACGCCATGCTTGACGCCATTGAGGCAACTGCAGGGGTTAGTGCCGTTCTGAAGATCAGGACAGGGTCACAGCCTGCAACCTGCGCCACTGCGGACAGTGGGGCCGTACTCGCGACAATAACGCTTGCATCTGATTGGGCTAGCGCCGCTTCGGGTGGAACCAAGTCATGGTCGGGCGTGCCTGTCAGCGACTCCAGCGCGGACAACTCAGGCACGGCGGCACATTTCAGGCTCTACGCTAGCGACGGCACGACCTGCCACCAGCAGGGGTCGGTCACAGTCACGGGCGGCGGCGGAGATATCGAAGTGGACAGCGTGTCATTCACCGCAGGTCAAACATTCCAAATCACGTCTTGGACGTGGACAGCACCTAACGCATAGGATTCAAAATGGCGATTTATTCTCTGGCATTGCGAACCACCGTTACCACCATTGCGGCGGCTTCGTGGGCGGCTCTTTCGCCCGCTACAAACGAAGCGGCGGTCATGGAATTTGGGTATTTCAACGGCGCTGCCACGGCGTGCGTGGTTGGATTTGGGCGCACGGCCAACACACCGACACTTACAGGCGGCGTTGCGTTCCTGGCGGAAGACGAAGGCCGCCCGGCTGGCGTGACCCAAGCGGCGGTCGCATTCGGTACGGCACCGACTGTGCCTACGCAATTCTTTCGGCGCTTCGACCTCGCCGCGCTAATCGGTGCGGCTGTTGTGTTCACCTTCCCGCGCGGCATCACGCTCCCTGCGGCGGGTCAGGCAATATGTGCATGGAACATCACGGCGAATAGCGCTGTTGTGGACATTCATTGCGTGGTTGACGAATAATGAAGCGCACAACACTGGACGACATCCACGGTGCAACAACTGTCTGCCGCATTGTGGTGGAAATGGACCGCGCAGGAAATTGCAAGGTGTCGGGCTCCATTACGGACAAAGAGTTCGCCACGTTCATGCTTGAGACAGCCAATTCCGTAGTATCGAATTACCATGACCGCACGAAAATCATTGAGGGCAAGCCGTTGATTGTCCCGGCCTATGACACGGCACTTGTTGGCACGGAAGCGGAAAAGAAGCTCATTGCTGCCCGCGATGAGTTATCGAACGCGATGGCGAAATAATGGGGGCGCAGCTTACATACGGGACAGCAGGGGCCACTGGCGGCGGGTTCTCCGCGCAGCCGGGGACACTGCAGCCTGCGTATGAGGAGCAGCATCACTTCCCAATGTTTTCCATGCAGTCGCGTGGGCCTCTGACTTGGAAAGACCGCAACAAGTTCCGGTCATTGTGGTCATTCGGCTGCAGACTGGGGGGCGGCACGGACGGCCCTGAATATGCAACTGTCGGGATCAATGACCTTTCTTCGCCAGACCTTTATAGGCCCTATTCATGTGACGGTGAAGGCTGCTCGCAAAACCGCTTCATACGCGGGACCTGCGTTGACGCTAGTGACGTGCCTGTCGCCAGTGCAATTGTACAAGCGTTCAGGACATCCGATGATGAATTCATGGGTGAGGCGCAGGCTTATATCGACGGCACCTATATTGTGCCGGTCGCATCTGTTGCCGGGGTCCAGCATTACCTAGTGGCGTACAAAGCGGGGTCGCCTGACATTGCCGGAACAACAGTCAACACGCTGACAAGCACGAACGTAGACGGAACGTAAATGGCAGACCAGCGTAAGATTGTTTTACGCCAAGGGCACGCCACCCCGAAAAACATAATTCTGCGGCCACTCCCTGTTGCGACACCGGCGTCAGGGACGGTTATCTACCTTTACCAGACCCACGCCACCCCGAAGAACATCATTCTTCGCGATCCAGCGACTCTTGTTGAGACTGGCGGCGGGGCAGTATCGGGAACCGCGTCCCAGACGCTTGGTGCTGTTACTCAGGCAGCATCCGGCGATCTGATGATTGAAGGGACGGCGGGGCAGACCCTCGGGGCAATTACGCAATCCGCATCGGCAGATTTGCTGATTGAGGCTGCTGCGTCCCAGACGCTTGGCGCGGTTACACAGTCGGCACAGGGCGAACTGACGGGCGGCGGTCTAAGTGGAAGTGCTTCGCAGTCACTTGGGAATTTCATTCAGACTGCAGCAGGTGCGTTGCAACCCCTGCCATACATGACACGGCAAGCAAGGGGCGCTTATGGCGTTCGCAGAGGAAGTAGAGGAAGCAGGGGTAGGCGATGACAACTTTTGGAACCATGAAGGACCGGATCGCCGATGAGCTGGACCGTACCGACCTTACGAACCAGATCGAGAAGGCCATCCAGACCGCGATTGATAAATACCAGCGCAAGCGGTTCTTTTTCAACGAAGCCCGCTCGCTGACCTTCAACACCGTGGATGGGCAGGAGTTCTACACCTCCGCCGATTCCTCCGACATCCCGAACCTGCTTTACATAGACAATGTGAGGCTTACGGTTTCCGGCTCCGACAAGATTGACCTTGAGCGGGCGCAATATTCCGAACTGGAGTATTTCAGTTCAAACACGACGCCTGACGAGGGATTGCCCACGTCTTATGCCTACTATGGGAAGCAGTTGCGCCTCTATCCCATCCCGGACGCTGCCTATGCGGTCAGGGTGTCAGGGGTCTTTGCCCTGTCTGACCTCTCAGCCACAGGCGATACTAACGCCTGGATGACGGATGCCGAGGCGCTCATTCGCTCGCGGGCCAAGCGTGAACTCCTGACCCATGTCATCCGTGACGCAGAGGGAGCCGCCGCTATGGCACAGGCAGAGGCAGAGGAACTGCAATCGCTCATTCAGGAGACTAACGCACGCAGTTCGACTGGCTCCATCGTTCCGACTGAGTTCTAGCCCATGAAACTCGAATTCGGCCCCTGGCTTCCCGACCTTCCCGCGCTCGGAAACCCCGGAACCACGGATGCAAAGAACGTCATTCCCTTCGCCCGTGGCTATCTCCCTTGGTATGCCATCAACCCCTATTCCAATGCCCTGACGGCACGTTGCCAAGGCGCTTGGGCGATCAAGGACAACAGCGGCACGGTCCATGCCTATGCAGGTGATGCGACGAAACTCTACCTTCTGAGCAGCGCGACGTGGACGGATGCGAGCCGCCTTGTAGGCGGTGCCTATGCCTGCCCTGCAGACGCTCAGTGGCGCTTCGTGAAGTATGGAACCTTGGGCATTGCCGTGAACGGGGCAGATGCGCCTCAGTCCATTACACTGGCCTCTGGTGCCAACTGGGCCGCCCTGACAGGCTCGCCGCCGACTGCCAAGCACATTGCAGTCGTGCGCGAGTTCGTGGTGCTGGGGAACATCACGGCGGCGGCCAACCGGGTGCAGTGGTCGGCCTCAAACTCCGCCGTAGGCTGGACGGTCGGCACGAACGAAAGCAACTATCAGGACATTCCGGACGGTGGCACAATTCAAGCCATTATCGGGGGTGAGGTCGGTTATGTGTTCCAGGAGCGGCAGATCGTCCGCATGGTGCGCGTCCCGGCTCCGATTACCTTTCAGTTTGACGTGGTCGAGCAGGCGCGTGGAGCGCTCGCTCCCTATAGTGTCGTACCCGTGGGCAACGGGGTTTTCTATCTCGCCCCGGACGGCTTCTACTTCTTCGACGGCGTGCAGTCGGTTCCTATTGGTGAAAACGGCGTTGACCAGACATTCTTCACAGAGGTCAATTCATCGGCCTATGACCGCATCACGGCAGCCGTTGACCCGGTTCGCAAGCTGGTCTTCGTGGCCTATCCAACAGGCGGCGGCGGTCTGCCGAACAAGATTCTCGTCTGGCATTGGCCTGAGAAGCGCTGGTCCTACATCGTGCAGGATTGCGAAATTCTTTATAACCACTTCAGCCTTGGAACGGGTCTGGACAGCATCAGCGGGACATTGGAAAGCCAGACAATTTCGTTTGACTCAACAGCCTATCAGGGCGGCAACCAATCCATCGGCGCGTTCAACTCGGCTCACAAGCTATCCTTCTTCGACGGGTCAACGCTTGAAGCCGTGATGACGACAGCCGAAGGGCAACTCAACGAAAGGGGCCGGATGCAGGTTCATGCCGTAACCCCTCTTATCGACACGAGCGCAGCGACCATAGCTATGGGGGTCAGAGAGACGCAGTCGGGAACCGTTACCTATGGTTCTGAAAGCTCCCAGCGCTCCACTGGGATATGCCCGGTTCGCTCCACCGGGCGCTTTCATAGAGCAAGGGTGACGGTTCCCGCTGCGACCACGTGGAACTATGCGCAGGGCGTGGATGTGATTGACGCTGTCGGGGCAGGACGCAGGTGACAACGGACTTCAAGCGGGTTCGCAACCTCCCGTTTCAGCCGTCGCCGCGAGAGATAGCCGACATCGTCAACCAGTTGACGAAGTACGCCCATCAGGATCAAGGGCCTCAGAAGGTGGGCGTGCTGGCTGCAGTCACGGCATCCACCTACACCGTGACCGACAATGACTACTTCATCCCGGTCAACACGACTTCGAACAATGTGACCATCACGCTGCCTCCGAAGGCCAGCAATGACGGGCGGGTGCTGAAGTTCAAGCGCATCACGGGCGGGAACAATGTTGCCATTCTGGACGGCGACAGCACGGACACGATCGACGGTGCAACAACGCTCACGATCTACCAGCAATACATGGGCTACGAGCTAACCTGCGATGCTTCGACAGGTTGGTACATCACCGGCGTAATGAGTGGATAAGGAACGAAAGACATGCTTGGAAAGATGATTGCAGGCGGTTCTGCCGCTGACGGTGCGCCACAGTATTCGGGCAACTTCGGTGCGCCCGCGAACTATTGGCAGGGCAATCAGTTCATGATGCCCGGCGCAGACGGTCTTGCCCAAGCCATTGGTGCGCAGGGCTTGCAGATGGCACAGGCGCAGCAACAGCAGGGCCAAGAGAAGAAGCCCGGCTTTGATCCGATGGTTGCGGCCCTTGGTGGCATCCTTCCCGCGCTCCTCATGGGGAACATGGGAGGCATGAAGGGTGACACGAAGAAGGGTGTGATGGGCGGGGCATTCGGGGGCCTTGGAGCACTGTTTTAATGACCATCCAGACACAGACCGAGTTCAAGTTCTTCCAACTTCCCCCGGACACCATTGACGCGCTGTGGCCTGCGATCCGGCCCCGCATCATGTCGGGCGTGGAACGGTCAAGCGGCAGGCTCACGGAGAAGGCCGCATTTGAACTGCTCCGGTCTGGTCAGTGGCAGTGCTGGACCTATTGGGAAGGCCCCAAGTGCATGGCAGTCGTTGTCACGCGCCTCAACATCGAAAGCAGCGGGATCAAGACACTCGAAGCCATCATGGCCTCAGGTGACAACCGCGACCGATGGCAGAGGCTTGCGGTGGACACACTGAAGCGCTTTGCGAAGGCAGAAGGCTGCCAACTGTTCGAACTGATCGCCCGCCCCGGTTGGGAGCGGGTCTTTACCGAGTTCAAGAAGACGCATGTGATGCTGGAATGGAAGGTGGATTGACATGGGTGGGAAGTCAGACAAGCAGACCACGACACAGACGAATGACCCGTGGGCACCCGCACAGGATGCGCTAAAGGGCATTCTCGGTCAGGCGGGGCAACTCTATAACAAAGGCTCGCAGTACGCCCCCTTCAGCACTGTGGTGCCGTTCTCGAACCAGACTGAACAGGCGCTGCAGGGTATTGAGGGCAGGGCCTCCCAAGGCAACCCGATGTACAATCAGGGTCAGGCCGCTTTGACGGGCGGCCTTGACACGCTCCAGCGTACGGCATCGGGCGAGATGCTGAACAACAACCCGCATTTGTCCGATATGTTCAACGCGATGAAGGGCGAGGTTACGGACAGCGTGAACTCGCAGTTCAGCCAGTATGGACGCACAGGCTCCCCCGCGCATGCAGGGGTGATGACGCAGCAGCTTGGCAACCTCGCCTCCAACATCTGGGGTCAGGACTACGCCCGCGAGCGTCAGAACCAACTCAGCGCCGCAGGGCAGATGCCGGGGTACACAAGCGCCATCCCAGGCTATCAGGCGGCTGGCTACAACGATTTGAATGCGCTTATGGGTGTCGGTCAGGCCCGCGAGGGCAAAGCAGGCGAGAGCCTCCAAGACATGCTCAGCCGCTGGAACTTCGAGCAGGAAAGCCCATGGCAGAACCTGTCACGCTATGCAGGCATCGCAACGGGTATCGGTGGCATGGGCGGCAGTGGCACGCAAACTCAGACGGTCCAGAGCAGCGGCCTCGGTGGCATTCTCGGCGGCTTGTTTGGTGGCATTGGCGCTCTGAAAGACACGGGCGCATTTGGTCCAACAGGGTGGCTTTAGGGGTCTGAACATGGCAACACCGTATTACCTTGAAGCCCCCGAAGGCGATCAGGCGCAGCCGTCATTCTGGCAGCGTCTTTCATCGGGCATCGACCGCACGCCTTCCGACAGCTTCTATAGCCTCGCCACCGCACTGTCCCAGCCGGGGCCTTTTGGCCGCAATCTGACGCAGGGCCTTGTAGGCTTTGGCAAAGGCTTCGCTGAAGACAAGAAGCGCAAGGGCCTCGCCTCTGCCTTTGACAGCATGGCTGAAACCATCCCGGAACAAATGCGCCCGATATTCGAAGCGGCGAGGAGTGACCCGGAGATGCAGCGCAGTCTGGTGTCTACGATGGCTGGGAATATGTTTGCCAAACCTTCGGAGTCATGGAAGCCTGTCGACATCGATGGCGATGGCCGCAACGACTACCAGCAAAGCAGCATAACGGGCGAATACAAGGATATGCCTAAGACGCTGTCTGAGGAGGAGCGTCTGCGGAGGGCTGGCGCGTCCAGCATGACGGTCAACAACATCCCGCCCGAAATTGGCGCGCGCACTGCGATGGGCGAAGGCTTCACAAGCAACTACGATGCAATCAAGGAGCGCGTGAAGAAGTTCTACAGCGGCAAGCCCGGAGAGCAACTTGTTCGAAGGGGCCAAATGGTCTTCAACACGGGCGAAGGCGGTAAGCTGTGGGCAGACGTTGAGACGGGAAAAGAGGCCCTTGTTCGCACACTGACGGGTGCTGGCATGGCCCAAGCGGAAGCAGAGAACCAGGCAAGCCGCTATGGACTGAGCCCGTATGACACGGAATTTGACGCCTTGCAGAAGATCGAGCGCCTTTACCGCGACCTGAACAACGTCGCACGGGGCGCATATAGCGCAAAGGGCAGGACGTACAACGCGCCTAACCCAGGCGGGATGGGCGAACTGACATACAACCCCGCAACCGGGAGGCTTGAATAATGCCATCAGTCAAGTTCCCGGACGGATCCAAGATCAACTTCCCAGACGGGACAGATCAGGAGACCATGAACCGCGTCTCCGCTGAGCATTGGGCAAAGGCGCAGAAGCCGGAAGATACACCAACCAGCCAGCAGACCCTTACGGACCTGATCCGTGGTCCGCGCTCTCAGGAGCAAATGCGCGCCGAGGCTGATACGGCAGCGCAGAAAGAATACGACAACGCAGGCTTCGGCTATGACCTTGTTGACGCTGGCAGGCAGGCCATCAAGGGAATTCCCATTGCAGGCGGGCTGCTTGATGAGGGCGTTGCAACCCTTAGCCAAGCCCTTGGTGGCAACTACGAAAAGAGCCTTGAGTATCAGCGGGCGCGCGACCGATTGAGGGAAAAGAACTTCCCGGAATCGTCCATGCTTGTGAACCTCGCGGGCGGAATTGGCGGCACACTGGCAGGCGCACAGGCGATTGGCGTTGGCGGCATGGGCGTGAACGCTGCACGTCCCTTGGCTAAGAGGGCCATTGCAGGCGCGTCGGTCGGCTTGCCTGTTGGCGCAGCGGACGGCTTTACACGCGGCGAAGGCGGGCTGGAGAACAGATCAATCAACGCCGGAATTGGCGGTGTGCTTGGTGGCCTCACTGGTGGCCTTGCCCCTGTTATCGGCCAAGGTCTGAGCAGCGCCTATCAGAACGTAAAGAACTTCGTGACGCCGGGCGCGTCCTACGCAAAACTCGGCGTGTCGCAGCCTGTAGGCGAGGAGTTGGTGGACCTGATGGGCAACGACGCCAGCAAGACAGGCTTGGCCCGTATTCGTGCGGCGGGGCCTGATGCCATGCTTGCCGACGCGGGGCCGAATGCGCAGGGCATTGCAGATGCGGTTATTCAGAAGCGCGGCCCAGGTTCTTCTTTCCTTGGCGCGGCGGTCGAAGATCGGGCAAAAAAGGCAAGCAAGGGCTTGACCGACAGCCTGAACAAGACGATGGGCGCTCCCGAAGGCAAAGTCGCGCAGATCACAGCCCTGCGTGAAGGGTCGGCAGCGGCACGCGAGGCTGCGTACAGCAACGCCTACTCCAAGCCAATTGATTACTCGTCAGAGGCGGGCCGCAAGATTGAATCGCTTTTCGACCGTATCCCCGCCTCTGCGCTCAAATACGCAAACGACCTGATGAAGACTGCTGGCATGAAGTCCAAGCAGATCATCTTCAAGGTGGATGATAACGGTGATGCCATCATCGAGAGTATGCCGGATGTGCGCCAACTTGATTATGTAAAGCGCGCAATTGATGCGGTGGCGGATGAAGCGGACGGGAAGGGGAAACTCGGCGGCACTACCGACCTTGGCCGCGAGTATCGCATCCTCTCGCGGGAACTGCGTGACGCACTCAGGACAAGTGTACCTGAGTATCGCAAGGCACTGGAAACGGCGGCTGACCCCATCTCCCGCATTGAGGGCATCAAGCTGGGGACGAAAGTCCTCAGTCCGCAATACACGCGCGCCGAGCTAAAAGAGGCAATGGACGGCATGACCGGGCCAGAGCGCCAGGCCGTTATCAGTGGCGTGCGGGCGCAACTGGATGAGGTCATGGCGAATGTGAAGGGCGCTGCGTCTGACCCCAATGTAGACGCGCGCCAACTCAACGAGATGGTGCGCCAACTGACATCCAAGGCTTCCCGTGAAAAGATTGGCATGGTCTTGGGTGATCCCAAGAAAACCATGCAGTTCTTCCGGGAGATTGGGCAGACATTCAAGGCGGCTGAATTGCGGGCGGGCGTTGCCACGAACTCCAAGACGGCCACTCGTATGCAGGCCATTGGCGGCATTGACGAAAGGCTTCAGCCCGGCGTCGTCGGGACTGCGATGGAGGGCAATCTGCCAGGGGCTACCAAGAAAGCCATTCAGGTGGCGACAGGGGCCACGCCACGCCAGCAGCGCCTCCGCAATAACGAGCAGTGGCTGGAACTTGCCAAGCTGCTGTCAGAAAAGCGTGGGCGTGAGGCCGAAGCCCTTCTTCGGAAACTCATGGCGGCATCGAAGGTAAGGGCCGCATCAAGCGCCACGGGCAAGGGCATCGGAACCGCTGGTGCTGGCGCAGTTGCTGGTGTCAACCCGGTGCTTGTGGAGGGTCTTAACTAGACCGCTTTTGCTTCAACCATTTCATCAGGTCAATAACCATCCGGTCGGCTTCATAGTCGAACCCGACCCAGTAACCGCTGGCAATTCCCAATATGCACAGGGTGATGGTGAGGCCGAAGAATGCCCCGGCGAGTCCGGGAATTCCTAGCCACAAGTACACGAACGTGAACGCCGCGATGGCGAACGCAATGGCAAGAACTTGCCTGACCGGATTCTGATCCATTCCTGAACGCTACGCCTTTATCGACCGCCCGTCAAAACCGGGCAGTAGGAGTTAATTATGGCCGTAAAAGACTGGTCCACGACCGCAGCCGACAACGACGACGCAGACGCCGGGATAAACTGGCTCGAAGGTCAGTCGCCAGCAACGGTAAACGACAGCGCCCGCGCCATGATGGCCGCGATTGCTTCATGGTATGCGCTCATTGACGCTGGAACCGTCTCTGGCGGCTCTGTAGGTGGCACGGCAGATGCCATCACGCTGACATGCTCGCCGACTGTTGGCGCTCTCGCCGCAGGGCAGCGTTACCTCTTCAAATACACTTCCACGGGAAACACTGGCGCGGTCACGCTGAACGTGGATAGCCTCGGGGCCACAGCGGTCCGATACAAGGACGTGGCCCTTGTCTCAGGCGACATTGCAACATCGGATTGGGTCTTCGTCGTTTATGACGGGACACGCTTCCAGATGCTCAACCCGCCTCGGCTGTCTTGGGCAACCACTGACATTCCAACCGACACGACAGGCGGCGCAGTCGCTGACTTGTTCCTGTTCGCAGACGCGAGCCAATCCAACGCGCTGAACAAAGTCACCATTCAGGATATGTTCAACAATGTCATGACCGGCCTGACGGCAGACACAGCCCCGGATGTGGCTGACAGCCTCCTGACCTACGATGCGAGTGGCACAGCAGCGAAAACTACGACCATCACGAACTTCTACAAGACCATCAATGCGCTGACCGCAGACGCTACACCAGACGGCGCTGCGGACTATGTTGCGACGTATGATGCTTCGGCTTCAGGCGGCAAGAAGGTGCTCATCCAGAACCTTGCGGCGACGCAGGCGCAGCAGGAAGCGGGCACGGCTATCACGAACTTCGTGACACCAGGGCGGCAGCATTTCCACCCGTCAGCAGCAAAGGCGTGGTGTACGTTTGATGGATCGACGGCGGGCACCAATGCGCCAACAGCGGGCTATAACGTCACGTCAGTGACCCGCAACGCGGCGGGTAATTACACAATCAACTTCACGACAGCATTTAGCGCTGCAACGTATGCAGTGTCCGGGTGGTGTCAGTCCGTCACGGCGGCAACGGGCGGCATCGTCACAGCGGACCCAGGGGACACGAAGTCAACTACTGCTTTGCAAATCAGGGCCCGTCGCTCTGACACGAGCGGAGCAATCGACAGCACCGTCATCACGGTTGTCTGCTTCGGCGACTTTGCCTGAGATAGCCCGGTGGTTCTCTGGTCTCTCCTTGCCGCTGCAATAGGCGGCCCGCTCTACCGCCTGCGCGGTGGTTGGCTGAAGCGGTGGATCAACTCCACGCACGCTTGCAGGGCAGTCTGGGCCGTCCCCACGGGGCTGTTGCTCTACTTCCTCGCTGGCGGGCCTTGGTACATTGCGCCGCTGCTGATCGTGTCCGTATTCGCTTCGATGGCCCTCTACGGTCACGGCGCGCACATGATCTATGACGTAAAGCAGTTCTTCGCCTTCGCGCAGACCAAGACCGAACTCTTGACCGAGTGGTGGTTGCCCCGCGCCTTCGGCGGCATTCCTGACACGACTTGGCCGCACTGGAAAGTCACAGCCTACAACCTCGCGGGCATGTCGTTTATCGGCCTCGTTCGAAACGCCACGGCTATCCTGCCCCTGTCCCCGTCACACGAAATTCCTGCGCTCCTCTTCGCACTGACCGGCCTTCTGCACGGCCCGCTCTATTGGGCGGGCTGGCGCATTCGTGGCGACGGTATTCAGGCGGCAGAGGTTCTGACCGGCGCAGTCACATGGGCTTCCATCGTCTTAATATTCGGGTGAAACATGGCTTTGAATGAACGCAGTCTAAAGGCCCTTGTGGGTGTTCATCCTGATCTAGTCAGTGTAGTAAGGCGAGCCGCTGAGACTATGCCGGGCGGGTTTATCATCACTGAAGGCATGAGGACCAAGGAGCGACAGCGCGAGCTATTCGCCAAGGGTCTCAGCAAGACCATGAACTCTCGCCACCTTGTCGGGCTGGCTGTGGACTTCGCGCCGCTCTTTGACGGTCAGGTCACATGGAAGTGGCCCGCGTTCAAGCCCGTGGCGGATGCCTTCAAGGCCGCTGCGAAGGAATTGGATATTGCCATTGAATGGGGCGGAGATTGGCGACGCTTCAAGGACGGTCCCCACATTGAACTCAGCCGGGCGGTCTACAAATGAACCCGCTCGTCGAAACTGGCGCGCTGATCGCCGCCACCATCGTCGTGGGCATAACGCTGATCTTTGTCCCTGTCCCAAAGCAAAAGCCCCCAGAGATTGACAACCCGCCTCCGCCTGCAACCGAGCCTCCAACCCCGCAAGAAGTGGTTTCACCCACCATCACCATTACAGCCCCTATTGCTCGCCCTGACGTGTCGGAGAAGGACCGCCTGGTGAGCATCGAAGTGAAGCTGATGCACATTCAGCAACAGGTCCAACGCATGGAAAAGAAGGTTGAGTGACTATGTGGGACAAGATGATCGGGCCAGCCACGCTCGTTTATATGATTTCCGCAACATTTGCCGCTGTCTGGTGGGCAGCGTCCGTCTCTGCACGCATTGACGATGCAGAGCGGAAGATTCAAGCCGCCGCGAACACAGCCGACAGGCTAACGCGCGTCGAGACGATCCTCATCAATCTGGACAAGCAGTTGGACCGCATCGACCACAAGCTGGATCAAAAGCCATGACCAAGAAGCGCCCCAAAGCCTCCGACCGCATCTTCTACACAGCCCCGCGAAAGTGGGTGATCTGGAAAGTGCTGCTCTCAGGCCCTGCCATAGCCCTCTATTGCCTCTCCGCTCTCTTCATCATCGCCTTCGCGGGGTCCTGACATGGTCACACTGGTTGCACATGGCGAGCGGGTCCGCATCCCGTTTGGCTTCAAGGGCAAGGTTGTCTCCACCCCTGTCGTTTCAACGACATCGGGCGAGGTCATCCTCATCAACACAGATGCAAATCAGTACGAAGCCATTTTCACACCCAGCGGCTCAGTGACCGCAACGGTGTCGGCAATGGCTCAAGTGGACCTTGGCGACGGTCGCGGACCTTTTGAGTACGTGGTCAGCCTTGGCGACTTCACTGCGCAGCCAACAACTGACGCAGTTACTATCGTGGTCGGTGATCCGGTGGTGGAGAAGCGGCCAGGCTTCAAGCAACTTTCTGACATCAAGAAGTGAACCCCGCGCGCACCGGGTCCGTGCGTTTAACTGATAGGTGCATAATGGGTAACTTCATCACGACCATTTTGTCTCTGCTGAATATAGCGCCAGGGTGGAAGACCCGCATTGCGGCCATCGCAGCATTGCTCCTTGCTGTTGTGTCGGCATGGAATGGTGCTGCCCCGCAGCTAGGCCTGGAGAACGCCGTTCTCGCAATTCCTGAGTGGGCGAATGCCATTGTGCTGGCCTTGCTGGGCGTAGGTGCTGCAAATCAGCCCAACAACCTGCCGAAGCCCTGATGCTGGGCTATCTCAAAATGATCGGGGCGGGCCTTTCGGTTCTGGCCCTGATCTGGGTGGGGTGGCAGGCCAACGGGTGGCGCATCAAGTCCGCCCAAGCAGACGTGCTGAAGGTCGAATTGCGCAATGAACTTCAGCGCAGGGTGAAGGCGGACGCTGACCGCTTGGCCCTTCAGGTGCAGCTATCGGCCAAAGAAGCCAAGATCGGCGCTGGCGTCAAAGTCGTAACCAAGACCATTCGTGAGTACATCCATGACACGGTTCCTTGCAGGATTTCTGCTCCTGTCTCTAACGGCCTGCGCGACCTCCGTGCCGGTATCCTGCCCCCAGCCCCCACCCAGTCTGCTACTGGCAGAGCCGCCCCTTGACGCCTCCCTGTTGGCTCAGGAGCCCATTCCGCTCCCTGTCCTGCTGGAAGCCTATGCAGTCGATATAGGACGCTTCCAGAGCCTCAGAGAGCGGCACGCTGACTTACAGGGCTGGGTTACGAAATACTGCCTATCCCAGCCAGCAGGGCGTCCAGAGCCGCGCTAGCCCACGCGAAGAACTGCGCGCTACAGAACATCAGGAAGACCAGCAGGCACCAATCCCCCAGCCTTGCGTTTGGACGGTGCCCCCAGCCGTGTTGTGGACGTTTCAGGGCCCGGCTCATGGGGTAGTCCCCCACAGAGCGACCAGGACAAGGCCCAACAAGACCATCACGGTGTTGATTAAGGCCGACAGGACGAATAGGAACAGCGAAGCGTGACGCATGAGATTGACCCTCGTGTGTTGCGTTAGAGGCGTGGCGGGTGTTGCAAGCACCCCCACGTCTCGCTGATGTTTATCAGCCTGCCCATAATGGGCGGAATTCGTTGATTTTCTTATAACTTTCGGCGATAATGCGCCTGCTGATTCACACAATCAGCGGGACCGAGTGGGTGCGCTAACACCCTTCCCGGCCCCTAACCCCCAAGTCTGTTTCGGAGACTCAGATGGCTGAGAATCAATTACCACAGGATTGCCGCCCTATCGACCTGTATTGGGTAGCCGGGTTTATTGAGGGTGAAGGTACCTTCAGCGGCTACAAAAGGAACTTCCACATCTCAGCCGCGCAGGTGCAGCGGGAGCCATTGGACCGAATGGTTAGGATTGTTGGCGGGACCATCATTGGCCCGACAAAGAAGAATGACAACCCCCGCCACCAGCCAATTCATATTTGGCGCATCTGCGGCAAGAGCGCCATTGAGTGGATGCTGGCGCTGCGGCCGATCATGTCCCCAAAGAGGCAAGAGCAGTTAGACCGCGCCCTACATGATTATTTCACCACCGTGAAGTTAAGAGGCGAAGGTGTCGGCGGATATTGCATCCGGGGGCATCACGTTGTGGAAGGCAATTTGTACTCTAAGGGTGGCGGCAGGTTTAGGTGCAAAGCGTGCATGGACATGCACTTATCGAACCACCGGAAAAAGCACGGCAGAAAGAGCCGGGCAAAATCGCGGCTAAAGACTGGCACGCCAACACCGGGGAGCACTGCCTCTGAGCAGTGCTAACCCATTGAAATGATGGTCGGAGAGGCGGGATTTGAACCCGCGAACACATGCCTCCCGAAGACATTGCGCTGTATGGAAAACAATGCCTTAGCGGGCCATCTGCGTTCCAGTGTTGGCCCTTTGATGCACTCTTGTGCCTTGTGCGTTCACGGTGACTGGCGCGGTGTGTCAGCGGGAGCTGCTTCTTTTTACAAGCTTCTCATATGAAGTCCGCGCCCTCCAATATTCGGTGTTCGCTTCACGGATCGCCAAGTCCAAGCGCAGGCGGTCCTCTGCGCTGATGTTGTAGACGTTTGTGTGCTGTAGCGCCGTGATGCGCGCCTGCGCCCCTAGCATCGCTTTTGCAGTCTCTGACACTGCAATCTCATCCCACCAATTCATCCCAAAGCCCTCACTGCTCGTTGAAGATAATCCGGACTGTAGCGGCTGCTCATGATGCGTCTTCCTTCAGATGTCGTTCCAATTCTGGCCTCATTGCGGGGTGCATCAGAAGGGTGTTTCCAGCCCTGAAGCACGCGGGCTTGTAGGTGATCCTCGTGTTGCGCTTGATGAGTTTCTTCGTGATTCGTGCTGACCGATGCCTGGAAATATTGAACGGGGTGACAGTGGCAACCTTCTCAACGGCGGCATCTGTCCAGATGATGCGAAGCCCGTTCAATGGTGCGTTTTCGTTGAAAAACCTCATGATGCGTCTCCTAGTGCTTTGCTTGCAATTTGTCTCAACTCGTCAAGCGTTCGCTCGTGCGGCCTTGTTGCCTTTATCAACTCCAGCGCAGCCTTCAGACGGTCGCGCTCTGCGCGAAGTTCAGCAATTTCTGCGGCGGCGAGTTTAGCGGCCTCCTCTGCGTCTATTACTTCTTCAAGTAGGAGTTGGCACTTGATTCTGTAGTCATCAACGAGTTCAGCTCGCATCGGCTTTTTCTCTGTCATTTGCTTTTGATCCACTCTCCGCACCAGTTGTTTGGGTCTACAAATGGGAATGTTGCCATTGGGTTATAGATAATCGGGTGCTGATTGTCGTTAGGCCACGGAACCATTTGTGGTGGGTAGCGGTGACAGTTGCTACCGTCAAAAAACTTGCAATCTCGGCACACCTTGCCGTCAGGCGCGGTCGGGCTCATGCGTCACCATCCACATATCCGCAGCCCTTGCAGACGTAGCAAGTTGCAGCCGCAATGCCGCGAGCATCTTCTGGGACTGGGCCTGCGAACAAGAATTTAGCCGTGGTAACGCTGATAGCAATTTCGCCGAAGCCTTTGCATTTGGGGCATTCAGACACGTCAGCCATCTGGTCATAATGGTCCTGTATTTTATTCTCCGGGCTCATAATTTCCACCCTCTCATCCAATTATGAATTGATCTTATTTCGTCATCCGTAGGCCGCTCTGTCAGCGCAACTCTAACTGACTGTGGCTCAAATAAATCTCTCCCAACACCGCGCACTCTAATCTCATCAGCCTCGCGTCTTGGCGCTTCGTAGATACCTATTGCTTCCGGGCGTAACGTCATTATTGCCAAGCGCCGGAGCTGCATGAGATGATGCTGAGTATGTTCCATCTCACTCAGGCCGCTTGATGCCGGTTGGTCCGGAATTGTGCTTTCACCAATTGTTTGCAGGGCGAAGCGTGCTTTGTGGCAGTCTTTCTCAGCGGCATTTAGCAATTGCCGCAACTGCTCCACCTCACACGCCAGCACTTCTAGGGCGTCGGCTGCTTCCTGTGCGATGCCGTAAGCGTGCATGTTCACACGCAACCGCTTCACCAGTTCTTTTGTTTTCTCATCTACAGTCACGCTGTGCCTCCTACCGCCAAGCATCGTAAAGTTCAAAAGCCAACAGCAGCGGCCAGATCAGGCTGAGGGCCAAGATTATGCCTAGCCACGTCCAGTCCATGCCCACTTCATCTTCAGGCAGGCTGAACAACTGGTACAGCAGCCAGGCGCAGCACGCGGTGTAGCCGGTCATGTAAATCGCAAGCAGGGTCATGCAGCCTCCTCGGTGGGCAGTCCCACCATTTGCTCAATCTGCGTCTTCAACTCGCTGGCCTTCAGGTGCGGCAGCCACTCCTCGCAAATGAACATGCAGCAGCGGTCATAAAACGCCTTGAACTGCGCCTGATCCATTTTCGAAAAAGCAATTGACGCCGGGAACTCCAACAGGCCGTCTTTCGTCTTTATGACGCGCACATGCCCGGTGCGGACCTTCAGCACGTCGCTGACTGTCTCTGCCTGCGCGCCGATGCTTGACGCGATGGCACTCACCAAGCCCCAGTAGAGACGGTGAAAGCGGATATTGCGGGGGCGGGTCACGTCACACGCAACCTCCGCCCCTAGCGGCACGCCTGCCAATGCTTCGCGCGCCGCATCATCTGCGGGCTGGAGGCCTATAGCGGTACGGGTGAAGAAGGCTTTCACGCGATCCTCCATATCCGAAAATAGTATTGCCCATCCTCCACGACTGTCTTCGTGGTGAACCTGCGCGTGCCTTTGAACTGTGCCCGCGCATTGTTTGCGATAGATGAGCGCAGACGGGCGTCATGGGCGAACCGGAAGCTGTCCCCGACCTGCATATCAGCGAGCGGGTACTTCACCGCTCGCCCCTTCGGGTTAGCCGATGGAGGAGGCACGTGTGTCTCAACAACGTACCTCATTCAGCCGCCACCTTCTTCGTCAGATGCGCCCGCTGTGCGCTGATGCCCGCATCGACCTGCTTGGCTTCGTCCGGGAACTTCTCGCGCAGCTTGTCGATGTGCTTGGTCCAGGTTGTGACCCAGTTCTCAAGATCGGCGACACTTGTTGCTCCACCCACTTCCTTGATGGCCTTGCGGGTGAAGGCTTTAGCTGCGTCAAGGGCTGGGTCATGAGGCGGTGCCGCTGGCTTGTCTTCTTCAGCGTCCGCATCGTCCGCAAGCCCGGTCGGGATTTGGAACAGGCCCAAGATGAAGTATTTGCGGGCGGTCGTGTGGCACTTGTTCAGCGCCTTGTCGTCATAGCCGCCCTTTGAGTTGCGCAGAGATGACAAGCCGGTCTGCCGGATAGGTGTTGATGTCTCGCCGCTGGAATGGTGCAGCGTGAACTCGTACACAGCCTCCATCATGTTGCCCTCCGCAACGATTTCGTGGCTGATTTCGCTCTGCACAATTACCAGACCGCAGTCCACCAGAGCGGGCTGCACCTTCTCCAGAATGCCTTCAATGCTGGCATACTTGTAGTTCTGGAAGGAGTTGACGCCCTTCTTTTGCACGTAGCCCACTTGGCTCATAACCTTCAGAACCGCTTCCGCAATCTTTGTCATTTTGCTCTCCAATTGATA
>Ga0208005_1000235_pt1 | contig 22719 bp, 29 predicted proteins | sample DEB19_08_DNA_3_FD_184530 | JGI IMG/M metagenome (GOLD analysis project Ga0208005, IMG submission 184530) | Aqueous microbial communities from the Delaware River and Bay under freshwater to marine salinity gradient to study organic matter... | ecosystem: Environmental > Aquatic > Marine > Coastal... | reverse complement strand
CGTCCGCCCTGCCGGAGCCGGAGCTCGTCCTAGACGACGTGCTCGGCAAGCTTCGTGGCGCCGGCCTCTCCGGTCGCGCGGCGCTCGGGGGAGACTTGGTGAAGGCCGGGAAGGGCCCCGGCGTCATCCGCCTGGAGAACCCCCAGGAAGCGGGGACCATCCGCCAGATCCTGGGCTCCGCCGCCGCGGGGATCACCTTCCAGGGCTTGAAGCCGGAGGACCAGCTCTCCCCCGACGAGATCGAGCTCGGTCAAAAAAAAAAGGTAGGTAAGGCGGATGCTCGCCGGGGCGAGGGCTATCTGACCATGGTGGTCACGGGCGTGGGCGAGACGAACACCGCCCGCACCTACGACGTCGCGGTCAGCGGGGAGAAGGGTCTCCTGCCCCTCGGTCGGACCAACCCCCAGCGGGCCATCTCCGCGGAGGAGGGCGAGCTGATCCGGGTCCGAGTGAGCGGCATCACCCGCCGGGAAGACGGGGGGACGGTGAAGTGGTCCCTGCTCGCCCCGACCCCGGTTAAGCAGGGCGCCGCCCCGGCCGCCCCGTCCAAGCTCGCTGATGTCCAGCGGCTCTGGGAGGGCATGAAGTGACGCCCGAGCAGGCCTGGCTCGACGCCTACTCCCGGGGCCAGGTGGACCCCGAGACGCTCAAGAAGGTCAAGGAGGTTCAGGCCAAGAACCGCGCCCAGGCCGTGGAGCGGCTGGGCCGCGCCTCCCAGACCCTGGGCCACGGACTGATCGAGCTCTCCCGGATGCCCGTGTACGCTCCCGAGGCGGCGCTCGACTCCGGCTACCAGGCCTTCCAGAACTGGGAGGACGGGGTGCTGGCCCGGTTCCAGCTGCTGGGGGACTCCCCCGAGCACAAGGCCTTCCGCTTCCACAACCTCCCGATCTTCCGGGACATGGTGGCCGCCTACGTCGGCAACGAGTACTTGTCCTCCGGGAAGAAGGAGGAGCTCTACCGCTTCCACCCGGAGCTCGCGCCGTTCGAGGATGGGCTCAAGTCCTTCCTGGCGGAGGATGCCCTTGGCCGGGAGGAGAACCTCAACCTGATGCTGGCCGTGGCCTTCGCCCAGCGCGAGGCCGCCAAGGGCTACCCCTGGATCAAGGCCCACGACAAGGAGGCCCGGGGATACGCGGCGGACGTCAACCCGGTCTGGATGGCGCTCAGCCCCGCGGCCGCCTCCTTCCGCACCGCCAAGCAGGCGGCCAACGTCAAGGCCCTGACCGGTCGCATCCCCGCCATCCTGCGGGCGGCGGAGGACGGGGACACGATGTTCCTGGGGGCGATGCGGCACATCCCCGGCTTCGACGCGAGCTTCGACCTGCGGCAGCTGCTGCTCTCCGCCAAGCAGAACGCCCCGGCCCAGCTGGCGGAGGCGCTCTATCACTTGGGCATGGGTGCCCCGGACGTCGCCCCCCTCTACCGGCGGGTGAACTTCGAGGCCTACCGCGCCCCCCTCTTCAAGCACGCCGGGCAGCTGCTCTCCCCGACCGGCAACCGCGTGCTGGACGCGGCGGGGGAGGCCATCGTGAATATGGCCAAGCGGGCCGGCCAGCTTACCCTGAACAACGAGACCCGGTATAACACCCAGTTCGGCACCCTCTCCCACGAGCAGATGAAGTCCTTGCAGCACCTGTCCGGCCGGATGCGGAACGCCATGAATACTCTGGGGAAGATCCCCGAGGGCCTGGGGCAGCCGGTCCACGAGATCCTGTCCCAGGTCCCCCGCGTCAAGCCGGAGATCCTGGAGGACGGGACCCTGGACTTGACCCGGACCATGGCCTCCTTCCGCTCGAACTACCAGGACGCGGTGAAGAAGGGGACGATCAAGCACAACTCCAAGGCGTACGAGGTGGCGGAGCGGGCCGTCGAGCTGATGGGCGCCGGCTGGGACCGGGGGATGAACTGGTGGGACAAGCTCTCGGTCAACCCCAAGTTCCTCGAGACCGGGTCCCTCGACTACTCGAACGTGATGAAGCCGATGAAGACGTTCTGGGATCGGCCCAATATCGGCCACGCGGAGAAGGTGACCGACCGGCAGATGGAGCGCTTCGTCGTCCAGGTCGCCACCCGCAACGACCGGGTCGCCGCGGTGAATGCGCTGGAGCTGCGGGCGACCGATCTCCGGGACAAGCTCGGATCCCTCCGGGAGCGGATGCGGCATCTCTACGAGTTCGCCAAGGTCGACCTCCAGGACCCCAACTACGCGAAGCCCGCCTTCCAGCGAGGGAAGGGCGAGATCTTGCAGTCCGTTCAGGAGGCGAGGGCGGCCACGGGCCGCGCCAACCAGCGCCGGGCGGAGTTAGGAGATACCCTCTCGTCCCTGGCCGCTGAGGGGACCAGAGAGCGCGAGCTCTTCATGGAGGCCCTGCTGGATAGTGGCGTCTCCGTAGAGGGAGCCCGCATCCCGTCCATGACGGAGCTGATGACTCGCCGCAAGCAGGTCACGAGCGAGCTCAACGCCATCGGCGACACGATGAAGACGGCCGAGAAGAAGGGCCTCGTCCACGGCAAGGAGTGGATCGCTCGCCAGGATGCCCGCGAGCGGCTGACCAAGGAGCTCGGGCTCATTGACGATCTCCGCAGGGTTGCCGGCCAGAAGGAAGTCCTGACTCCCTCCGCCTTCGACGAGGCGCTCAAGCGCTTTGGGGATGGCCTGCCGGAATGGGCGCAGGATGCGGCGACCAATGCCCGAGAGCTGTCCAAGATGGCAGACCAGACCGAGCTCGACACCTGGCGGCGCATCCCCCAGGGCCTGCTCCAGAGCCGCAATGTGGAAGACGTCGCCCGCACTCGCCAGCTGATCGAGGCCACGGGAATGGGGGACGCCATCCGCACCGGCCGGGGGGAGCAGTACATGGCCTCCCTGGAAGAGTACGTCCGCCAGGGACGGAAGACCGCCTTCCGCGTGGTCCGGGATCTCAAGACCTATCGCAAGGTGGAGGACCCCCTGGAGGCGCTGGGGAAGGTCGGCGTCTCCGACACGGACGCCCTGTTCGGCAAGCGCAACGCCTTCGGGCGGATGCTGGCGGGCTACGACTTCGCCCTCGGCCGCATCCGCACGGCCCAGCTATTCAACCCCGGCACCGTCACCGCGAACTTCCTGGACACCGCCGTGGGCACCCCCCTGGTCCTTCAGGGGACGGCGGACTTCCAGACCGTGGCGAAGTCCATCCGGGAGCGCAAGCCCGCCGAGCTGTACACCTGGCTCGGGGAGCACGTCTCCAAGTTCGCCGACGCCGAGGTGGCCGCCCTCGCCAAAGACGTGGAGCCGGGCGGACGGGGACTCTACACCCGGGCCACCGCCCTAGTGGGCGAGGCCATGACGGCCGGGGAGAACGTCGGCCGCCGGTCCGTCTGGTGGCATACCTACAACGACGGGATGACCCGGCTCACCAAGCAGGGCCACTCCGTCGAGTCCGCCGACGCGATCATGAAGAAGGTGGCCACGAAGTTCACTGACGAGATCCTGGTGAACTACGGCAACATGGCCCCCTGGGAGAAGGCGATCCGCCGGGCGTTCTACTACCCCCTCTTCAACTCGAAGTACTTCCTGAACTACGCCGCCCATGCCGCTGGCCACGGCACCGAGACGGTGCTGGCGGCCAAGCTGCTGGGCGATTACTTCGACGGCTCCGACGACCAGCGCGGGGCCTACGATGTCGCCGGGGGAGTCCAGGTGAACCCGGCCTCCATGCTGGCCAGCGCGAACATCCTGCTCCGCTCCGCCGATGCCGCCCAGGCGGTGCTGGACCCGGGGACCCGGATGGCGGTGGCCGCGCTCAAGGTGGGCCGGGCCGTGCTGGGGAACGAGAACGTGGCCATGACCGCCCTGGCGAAGGAGGCCGGCGCCGCGCCCGACCTTCCCCAGGCGAACCTCTCCAAGTTCGACGCGCTCATGGCCCCCGTGATGGGGATGTTGACCAGCGTCCCCTTTGCCGTGGGGGATGCCATCTCGGGTCCCCTGGGCATGGAGCCCGTGGAAGCCCGCAAGCGCTCCGAGCACCGGCTGGCCCAGATGGTCGCCATCGCCGCCGCGAGGGAGGGCCGAGTGCTCTCCCCCGAGGAAGCGACCCTGGGTGCCCGGAAGATCCAGGCCACCCGGGCGGCTATCTCTCTGGCCGTCCCCGGCGTCACGTTCAAGGGCCCCGCGGCGGACGTCATTCGGCAGGTTGGCGAGGCGGAGCAGGCCATCGCCGAGGCTCCCCCGGAGCTCCAGGACGCCGTCCGCGCGAACCTCCTGGCCGAGCCCCAGTACCAGGACCTGGGCCCTCTCCTTCGGAACACCCCCGCGCACCACGTCCGCGACCTCCAGAAGGCGGACATGAACGTGGGCGCGGCGCTCCAGAAGGGGCCCCTGGCGTCCCTGCGGGACTTCGTCTTCGGGGAGGGGTCAGAGGGCGGGGGCGGCTCCATCGGGGCTGGAGGCCCCCCTGGCGGGGGAGCTGGCGGCGCTGGCGGCTTCGATATCGCGGTGTCCACTGGGCGGCTAGACCCGCTCCGACAGGTGGTCCCTGACTATCCGGCGACGCGAGCAGAGGATCTCCAGATCCAGAAGGTCGGCTCCCAGCTCATAGTAACCAACCCGAATCTCTCCCTGACTGAGAAGGCGCAGATCGGCAAGTTCCTGAACTTCGATTTGCGTGGGGCCCTCCAACAGCGCTTCACCTCTCAGGAGAAGCACGACTTCGTGATGACCCATCCAGCCGGGGACAAGATCGTCCGCATGATCCGGGCCGCGGCGGATGCCGACCCCTACTACGCCGCCACCTGGCGGGAGATCTCCGCCATCCAGAACGGTCCCGAGCGGGCCACGGAGGACGCGTACGCTTTCTCGACTCCCGAAACGGAGAAGCAGCGGATCGCCTTCTCCCGCTACTTCCAGAGCGAGGTGATGGGCGCCGGTCCCAACGCCGAGGGACTGGCGGGGATGAGCCTGGACGGCTGGCAGAAGAAGCTCTACCGGGACCGGGAGAAGCTGCTGGGCTACGGGATTAACTCCCCCGAGGCGGCGGTTAAGTTCCTGGACTGGCCCTCCCTGGCCCTGGCTCGCCAGCGCCTCCCTGAGGGCTACGGGCAGAAGGCGGAGTACATGCACTTCCGCCGAGTTCAGGACCAGTACCCCCAGTTCGGTAAGATCATCGGCAAGCTCCAGGACGCGGTGAAGTTTCCCCAGCGGATGGACTCGGTCCTGAGCGAGGCCAACGGCCTGATCGCCGGGGGAAAGCTTCCGACGGACTTCTGGTCCCAGGTGGACGCCAGCAAGAGCTACCGGAACCTGTACGAGAACGTCGGGGTCGCGGCATCTTGGGATGAAGCCCAGCATGTCTTTCGGCGACTCGTCATTCGCAACCGGGATGGCAAGCCTGTTGACGTAAACACCGCAGCCCTCTTCGAAATCGCCCTTGATCCCAAGTTCGAGGGACTCCAGCCTTTCGTCCGCGCCGCTCGCGAGGGGCGCTACGGAGGAGAGATTGCCTCCGCGGTAAACCGGGGGATAGGCTCTCTTTCAACTCAGAATCAGGAGCTGATAGATCTTCGTCTTGCCCCCGATGCCGCTCAGACAGATGCCGACTTCCGAGAGATGGGGAACCTCGCTACCGGAAACTATTCCGGCGTCACGCGCACCCTGATGAACCGCGTCCTGCCTCCCCCGACCCAGCCTCCAATTCCCATGGCTCCTTCGGAGAGCTCTCCGCCGCGCAAGCCAATGGCTCTACCGGCTGATCCGCCCGCCTACACTGAGGGGGAGACTCCCCGCTATATATTGAAAGCCCCCGCTGAACCGGGACCGGGTGCCGCGGCGGAAAGGCTATCGGAGCCGCCTGGTCCGGGGTTCTTTACGAACGCCCCCGATTACCGCAGAAGCTCCCCCAGCCAAATCATCGTGGCGGGGTTGTCCCGGTGGCAGGAAGACACCAACGCCTACCAATCCCAGCAGACCAGGATTCGCGCAGGGGCGTCTCTGGAGGCTGGCGAGAAGCTCCTCCCTCCTCCTGGCTCCAGGGGCAGCTATATCGTCGGAGAAGCTCAGGACGTTATTGCCAAGGGGGGCACCGCGGCGGACCTTGACTTAGCCAGGCAAACGGTGCAGCTCGTTAACTCGTCGGCGCAGGGAGTTTACCAGGATGCCCTGGCTCGCGGAGATATTGAGCCCGGTGGAGACCTGGGGGCGGCGATGTATGGGCTCAATGCTGCTGCGAATACGGTCTCGAACCCTGCCTCTCTTGGATTAAACTATCTAACTCTTGGTGGTTATGGAGTCTACACCGGCGTCAAGGCCGGCCTCAACTTCGGCAAGCGCGGCCAGCGCGGCGGCGGGGGAGACAACGGCGCGGCGCAGCGGCAGGAGGCCGAGAGGATCCGCCTCCAGGAGCAGCTCCGCCAGCAGAGCATCCGGGACATTCGAACCCGGGAGTCCGACCTGGCCCGGGCCCTCTCTACCGGCTCGCGCCAGTTCTCCCCCGGCACCCAGGCCGCGGTACTCAACTTCCAGCGGCGGGGGAGCTTCGCCTCGAAGGTCGGGATGATCGACGCCATCGAGCGCGAGCTGGGCGGCTCGCTCACTCCCCGATGGTAAAGCGCTACTCCGCCCACGCCAACAAGCACCGCGACCGCACGGTCGACTTGGAGATGGAGGACCGCGCCTTCGCCGCGCTCTACGGTCTGCATGAGTTCCTCTCGAATCGAGAGGGCCGTCAAAAAAAGAGTCACAAGAAAAAAATAAAGGGTTGACAAGATTTCGAACACCTGGTAGGATTCGATACATGGCACTCACCGAAGTCGAAGAGAAGCAGTTGAAGGACGGCCTCGCCGCGGCGCAGGAAGCGCTGGCGAAGCTGACCCCCCTCGCCACCGAAGTGACCGAGCTCAAGTCGCAGGTCGCCGCGAAGGACGCGGCCATCGCCGAGCTCCAGAAGGACACCTCCAGCTTTAAGTCTGCGGACGCCCTCAAGGCGCTGCAGACCGCGTACCCCGACGTCCCCGAGGCCACGCTGCTCGGGTCCCTGCCGCTCCCCGAGGCGACTCGGAAGGCGCTGCTGGACCCGATGCAGATGAAGGCCACCGAGCTCAAGGCCGCTCTGGCCAAGACCGACCCCATCCTGGGGTGGGAGCACGCGGGCAGCATCATGCCGGCGACGGAAGCCGAGAAAGCCGCTCAGTCCGCTGAGCGGAAGAAGGCTTACGACGAGCACCAGAAGACGGGGAACGTCTTCGGGATGCTCGATCAGCGAAGCTCCGAAATCGGAGCCTTCCTGCGCCGGTCCTTCCAGCGCTAAGCGCTCGGAAAGGAGACGTAACCCATGGCCATCCCCTCGTTCGACGGAGCCGCTAGCTACGACGTCGGCGGCGCGTCCCAGGGCGCGAATCTCTCTCTCCGCCAGGAGCTCCACGCGATCCTCCTGGCCGACACGATGTTCCTCGGCCGCATCGGCTCCGCGCCGGCGGTCAAGAACATTGACCACTACTTCGTCGAAGAGTCGCTGAACGCGACCTACGTCACGCTGGCGGAGGATCTGGACAACTCCGAGACCGGCGTGGACGTCAGCACGGGGGACGGCGCCAAGGTGCCGATCGGCTCCCTCCTGGTCAACGAGTCCGAGGTCGGCAAGGACGAGGTCCTTCAGGTGACCGCGGTCTCCACCGACACCCTGACCGTGGTCCGCGGCGCGGGAGACTCTGGTCCCTCCGCCACGACCCACACCTCCGGCTCCCGCCTGCGCGTCATCGCCCAGGCCAAGCAGGAGGGCGACGAGAACATCACGGATCGCTCCGTGGCCCGCACCCGGGTCCACAACGTCTGCCAGATCTTCAAGCGGGAAGTGAAGATCTCCGGCACCCAGCAGTCCATCGACATGGCGGGCGTGCCCAACGAGTACACCCACCAGGTCGGCCGCCGGATGCTGGAGCTCAAGCGCGAGCTGGCCATGAGCGCGTGGGCCGGCGTGAAGATCACGAACTCCGGCACGGGCGGCTCCGACTCCGTCATCCGCTCGATGAACGGCGTCCGCAACTTCGTCCGCGCCCAGTCGTCCCAGGTCGACAGCTCCACCTCGGCCTTCGACGAGCCGCTGCTCAACGCCCTGTACAAGAAGATCTACGACAAGGGCGGCGAGGCGAACATCGCGGTCGGCACGGCCAACCAGATGACGAAGTTCTCGTCCCTGCACCTGGACAAGATCCGCTACGCCCCGTCCGACCGGGCCCGCGGCACCTTCGTCAAGAAGTACCTGACGGCGTACGGCAACGAGCTGGACCTGCTCATCGACCGCTGGGCCCTGCCCGGCGACCTGATGCTGCTGGATTCCAACCGCGTCAAGCTGGCGCCGCTCCAGTCCCGCGAGTTCCAGGCGACGCCCCTGGCTCCCGCGGGGGACGCGCTGAAGGGCATGATCGTCGGCGAGTACACCCTCGAGGTGCACAACGCCGCGGAGTGCTTCGCGCTGGCGACGGCCCTGGCCCTCTAGGAGACTACCCATGAACTTCATCAAGCTGCTGAGCCTCCTGGTCCTGGCGGTGCCGGCCTTCGCCCAGGGCGACAACCTGACCAACCTCGGCGAGCGCTCGACCTGCGAGCACTCGACGGCGTTCAAGAACCCGGCGGACGGGATCGTGGCGGTGGACTTCATCTGCGCTACCAGCACGAACCCCGTCGGCGGCTACGTCGCCCTGTACGACGAAGCCTCCACCTCCGGGATCGTCCTGGCCCCCGGCGCGGCCAACGACTACGTCGTGTCGGTGAGTGCGAAGATCCTCTCGGGGACCGTGGACTGCGCCAAGCCCTCCTGCGAGTTCTTCAACCCGCCCCTGCCCCTGCGGGCCGGAGTGGTCTTCGGCAACTCCCACGCCGACATGCGCTCGTCCGTCGGATACCGCGTCCTCCGCCGCAACTAATGGCGAAACGACGCGGGCGCCGGCCCTGGTCTCCACCCGATGGGGTGAAGCGCCAGCGGCCGGCGCAGACGGCGAAGACGAACGCTCAGCGGGGGACCGGGTCGGTGACTCCCCGCCCGAAGAGTCCCTACGCGGAGATGAGAATGCAGCAGAAGACCCAGCACTCCCAGGTCCGCCCGGGCTACGGCCCCACCGGAGGCTTCTAGTGAGGATCTTAGCCCTACTGCTGCTCTTGGCCGGCTCGGCCCAGGCCATCTCCGTGACGGAGTCTCTGGATTTTGACCAGGACTGCTACGGCATCGACATCGCCACGGCCCCGGTCACCCCCCTGTTCGACGCGACGACTACGACCTCCGCGGGGGCCACGCTCATCACCAGCACCGGGGCCTGGAAGTTCGTGTGGATTCAGAACGTGGACGCCAGCGCCGCCATCTTCCTCCGCCCGGGGACCAAGCTGGCCGCGCCCTCAATCTCGACCGGAACCGTGACGGGCACGGTGGACCGGGGAGCCCGCATACCGGCTGGGGCGGACGGCACGTTCTCCGTAGTTCCGGGCCGGGTCTGGTACGCGAAGTCCAACGCCGCCGCCAAGACCGCCGCTACCGTCTGCCGGGGGAAATAGCGTGAAAGCTCTTCTGCTCCTGCTCCTAGCGGGGCCGGCCTTCTCCCAGGCCGTCCGCATCAACGACCGCGCCGCCACCGGGGCGGTGCAGTACCCCTCTTCGGGCACCTTCTCCGGCACCGGCTACGCGCTACAGGTGCCGAATGGCAACGTGTTCGTTGGGGGCGGGCAGGTGTACAACACCAAGTCCGGGTATGCGGAATACTATGCCAACGGCACCAGCGGCGGGGCATTCAAATGCACCACTGGGACTGAGTGCTTTTTCGACTACCCCAGCGGCGGGGCTATGGTCATTCGCCCCAACAGCGCGGAAAAAGCCCGCTTCGATTCTACTGGAGCCTTGGTGTTCTCGGGGATATCTGGCGGCTCCTCCGTCGTCGTGGACAGCTCCACCTACCGCAATTTGGGCCAAGCGGCGGCGGGGGAGAACGTCTACACCTTCACCGGCAACGCCAATAATAGTTCCTTCCAGTTCAAGCCCCGACGATCCGACGGCAACTCCATGTACGGGTTCAAGATCGACTCTAACGGCAACGCGGCCTTCAACAAGGAGTCCGACTCCGCGATCCTTGGTACCGGTATCGAGATTTCCAGCCGCCCGTTGGTCCTTACGGGCTCCGGCGGCGGGACCATCTCCAACGGCATCTCCACCTTCACCCCCGTCGGTGTGCTGTTCTTCGCCAGTTCTGTCACGACGGCATCACAGGGGGCTTCTACCTGTACCGTGGGCGGTTCTGTAACGGTCAACTTCTCCACCTACACCCTCGCCGCAAACGCCCTGTCCGCTGACGGGGATACGCTGCTTATCGAGTGTATGTATCAGAACAGCGCGACGGCTCCGATCTCCCCGGCCAATACGGTGATAGTTGTCGGGATGGGATCAAGCAACACGGAGCAGTCCGCTACCGGCAACAATACGTCTTTGGCGTTTGTCCGGGTCCGGTCATACATCACAAGGGTTGCGGCCACGACGGCGGTGATTCATGGCGATGTTTGGTCTAGGGCTATCAACGGAAACAGCACCACGCCTACGGCTACCGACTCTGGCGGCAATCAGGTGGCGGGTGTTGGTTTCAGCTTTGCGACGACTCACGCGATCCGATGCCAGGCCCAAGAGAACGGCGGCGGGCGGGTTAATTTCCAGTGGATGAAGGTCAGTAAACAGTGACCCGCTCCCCCGACCTCCCCGAAGGCGCGGGCATCTTCGTGGTGGGGCCGACGATTGGCCTGCTGATTTGGGGGATGCTGGGGTGCGCGGCGGTCAAGGTCTTATCCCCCTGCCAGGTTCGAGCGGGGGACGTGCAGGCGGTGTGCCGCTGGCAGGGGACGCCTTGCCGGGTGTACTGTCCGGGAGAGACGATTCGAGCGTCCGGCCATGTCCGATAATACGAGCGGGGAATGGAAAATAAAAAGGTTGGAAGTCGCCGGGTTTGGGCGGCGGTTCGGGACTCTGCCGATGGGAGCCCGCGCCGAGGCCTTTCACTTGGAGTCGACCTCCTTTCCCGCGGCCACCGCTTCGGATGGGCAAAACTGCTCGTCCTCCTGGTCCTAGCCCCCGTCGCTCAGGCCGCCAACCCCAGCTCCACGACCTACACCGGCGCCCCGCTCAACCTGGAGATCCCGGGGGAAGACAGCTACGACTACTGGGGCTCCTTTGACCGGAACTTCCGGGTCCTCAACTCCAGCTACTCCGACTCCTCGACCAGCATTTCGAATCTAAGCTCCACGGTCTCGAGCCTGTCGGCCTCGACCACCTCCATCGCCGCCTCGACCACGAGCCTGGCGGCCGCCCGGGTGCCCTACTCGGGGGCGACCGCCAACGTGGTGCTGGGGACCAATAACCTCTCTACCAGCTACGGCATCTCCGCCGCGACGGGGGCCTTCTCCGCGACCGGGGGAACCCAGTTCAGCATCGTCTCCTCCTCCGGGATCAACATCCTGGCGGGGGGAATCCGCTGGCCGGACAACTCTATCTCGACTACCGCTTCCTCCGGGGGAGGCGGGGCCCCTGCTGCCAGCTTCTCGGTGGCCTCGGCCAGCTTCACCATGGGGACCTCGGCCTCCTTTGCCTTTACGGTCGACGAGTTCCGCTGCGTCACGGGGAGCACGATCACCTTCTCCGTCTCGAGCGCCAACAACAACGTGGAGATTAACCTGGACGGAGAGGCCATCCACAATACTGACGGGGCGACCGCCATGACTGGAGTTCTGGTGGATGGGGGATACTTCCACACTAGCGAAGTGACTCACCGGAGTGGCTACGCGACCAAGATCGGCTGGTACTGGCGGAAGAAGCTGTCCGCCGGGTCCCACTCCTTCTGCTTGTTCGGCATGATGGGAACTGGGACCTACACCATGTACGGCCAGTCCGTGGGCCGGGAGTCGGGCTACTTCATTCGCGAGACCTCGGAGACCACTCCATGAGACTGCTGCTTCTCCTGCTGCTAAGCGCCCCAGTCCAGGCCGCCTCGCACCTGGTCACCATCTCGGGGACCTTCCCCGCCCGGACCTGCCCCGGGGTCGACGCCTTCATCTGCGACACGGGGGAGTTCTACCGGATGCTGGAGACCGCCACCGGAGCGACCCTGTACTCCCGGGACCTACTGGACACGGTGCACGCGGCGATCTCGATGAGCGTCTCCCCCACCCGGATCATCCTTTCCATCGAGCCCTATACGGCCTCCCGGGCGGCCGTGCCCTACCGCTCCGCGGCCAAGGGGACCAACGCCTACATCCAGGCGACGGCGAACCGGGCCGCCATCGGCCAGGCCATCCGCACCTACATCGAGGCTAACGGGGGGACCGTCAGCAGCATCACGGTGAACTAATGGCCAAGTACCGCTCCGACCTGCGCACCGGCGTCCGGGACAAGCTCTCCGCCTGGCCCGAGCTGGTCACGACCCTGACCGAGGATCTCGACTCCTCCGAGAACGGGGTAGACCTGGCGGCCGTTACCAACGTCATCCCCCAGTCCCTGCTGGAGATCGACTCCGAGATTCTGGGTGTCATCTCCGTCTCGTCCCTGACGGCCACCGTCCTCCGGGGCTGGCGGGGGAGCACGGCCGCCACTCACTCCAACGGCACCCAGGTCAAGGTCTACCCCAAGTGGGGCTGGACCGACGCCCATCTCAACCGCTACATCAACCGGGCCATCACCTGGCTGGGGGAGGGGATGGTCTGGAGCCTGGTCCCCCGGACCAACACGTTCCTCTCGGGCTACCGGGACTTCGGCCTGCCCTCGGGCACGACCTACCCCCACGGCAACATCGTCAAGAAGCTGGAGGTGCTGGGCTCGGACGGCCTGTACCGGGAGAGCCTCCACTGGCGGCATCAGGGGGACCGAATCTACCTGAACCAGGTGCTCACCTCGGACCAGTCGGTGCGGATCTGGGTCCAGCAGCACCAGGCCGAGCTCTCCGACGATACGACTGCCCTGGACCAGGACAAGTATCTCGAGGTCCTGGAGCTCTACGTCGCCGGCCGGTGCCTGGAGGAACTGCTGGCCAACCGCACCCGCTACACGGACTACTCGGCGGCCTTGAACGACCGGGCGTCCCAGCCGGACGAGCTTCAGCGGCAGGCGTACTTCTTCATGAACCAGGCGATTATTCTTCGGGATCAGATGAGCCGACCCGGATTAGCGGGCCGAGCCTCGTTCCAATACAACGGAGACTAGCCATGCGCAAGGTGACCGAGAAGCAGCGGGAGCGGCAGCGCCGGGAGTACATCAGGATCGCCTTGAAGCTGCTCTTCGCCAACACGAGCGCCTACTGCGCCGCCTTCACCACTTCGGATGGGGAGTTCTTCTACGAGGGCTCCTCCAACACCTACGCCATGGGGGCCTGCCGCCGGGTCTCCAACGCCATCGAGAAGGACTGTCTCGAGAACGACCGTCCCTCCCCCAAGGACCCCGGTGAGTGACTCTATCGGCTCGGCCCGGCCTACCCACCCGGTGCCTAAGCGGCTCCGGAACGTCAACCTGCCCCCGGAAATTGGTGGCGGCCAGGGGTACCGCGGCCCAGGCTATGCCACGGCTCGCAAGCGGGCGCTCTACCTGGCCAAAGGGCGGAGCGCGTCGCTGGGCCTGGACGCCAAGGACGCCCGGCTGCTGGTGGACCACATCAACCCCTACCGCGCCGGGGGAGGCCTGACCCCGCACACCAACGAGCAGACCAATCTGCGGGTCCTGGACCAGGACTCCAACCGCTACCTGGACTACGCCGAGGGAGCCCAGGAGGGTAAGCGCCGGCGCCGGTTCAAGGATAAGGGCCTCTAGCCATGAGCGCCAGCTCCCAGTACCCAGTCACCCTCAACGGCCAGGGCTATCTTCTGGTCGAGGGCTCCTACCGGGAGCGGGCCCAGCAGGCCTTCTCCCCCCGCTTTGCGACCGGGGACCCGAGCACGGGGGACCTCTCCTTCTGGCAGTTCCTGAAGCAGGAGGCCTGGTCCGGGGGAGCGGGGCAGCTGGTCTTCTCGGTCGTTAACAAGATCCAGCGCAGCTCCGGCTGGTCCTTCCTCCGCGGCAAGCCCGCCCTCTGCGGGGGAGACTCGGTGGCCAGCACCAGCACCCCGGTCCAGATGCTGGACGAGGAGTCCTCCTCTATTGGATGGCCCTTCATTAACCAGATCCTGGCCTACGGCAAGGAGGCGGCTAACGCCCCCTGCTTCATCCTGGGGGGCAAGAAGTCGGACGGCACCTTCGACGGGACCATCGGCTCCCTCCGCTCCGCCACGACCTCCCTCGCCGCCATCAAGCAGATCCAGGCCGCCGGGCTGGCCACCTGGCATCGCTCCCAGTTTACCTCGGCCGGGGGGACGATCCTGGGCTTCGGCTTCAACGACGGGTCCAATCGGTACCGCTTCGTGGACAACGACGGGACCAATCTATACACCGCGACCCTGGCCCCCACCGCGGCCGGAACCCTATCTCCCCGGTGCGGCATCGCCCTGGACGATACCCATTTCTTGGTAGTCGGGCCTGGCTCGCACAACGGGGCCAATGGTTTGGTCTACGCCCGCATGGAGTTTGGAGCCGGCGGCTGGACGGTGAACACCTCCTTCGGCTCCTCCTCCGTAGCCCCCGAGATCCCCTCCCCCTATGCCTGCCTGGACTCCTCGGCCACTCTCTATGTGGTGTGCTCCTCCGATGGGATCACCCCCTCGACCGAGCTCTCCGGGTCCTCCCTCTGCCTGTTCGTGACGGCAGATCTGCTGGCCGCCAACGGCCCCATCCTCTCCGCCATCGTGCCCTACCCCGACTACCACTTCGGGGGAGCCTTTGCGGTGGGGGGCACGGCGTACATGATCGGGGTCCGCAAGCGCAAGCAGGGCGCCAGCACCTACTACCGGGCGGCGGTGGTCAAGTACCCCAATACGGTCATCTGGGAGTCGGAGTACGAGAGCACGACGCTATTAAACGTTATGCCCCGAGCCTTTCATCAGGTCTCCCGCAACGAGGTTATCTTCGTCAACTCTAAGCTGGACTCGGGGGAGGCCCAGTCGATAATGCGGCTCACCCTCTCCGACGTGGTGGAGGAGGTGGCCGCCTTCTCCAAGGACGCGACCGGAGCTCGCATCCGGGCTGGAGCCCTCTTCAAGCAGGGCGCCTCCTTCTACGTCTACGATATAGCTAACAACAACTTCCGCCTGGTGACCTCTGACCCCAGCGACTCCCTCGCCGTCTCAGCGACCCGCTCGCTCAAGCTCTCCCGGTTCGGGGGGAACACGTCCTTGATCCAGAAGACGGCCTACGCGGTCACCATCGAGCTCTCCGAGGCCATCTCCAGCAGCCAGACCCTGACCATCAAGCTCAACGGCACTACGGTTGGGACCATGGTCACCGCCGACGGGACCCGCAAGGAGATCATCCTGACCACCGAGGTCACGGGCTCCTACTTCGAGCCCACCCTCGAGATGCCCTCCTCCGCCACCTGGCCGGGGACCATCGAGAACTTCTACATCCGGTACGTCCCCACCCAGTTCAAGAAGAAGCAATGGGGGATGATGTTCCGGGCGACCGGCAAGCTGCTCCGGGTGGACGGGACGAGGGAGCTCTCCCCCGCCATCACCCTCTTCGACGCCATCAAGACGGCCTGGGCGTCCAACGTGCCCGTCACCTTCGTGGACATAGAGGGGGACAGCTACTCCGTCCTGGTCACGGACTACGACCGGCGGATTCCCCTGCTGGATCCCGACACCAACCGGCTGGAGCAGCTCTGCTCCGTGGAGCTACTGGAAGCATGAGCCTAGCCAAGTTCGACTCTACCCCGAGAGCCCAGCTCTCCCCCGATCTGCTCGATCTCCGCCTGGAGTTCGGGGGCAAGCCGGGGGAGCTGTCGGTCGGGACCCAGCGGATAACCGTGCTCCGGGTAGACAAGGGCCTGTACTTCACGACCGACAAGCCCTCCCCCGCGGTGAAGACCGCCGTGGCCCTGGCGGGGGAAGACCTGCACTACGTCCGCAGTATGTCAGATCTGACATATCTCAAGGTGGACTACCGGAGGTTCCTGCGTGGCTAAGAAGAGAACGGTCTCCGCCGTGTACGAGAAGGCCAAGCTGCTCGCCTCGGGGCAGCTGGGGTTCTCCGCCCAGGTCTTGATGCGGGTAGGGCGGGGCTCCCTCCGGGGGATGTACCTGAACAAGCTGGGCCGCCAGGAGAGGAAGCGAGCCCAGCAGCTCCCGTCCGAGAACTCCGGGAAGACGCTGCGCGAGTGGCAGCGCGGGTACTAGCATGTTCGGGGAACTCGAGATCGTCCGGCTACTGCTCAACCACTGGGGGACGGCGGGCCTGGTGATCGGCCTGGCCGTGCTCTTGGCTATCCGGTTCCTGCCGTCCTACCTGTCCTCCCTCCGGGAGCGGCGACTCGCCTACCAGCAGGAGCGGATGCAGCGGGCCCAGGCCGTTTCCCAGCGAGAGCAGGACCTCTTCCGCCGGCTGGACCGCAAGGACGAGATCCTCGAGAAGCTGACCGGGAACCACATCCAGCATCTCGAAGCGCAGCTCAACAAGACCACCGAGTTCCACGAGCAGGCGACCCGGGCCCTAGCCTCCCTCCTCCACGAGCAGCGGGAGTTCCGCCGGGAGCTGGGGGAGATCCGGGGGACCGTGGACGACCTCAAGGACACCGTGCACGAGGTCCGGGGAGCGGTCAATGGCCGCCAATGAGCTCTGGCTCAACGTCTGGCGGGGGATCGAGGGCCTTCTGCGGGATCTCCAGGCGGAGCGAGAGCTCTCTAATCTCTCGAATCTGGGCTCCATTCCCACGGCCAAGGCCACCCTCAGCGTGGAGCTGGGGTCAGGGTACTCTACCCCCTGCCCCCCGGTCGGGGTGCTGGAGAGTCGGTCCCTAGCGCACGCCCATCCCGAGCTGGTCCGCCGGTACCTGCTGCTGAAGGACGACTTCGAGCACAAGACCGGGCGGCAGCTGATCGAAACCTGCACCTACCGGTCGGCGGAGCGGCAGGCCCAGCTCTACGCCCAGGGCAGGACCGTCCCCGGCCAGATCGTGACCAAGCTGGACGGCTATACCCGAAGGTCTAGGCACCAGCGCTTCCCAAGCGAGGCCATCGACGTGGCCGTGGATACCGATCCCGGCCCCGGCAAGCACGTCGTCTGGAACCCGGAGGCGTACGAGTACTTGGTCCCCCTCGCCCGCAAGCACGGCTTAGTCTCCGGGGCGGACTGGAACCGCAACGAAGACTCCGGCGACGAGAAGTTCCTGGATTGGCCCCACCTGGAGCTCCCCGGTGACCTGGCGTGACCAGAAGCCGGGCCACAAGATCATCTACTTCCACGAGGGAGCCCTGCTCTGCTCCTGCGGGGAGCGCATCGAGGCCGCGGGGGACGAGCTGAAGCTCATCGAGAGCCGGCTCCAGGACGTCCTCCTCGACCGGTTCACCCGGCACAAGGCCAAGAAGGAGGCTCAGGAATGATGTGGATCTTGGCCTGGACGGTGATCTCCTGGAAGTGCCCGGTGCCCTTCGTCCCCGAGAAGTTCAAGCCCCTGGTCTGCCAGGCGTCCCTCGAGCCCGGCCTGTACGTCACCGAAGATCCCCAGGGGATTCAGGAGAAGCTGGAGGACCTGGGGGCGGAGGTCCCGACTCAGCTTCAGACCGTCTCCTGGGACGAGAAGTCCAACTTTAAGCAGCGCCTCGTCCGCCCCAAGTGGCGGGCAGAGATCGAGTAAAGGAGAGAGCATGGACCCTAAAACGATCGTGCAGCTGGCCCTTAAGGCCGCCGGCGAGCTCAAGCGAGACCTCCAGCAGGTAAGCGGGGGAGTGACCGTGGCCGGGCTTCAGAGCCTCTGGGCCCACGCCCCCGCCGTGGTAGAGAAGGTGGAGCTGCTGGCCGCGGAGATCGGTCCCGAGTTGAAGGGCGCCGACAAGATGAGCCTGGCCGTCGAGACCCTCTGCGAGCTGGTGGACGTGTGGTGGCTGCCGGACTGGGTCATCCGGAAGATCGCTCCCCCGATCCTGGAGGGGGCGCTGAAGGTGATTAAGGCCCGCCTTTGAAGTCCAAGATCCTCGTCTTCGACATCGAAGCCGCAGGAGTCCAGGGACTTAAGGCGGACCGGGGAGTGCTCACGCACTTCGGGTACCGCTGGCTGGGGGAGAACAAGACGACCGTCCTCTCCCTGCACGACTTCAAGGGCTCCCTTCAGCGAGACAAGCTGAACGACGCCCCGCTCTTGAAGGCGGCGTATAAGGTGCTCTCCGAGGCGGAGGCCCTCATCGCTCACTTCGGGGAGTACTTCGACCGGCCCTACGTGGACGCCCGGTTCACCCGGGCCGGCCTGCCCTGCATTCCCCCGATGAAGCTGACGGACACCTGCCTCATCGCCCGGAAGCGAATGGCCCTCTCCAGCTACCGGCTGGCCAACCTGGCGGAGTTCCTCCAGGTCCCGACCAAGAAGATGGAGAAGGGTCGGGGCTGGCCGGACTGGTGGATGGGCGCCCTCTACGGGGACGTCAAGGCGTTCGAGAAGATGCGGACTTACTGCGGGGTGGACGTCGAGTGCCTGGAGCAGGTCTACCTCAAGATGCGGCACATGATCCCCATGCGCTTCCTCCCGATCAACCAGGCCATCGGGGAGACGATCTGGACCTGCGCCTATTGCGGGGGGCACCGCAAGCAGGACCGGGGGAACTACTGGTCGGACAACCGGCTCTGGAAGCGCTACCAGTGCCAGGGCTGCTCCGCCTGGGCTAGGGGCCGGATCGCCCTGGCCAAGGTCCCCAAAGTCTAGCCCTATATCAGCCCCGCCTTGCGAAGGAAAGCCCTGGCCAGGGGTACCCTCCGCCTAGTCCACCACCGATTAGCCCCTGAGGGGTGGGGGAGCAGGTAAAGGGCCTTACCCCCCACTTCCTGGGCGGAGAGGGGGCGGTAATCGCAGCCAAAAGCCACGGCTACCTTCCGGCCCAGCAATAGGATGCGTCTTTCCCCCGGCTCGGCTAGGATATGGTCGGCCTCTACCCTAGCCACCGGCCCGCTCCAGAGCCGGTGGCAGAGGTTCAGCCGGTCGAACCGCTGGAGGTAGTCCCGGGGATGGAGGCCCATGATGAGGGAGCAGAGCCGATCCCCCGCCGACCCCGGGGGAAGGGGGTAGAGGGCGTAGTGGTCGTCCTCCTCCCTCGGATTCAGCTCCCCGACCAGCAGGGGCTTCACGCAGTACCCTCCGTCTGGGGGATGGTCTGGTGCATCCGGGCGGAGACTGCCTTCAGCTTGAACTTCTGAATCAGGGCGGTGATCAGCCCCGCCCGCTTCTCCGACCACTCTTCCCCGAGGGACGCCTCGAAGCAGTTCACCAGGTCCACGGCGGCCTGGAGGGCTTCCCGCTGGATGGTCAGGTGCTCCAGGACCACCTTCACCGCCTTGGCGGTGGCCGTGTTGTCGTGGCCGGCCGCCTCCAGCTCGTAGACCACTCCCTTCAGGACCTCCACCGCGTCCCCCAGGGGACCCTGGGAGGCGGGCTTCTTGCCGGGGAGACCCGTCTTCAGCCGGTCCATCATGTCTTCCAGGCCCATCAGAGGACCTCCAGGTAGATCTGCGCCTTCGGGCCGTCCGCCGCGGCGATCAGGGTGACCGCGGTAATGGCGTGCTCTACCCCATTCAGGCTCAGGATCTGGCCCTTCCCGAGGGAGATGACCTTGTCCACCAGCTTCGGATCGGCTTCTAGTACCAGGCTCACCGGTCCCCCAGGTACTGCCGGGCGGTCCGGTCCGCCGCGCTCTCGACGTCGGCGAGGGAGTGCGGATCGTAGGCCTTCCCCCCCTCCAGGGCGGCGTACTCCAGGCGGAGCTTGTTGCAGTCCTTCAGGGCGTTCTCGTAGGCCACGGTCTTCCGCCCCTGCCGCTTGCAGTCGGCCAAGAGGGACTGCACCTCCCGGTCCTTCTCCAGCAGCTTCTGCCAGAGCTTGCGCTTCTCGTCTTCTCGATTCATGGGATCTCCTGTTGGATGGTGTTCCACTTCCTCTTCCACTCCCCGACCCACACCGCGGTCTCCTCGGCGTAGTCCTTCTCCAGCAATTCTAGCGCTCTTCGGGCCCTGGCCCGCAGCTCTTCTTCCGGCTCATAGGGCGTGAGGTTCAGGCTCATGCGGGCTCCGGCTCGGCCTTGGCTTCCGTCCGGAAGGCTACCGACCGGTACTCAGAGAACTGGGAGCAGCTCCCCGCGGCGTCGCAGAAGCGCAGGCAGCGGGTTCTCTCCCCCGGCCGGTGCTCCAGGACGTAGGGCGCCTCCCCCTTCTTGAGCCGGTCGTTCCGGGTAACCATGTCCAGCCTCGCCTCGCGGAGGGCGGCGTCTTCCCTGCTCTCCTGCTCGAAGTCGGGCCCGCTGCCCGGCTCATCCTGGAGCGGGAACTGCAATGGGGTAGCCCCGGCTGGCGTGAAGATCTTGGCCGCCCGCTTGCCTCCCTCCCGGATCACCGCCCAGGCGTCCTCCTTGGCCCACATCTCCTGGTCGGAGCACTCGGGCAGTTCGTCGTCATCCAGGTGTCTGGCAGCCAGGTGAAGATTCACTCTGGTCCGGATGAAGACCTCGGCCTGGTCCCGGCTCCACATGGGCACGTCCATCACCTGCCCGGCGGCGGGGGGGTACCCCTCCTGCATGGTCTCATTGAGGTTCCAGTCCCGAAGGACGAAGCAGATCCGCAGGCCGGTGGTGTCCAGCTGCTTGACCTGGTAGCGGAGAAAGGCGTAGCAGTTCAGCTGCTTCTCCCACTCCTCCTTGACTCCCCGCAGCCAGGACCACACGGCGGTCACCTTGTAGTCGTCAATGACTCCCTCGGGAGAGACCAGGTCCGGTTCCCCGGAGATGACGACCGTCTGACCCCGGACTTCGAAGTGCCAGAACAGGCGTTCCTCGGCGGTGTAGTACGCCCCGCCCCGGCCATTCCCTCGCTGAGCGGAGGACCAGAGGAGCAGGTGGATCGCCGTCCCCAGGATGCGGTAGACCTCGGTCGAGACATCCTTGATCAAGCTCCCCGAGTGGCGCCGAGCCAGCAGCACCTGGCGGGGGGACTTAATCAGTTCGCCCACGGAGTAGTGGATGACTGTAGCCAGGTCCAGGCCCTGACGCTCGCAGTACTTACGGAGGCCCTCCTCCCTCTTCCCGTAGTAGAGGTCCTCCGAGATCGCCTCGGCGAAGGGTAGCGGCAACTTGAAGACGTTCGTCCATTGCATGGTTATTCTCCTCCATCCAGATTACTCTTGAGTCCAGCGGCAGCTCGATGATCTCTCGGCTGCCAGGCAATCCCATCCTCGCCAACTCCCTCGTCTTGCCAGCGGAAGGTTCTAAACCGGGCGGTGTCCCCGGGCGCAGCCGGCGAAGTAATGCGCTCGTGGCAAGGGCGGCAACTAGCAAGAAGGTTGGCCAGGCGATTAGATCCCCCGCGAGAGCGCAGCTTGCGGTGGTGGGGGTCAGCGGCTCGCCCGACGCACCCAGGGAGTCGAACCTCGCACATACCGAGGGACCGGCGTTCGAGCTCGACCAGGACAGAGTGAGGGATCGGTTGGCCACGCTTCATATCCTCCAGTCCCGCTCCCCGGCCAGGCTGTAGGTCTGGTCCCGGAAGACTTCCCGCAGCCTAGAGACCACCCTGCCGTGGGGATCAAAGCGATGCCAGTACTCCCGGAGCTGGTCGAAGCTGTGGTTCATGGTGACGATCAGGCCCGGCTTGGCAAGGCGGTACCGGCCGTCAATGATCGGGTAGTACCACTCGTTGACCACCCACTCGGAGGGCTTCTCCACTCCCAGGTCCTCGATGCAGAGCACGGGCGCCCGGACCATGGCGGAGATCCTGGAGGAGACCTCGTCCTTCAGACGGATCTGAGCCCGGGCCTGGCCCAGCTCCTCCTGCATGAAGACGGTCTTCACGATGGTCCCCCGCATCACCCAGGGGCGGACGGCGATGGCCCGGAGATGGGACTTGCCCGTGCCCGCGGGGCCGATTAGGAGCAGGTTCTGCCGAGGAGTAAAGCTCTGGGCGGCCAGGAAGGCTGCGTGGTTATAGGCCGTCTTCACGAACTTCTCCTCCGTGTACAGGGTCCAGGCCCGCTCTCCCCCGAGCTCCTCCTTCCACCGGAGGAGCAGAGCTTCGTCCTTCTTCTTCTTGTCCTCGCAGGTCCAGCAGGGCTTCTCCTTCAGGGGGAGTTGGCACCCGGGACAGTACTCTCCAGCCCATTGGGGGGGTAGCCGGGTCCTTAGCTCGTCCGCGGTGATCTTGCGGGGGATTTGGTCGTAGGACTTCTTGGCGTTGGCTGCTTCAAGAGCACGGCGTAGAGCGTTAGCGTCGTCGGCCATGAATAGTCGACCTCCCGCTTAAGACTATGAGCAGAACCATCAGCAGTAGCACCCCGACAATGGAGTACCCAGCCCAGTCCGGGACATGGGTCTGGTTATTCCCAGAAGGGAAGATGAAGAATGCGCTCACCTGCCCCTCCTGATCTTGGCGAGGCGGTCCAGGGCGGCAAGAATTGTGTCCGCGTTTTCCCGGCTGATCCATGCGGCGACAATCTCTCCCCGCTCGTCACGCAAGTCGCCCTTATACCCATCTCCGAACGGGTGGAACTTCCATCGCGGAGCCTCCACCGCCGCCGATTCTTCGGACGAGGGGGCGGATTGGAGGCGACTGACCTCTGAGCCGATGATTTGGAGCGCCATTTTAATCCGATAGGGAACGTTCCCGGGAGCGTCCACTTCGC
>Ga0208005_1000233_pt1 | contig 22858 bp, 41 predicted proteins | sample DEB19_08_DNA_3_FD_184530 | JGI IMG/M metagenome (GOLD analysis project Ga0208005, IMG submission 184530) | Aqueous microbial communities from the Delaware River and Bay under freshwater to marine salinity gradient to study organic matter... | ecosystem: Environmental > Aquatic > Marine > Coastal... | reverse complement strand
CAGTTTGATGAAATTCAACTGAGGCTGATGACCGCCTTAGAAGCGGCAGGCATCGAAGTCATCACTGAAGACGGATCAGCCAAGACCACGCTGGGCGACATGCTCGACGACACGTTCGAGATGGAAGCCGCGGAGCGCGCTTGGGCGCGTTCCAAGTGGGACGGGAGGCTGTGATGACCCCTGAAACACTCAGCGCCTACGCAACTGGCTTCGCCATCTTGGCTGGCCTCTGCATCGGGTTCTTCAACCTTGGCCGGTTGGACATGGCAGCGAACGCTCGCCAGTGCCACGCGCCGATCACGTTCACCATTCCATTCAAGGGGACATTGCCATGAGCATCTACGACAGCATCGCGCAGGACCCGTTTCTGCAGAAAGCACGCGAAGAGATCGAAGCCATCGACAACGAGCTTGAGGCTATGCGCGCAAGCGGCCTCAAGACCATCGAGGACAAGGTTCGTCAGGACGCCCTGTTCGCCAAGTGGGGCAAGCTGCAGTCCCGATACACACGCGCCATCAACACCATCCTTGAGAGTGCTGAAGCGTGAACCGTCACAACCGCACCTACGGCGACAAGCCATGCGTGAACACGGGCGATGCTGACGAGCCACTCCTCGGCATTGCCAAGGTCCGCGCCTTGTTTGTTGGCGAGTGTTGGTGCGGGAACCGGAAGCATGTGGCTTGGCCGCTGTGCTCCGTCTGCCAAGTCGTTTTGGAGAAGGACGCAAAGAAATGAGCAACGTGGTGCAATTCCCAGAGACGCTCCGCATGTCTGACTTCATGGCGGAAGCGGCGCTGAGACAGCAGATCAGGCAGTGCCTGGGGTGTGTCGTTGGCCTGTTCCACGGCCAGCCATCTGCTGACGAAATGCTGCTGGCCCTTACCAAGCTGGATGAAGCCATGACGCTCATGCAGTCGTACAGGACGATGCAGATCACATGAAGCGGCCCGCCATCACAGCTTCGCAAAGGCTGCATGTCCTCAAGCGTTTTGGGGCGGTCGTCCTCTGCCAAATCTGCGGGGACCCGGAGTACATCGCGGTCGTGCAGATAGATCATGCGCTTAGTCTCGTGGACGGTGGCGAGCATTGCGCTGACACCAATCTGCGCCCCGTCTGCATTCCCTGCCACGCCAAGAAGTCAGCGCGTGAGCACAAGAACAACGCCAAGACCAAGCGCATCCAGAAGAAGCGCGCAAAGCCGTCTGGCAACGGAAGCATCAAGAGCCGCCCATTCCAGGGCAGCAGGAAATTCGACGGAACACCAGTCTGGAGGGATACGAAATGAGCGACCAAGTAACCGCTGAGATTGAGCGCAGCGTTGACGACTTCACCGCCCGTGTTGGCGAGCAGGTCATGGCTATCTACGCAGGGGACGGCATGTGGCTCGTCTCGGCTCATCGCATGGGGCTGCGCGTGCAGAACTCGGATGTGATGGCCGCGCTGCGGGAGTTCGACGCGAAGTTGCAGAAGATGGCCGACCGTGACGCAGCCCTTGCCCGCACCCTTGGTCTGGAGGCAGCAGAATGAGTGACATGTTCATGAGCAAGGTTTACGCGGACCCAAATACGGGGTGCTGGCTTTGGGGTGGCTCTGCCAACAAACAGGGGTACGGCAACTTCTGGATGGACAAGAAGTGCCAGAAGGCACACCGCGTTTCCTACAAGCTCTTTGTAGGCCCGCTTAGTGGTGACCTGGATGTTATGCACACGTGTGACTTTCCATCGTGCGTAAATCCGGCCCACCTAAAAGCCGGAACGACGAAAGACAACATGCGAGACATGTGGGCCAAGGGACGCGGAAACCCTCCGGCGGGGACACGTAACAGACACGCAAAACTCACTGAGTTCGGTGTTCGATACGTCAGGGACATGTTGGCCCTTGGGTTCACCAAGACGGAGATCGCCAAGAGGTTTCAACTTTCAACATCAACTATTTCACGCATCGGGCGGGGCGAAATCTGGAGGGCATCATGACAGACATTTTTGAGCAGCTTTCATCGCCATTTGACCCGGCAGAGGTTGACTGGCGCGTAGGCCCGACCACTAAAGACAAGACCAGCGGCCAACCGCTTTGTTACATTGACGCCCGCACCGTCATGGACCGCCTTGACACCGTGTGCGGCCCCGCTGGGTGGCAAAATCGCTATGTCATGGAAGGGAATAAGACTGTTTGCGAGATCGGCATACGGTGTGGCGATGAGTGGATTTGGAAAGCTGATGGTGCTGGGGACAGCGACGTAGAGGCTGAAAAAGGCGCACTGTCTGATGCATTCAAGCGAGCCGCAGTGCGTTGGGGGGTTGGGCGCTACCTTTACGACTTAAAAGCGCCCTGGGTCGCTCTAAAGGCGAAGGGCAGTTCGTATGTGATTGCCGATGATGAGCGCCCACGGCTTGACGCACTGTTGCGAGGCAAGAAAGCGCCAGAGCAGAAGCCGGAGCCTGTCAACCAAGCTGCTGATGCTGCAAAGGCGTTTGCTCGCAAGGCCATCAAGGAAGTTGGCACGACTACGTCCATAGCTGACTTGGATAACTGGGGTGTCACTTGGGCCAATCACATCGCTAGGCTTGGCGAGAAGTTCCCGGAGGAAGCCAAGGCGGTCGACGCGGCCATCAGCGCACAGCGTGCGGCTCTGGCGAAGAAGGCGGCGGCTGAGTGAGCGACGACAGACCCCTATTCACCAGAACCACCTTCGGCCTTGTGCCGGATGGTGACGCGGCGCGGGAGATGCTGGCATCCATACCTATTGGCTTGACAGTGGCTGCTGACATTTCCCGCCCGCGTAACGTGAGGTTCCTGCGGCTGTATTGGGCGCTTTGCGGTTCCATAGCCGACAGCATCGGGGCGCAGCGTGAGACGATCAGCGATGTGCTGAAGATCCGCACGGGGCACGTCAGGGTCATCAAGACGAAGGACGGAATGCTGGAGCTTCCGGCGTCCATCAGTTTCGCGAAGATGAAAGAGCCGGAGTTCAAGCAGTTCTTCGAACGCTGCTGCGCCTACATCTGCGGGGAATGGTTGCCGCACATGAAAGCGGATGAATTACGGAAACAGATTGAGCAGATGGTAGGTCTGCCGAGCGAGGTTGCATGACGTTTATCTTTGCATACAGCATTTGCGTGACTTTGATGGCGTTCGTATTGGCTGCGGCAGTCTTTCGCGACCCGTCAGACGAACCCTCGCCATTTTCAAAAACAGCCGGGGTGGTGGTCTTTGCTCTGGCTCTTGTCGGTCTTTGCGCCCTTGCGGCAAACGGGCTTGTCGCGATTGCGGAGGCGGTTCGATGACCATCCTTCTCACACTCTACCTAGCCGGAATGCCTCTAGCCCTCGCCGTTCTGCTATGGGCGCTTGTGGGGATCGGAGATGACGACTGGCAGGACCTGCTGACGCTGCCGGGCTTTGCAGCGCTTCTGGTCTGGGTGGTGTTCTGGCCGGTGTTCCTGGCTATTTCGATTTACGACGTAATGACGGAGCGATAGCGCAATGATGTACCAAGCAGTCAAGGGTCTGTCGTGTGAGTACGACGTTGATTACTCAAAGAAGGGCAGCGGTCGGTTCATGCCCCGTTGCAGCCCTGGCATTTGGACCGGATCGCCAGCGGAATACTGGCCCAGGCACGTATGCGAACGCTGCAACATGCCGATCCTTTGGGAGAATTGGTACACGAAGCGATCAACGACCCGTAATAGCGGAGCGGTGAAGCCATGACACTGGATGTGAATGAATTGCGGAAAACGTTTCATTACAACCCGGAGACTGGCGTGTTGGTTAGGCTTCACGCCAACGCATGTAATTCGCGTCACATTGGCCGCGAGTGCAGGACACTAAGCGGCAACGGCTATCTCTCGGCCCGGGTTGGTGGGTCAATCGTCGCCGTTCACCGAATTGCCTTTGCGCTCATGAGCGGGGCGTGGCCAACAGGCATTGTTGACCATATTAACGGCAACAAAACAGACAACCGATGGTGCAACCTTAGGGAATGCAGCAAGGCCCAAAACAATCAGAACCAGCATAAAATGAATGCTGCAAACTCAAGCGGCGTTCGGGGCGTTCGTTGGCACAAAGGGGTTTCAAGGTGGAGGGCGTCAATCAGTGTGGGTGGGGTGAAAATTCATCTTGGCAGCTTCACCAGCAAAGAGGAAGCGATTGCCGCCAGGTATGCCGCATCAGCGAAGTATCACGGCGAGTTCTCTGGCGTCATTGAGGAAGGCAAGCCCATCAGCTTCAAATCGGAGGCGGCGCGATGAGTGACCTTGTCGAGAAGGTGACACAGGCCATTTTGGGCTTTGACCACCTAACAGATCAGCAGTGGGCACCTCACTGGAAAGCGATCAAGCGTAACGGGATCACGCCACCAAAAGCAAAGCGAGCCATCAAGGCTGTGGCTGAGTGGTTGGACACCGTCATGGATGACCGTGTTGCTGCGTCAGACCTGATGAAGCAACTCAAGGAGGGCAGCGAATGAGTGACGCACGCAAAATCATTGCCGACATCACCTTTACGGGCCGTCTGTTCGGGGTACCGATTGACTTCCCGTTGGGCGAGGAGAAAGCCGACGCCATCCTCGCCGCCCTTGCGCTTGCGGGATTTGTTATTACCACCCGCGAACGGTGGGACGCTCTTGTGCGGGTCGCGGAGGGGATTGAAAGGGTCGTGGCAAGCAAGGCTATGGAGGGCAGCGAATGAGCAGTGACATCAACAAACACAAGCAATGGCTGCGCGATATGGGCGGCAGGACAAACATGGAAGCCCTTGCTGCCATCGAAGCCCTTGAGGGTGAGAATGCCGCGCTGAAGAAGCAGTATCAGTCAGAGTTTGACCGCTGGAATAAAGACCGCGAGAGCATTCTTGCTGCCGCCAATCTTGCGGCGGAGGCGTCTGGTCAGGCTTGCACGAAAATGGAGGCCGCAGAAGCACGCGCGGAGCGGCTGCGCGCTGTGTTGAAACCTCGGCTGAATGCAAAAGCAGTTGAGGCTTTGCAAGAAATTCTGGAAGCGATGGAGGGGTTGGACGAAGCAGACGCCCCCTACTTGAAAACCCTGCTCGACTGGCATGAAAACGCACGCAAAGCCCTAGAGGACGACAAGCAATGACCGACATCGTGAAGGGTATGGCGAATGCTTACGGCGACAAAATATTATCCGACCCAGACGCTACAATAGAAGACGGGATGCGCGCCGCGCTGATGTGGCTTGCGGACCATTACGAAAACACGACGTGGTCAACGTCTGTGAAATTACCGGGGGGGCAGACCGTTGAGAGTTTCAAACTGGTCGCAGCAGCCATTCGCGCTGCGGCAGGGGAGGAAGGGAAGTGAGCGAGTGGAAAGACATAAGCACTGCCCCGAAGGATGGGAGGCGGTTCCTTGCGCCAAACATGGTTGGTGAAGTCACCATCTGCTTTTGGTCAAATCTCGATGGCGGCTGCTGGTACGATTGGGCAGTCGGTCACTTGAACGGCAGGTATAAGCCAACACACTGGATGCCCTTGCCCCCACCACCCGCACCGAAGGGAGAGGGGTGATGAGGGTGCTTGACCTGTTCCATACATTGAAGCCGAGTACATACGTGGAGCGTATTCCTAACGCTATGACGCACGACTTCATTCTGAACAGGCACTACGCGCGTCGCCTGCCAAGCATCTCTTACGCCTTTGGGCTGTTCTATGACGGAGTGCTGGAAGGCATCTGTACCTTCGGCACACCCAGTTCCGCCCCGCTTCGCACGGGCATTTGCGGGAAGGAGTATTCGCACTTGGTTATCGAATTGAACCGCCTGTTTTTGTTGAACAACAAGCGCAATGATGCAAGCCGCCTGATCGGCGCAAGCATGCGTATGCTCCCCAAGCCTAGGATAATTGTCTCATTTGCAGACATGGCGCATGGGCACACGGGGGGGGTGTACCGCGCTTCAAACTTCATCTACTGCGGGTTGTCAGCAAAGCGGACAGATTGGAAGGTTCGCGGCCTAGAGCATCTGCATGGGCAGACAATCGCGGACGAATTTCGTGGCGTCCCCAATCGGTCAGCCGCCATGCGTGAGAAATACGGAGACGACTTCTACCTAGAACCCCGGTCTAGAAAGCACCGCTACCTGTACTTCATCGGGAGCCGGAAAGAGGTGCGCGGGTTCAGGCAGGCATTGACGTGGCCCGTTACATCCACGCAAGCGGAGGCCGCATGACTGACCGCGCAGAGGCTGAAAGGCCCTACTCAGTCGCTACCCTGGCTGAAAGGTGGGGGTGTTAGGGGTATCTTAGAACTTTCCCCGTAGGGTGTCCTTCACGGCATAACGCCGGGGAGGAAATGCTATGAGGAAAGTGGGATTTTGGGCGCTGGCCATTGGCGCATTTATCTTTGATGCCGCAGTGGGCATTCTTGTTCTCTTGCTGGCGTACACGGCATGAGAACGCTCAACCGCCCGCCCCACGGCTGGGGGCATAAGCCAAACGCAAGGCTGGGGGATTGGTGCCTGCTGGTCTTCCTGATGTTCTGTAGTGCGCAGACGTTCAGGTGGATTGAGGCGGCTATTGATGCTGTGAGGAGCAGCGTTTGATAGATTTGGTCACAGGAGGGTGAAACTCCTGTGACCCCTGCAGCTACTGACCGCTGAAACCTCGAACCCCGGAAGTGACCCGGAGAAAGGCGATGCGAGCCGGATGGGATAGAACACCGAAACGAAGTTCGGAGGCAACAAGACAAGCGTGCGCCGACCCGCATCAGGTATATAGCCCAGATGCTTGCTTTTGTCACGTGGTGGACAGATGCGGCTATTGATGCCGTGATGGCTGGGGTGTAGTATCCAACTGTGAAAGCCTAACCCCCTTTCATGGTTGGTCAGTTTCGAGCCCCGGCGATCCACCGCCGGTCGTGTGAATAGCCAAGACCCCGTCACTGCTTGCATACGGACTTGGAATGATAGGCCCAAGCGACAGCCGCAAGGTCCTCGTTTGGGGTCGCCAGCTGAGGCCGTCACTCGAAAGGGTGGCGGCTTCAGTCCGTTTTAGGGGCGCACTGCTCCAGCCACCAACCCTGCAAGGCCGTGTGACGGCTTCTCAGGGCCTCAAACCGGCCTATATCGCTTGCCCACGTCTCTACGACGACAGGCAGCGGTATAGGCTCCGGGAGGCTTCTGGAGGCGTCAAGGGGCGGCTCTGCCAGTAGCAGGCTGGGCGGGGGTTGGGGACACTGGGGTTTCACCTGCCCGAAGTGCCCGCAGGCCGTCAATGACGACAGGGCTACTAATGCGGCAATCTGGCGTATCATGAATGAACTCGCGGATCGACTTGGTTACGACTTTGACGCCCGTGCCAATCTTGGCCTCGGCTTCGCTGAGTTTGACTTGTAGGCTCAAGCGGTCAGCGTCCGCTTTCACCCTGCGCTGAAGTTCGTTGCGCAATTCGACCTTCAGCACGTCTGCTTGGGCAGCTTTGATGCGCCACCCATTGGCGGCCCATCCCCCGTAGAGGAGCGCCGCAACGATTAGCGCAGCGCCCCCCAACTTGAGATAACTAAGCATTTGGCTTTGAGAGGTTGGCTGGCTGGTTCGCAGCGCCCACACCCAGCAAGGCCAGCACAATGGCATTTGCCCACTCAGGAATCGTGAGAACGGCGTTCTCCAGACCTAGCTGCGGGGCAGCACCATTCCATGCCGACACAACAGCAAGGATCAATGCCGCGATGGCCGCGATGCGGGTCTTCCACCCTGGGGCTATGTTAAGCAGAGACAAGACGGTCGTAATGAAGTTACCCATTTGGCACCTATCAGTTAAACGCACAGACCCGGTGCGCGCGGGGGTTCACTCGCCTTGCATCATCTTCGATGCGGCAACGCCTATTTGGTACAGGTGCCCATCCAACTCGCTGCCGGACTTGCCGCGTGCGGTGACGAACACTTCAAAGGGGATTGTCCAGTTTCCAAGGTGGTCCTGTTTGAAGCCGACCGAGACGGCAAAGGGGCCAACCTGCTCTGTGACTGTGAAGCGCCTTGCAGGTATCACTTGACCACCTTCACCTTCGGCTCCTGCATTCCGTTCTTCTGCCACTGGAAAAGGTCCTCATAGAATTGAATGGTGGCCTTGTTCATGGGGGTTTCGGGGTGGAAACATTCCTTGATGATCCACTGTCGCCGCACCTCGTCCGCGTTCTCCACGTTGATCTGAGTGAATGGCAGGGCCTCGACCGCAGGGGCCATTCGCGCCTCATGCACGTCTGGGTCTTCGTGGTCTGTAATTTCTTCAGTGGGGCGCTTGTTAGTCATGGTCAACCCTCACGCGGCGAATGGTTGTCAGGCCCCACTTGGGATGCGTCCACCACATGGTTTGGGTGGGAGGTTCCGGCTCGGCGCGCAACTCGCTCTTGGCATACTCGCTGAAGCCAGCAAGGCATCCGTTTGCGATGCCGTTCGGCAACTGCATGGCAACATGAAAGTGGCCTGTCAGCACGTAGTCCACGGGACGACCCATGCGGGCTAGCTGGGCGCGAACCTTGTGGATGCCTCGGGCTATGGTCCCGCTGCTGCCTATGAAGCCCTGCCCGCCCCTGGAGCCGATCCGGTCCCCGTGGGTCAGAAGGTAGTGCGTGTTGAAAATGCTGAAGTAAGCATCGCCAGAGGCAGGGGCGCAGAACGTAATGCGCGTCTCGCCCTTCGCCTTGAAGTAGCTTTCGATGGCCCATATCGCGAGGTAGTCGTAGGACAGTGCCGTGAACCGCTTCGCCCGTGGTTTGAATGTTGTCCTGTCATGGTTGCCGGGGACGCTGTAGACCGTGACCTTGGGGACCGCCCTGAGCAATTCCTCCAAGCCCCGGATTTCCTCTTCCGCCACCATCTGCGTTTGCTCAGTCGGAACCGTGTCCTGCGTCTCGCTCAAGTCTGCGTGAATGTCGCCTGATACTGCATCCCCGCCCCGGAGGTAGATAAAGCCGGGGTAGTCCATCTTCGGGTTTTCGCGCTCCAGCAGCTTCACGCTTGTCTTAATGAGCCTGCGGTATCTCTCGCGGAAAATCGTCGGGTTGTAGTCGTTCGGAAAGTCTATTTCGTTTGAGCGGATGACCTCGCCCGCCTGAAAGTCGCTCGTGAACAACGTCGGGATTTCGGGCTGCGACTTGCCGTTAGTCTTGGGCACCTGCCACTGGGGGACAGAAAGCTTTGCAGGCTGAAGGTTAAACACCGACTTGCGGATGTCTTCCAACTTCGAAGCGTATTCAAGCGCATCGGTCAGGCGTTTCTGGAGATCGCCGATCTGGTTGCGCGTGCGTACCGTATCAGGCGTCTGCTGATCTATCTTCGCGGCCTTGGATGCTTTGTAGAGGCCCCAGCGAGGAGGAGGAAAGCCAAGAATCTTGGCACGGTTGACTGAGTTCTGGAGGCTTGCGGGGCCAATCTTGAGCGCCTGCGCTGCTCTGGCAATGGCCCCTAGGCCGTGCTGCCCACCTGTCCCCGGGGGCGGGTGTCCCTTTCTCAGTGCGTCTTCGATAACGGCTTTTCTTCTGGTCCACTCTTGCTTGTTCAGCGGGGGCGTGGGCACTCGTCACCTTTACCGTTCGGGATAGATGGGGCTAGGTAAGCGACAAAAGCTTGTAAATGAGCGCGAGCGGGAAAAATGCGAGCGTGCAGAACACAAGGCTCGCGGGCGTCCAGAGCCAGTCGAGCTGGAAGCACCGCCAGTTGCGCGGGTGGCGATAAAATATCCTTTCGGACGCGGGCTTGGTGTTTTTCATAGCGGTGTCACCTCTTCAAAGCGCCCCAGGAACCCGACAGGCTTGCCATCTGCGCCCATAATGGGGTTCGCAACCGCGCGCACCCTTGACTGCTTCTTGGTCTGTGAGTGAATGACCGTATAGGTGTGTTCAAAGTCACGGGCGCGGGTGACGGCATCATTCCATGCCTCCCAGACCTGCTGACGCTCTGGGCCCGGCGGCAATATATTCTCCCACGCAGCCCCTGACATCTGTTCGCTTGATCGTCCGGTCAAATCCGACATGGCAACGTTGACGCGGATGCAACTGCCGTTCGCATCGCTTTCCCACATCGGCATTTTGTAGGCTTGGCTGAAGGATATCTGCCACGCCTTGACCCGCTGGACATCAGACCCAAGAACATCAACCTTCGTCTTCGTTTCCTTCACCAAGTCAAACAGGCTCGAACCCCCATTGGTCACAAGCTGCTTTTTGATGTCGGAGAGGCTTGCAATAAGCTCCTCGATGTTTTTTTTGCTTTGGATCAACACTCGCCACGCCCATGCTGCGGCACCGCCCAAGGTCCCGAGAAAGATAAATATCTCTGTGTAGCTTTTCGCATTCGCGATGAGCCATTCCATTAGTTGTGCCCCCTAACGAATCACTTATAGACCGCCCTCGACAGTTCGATATGCGGGCCATCTTTGAAGCGTTTCCAGTCCCCGCCCCATTCGATAGCAATGTCCAGTTCCTTTGCAGCGGCCTTGAAGGCGTCAGCCACAGGCTTGAAGGCTGGCCACTTCCATGTCACTTGGCCGTCGATCAGGGGGGCGAAGTCCACCGCGAGGCCGTACAGGTGGCGGCTGTTCATGGTCTTGGACAAGCCCTTGGCGAACAGTTCTCGCTGGCGTTCCTTGGTCCGCATTCCCTCGGTCAAGATAAAGCCACCCGGCATGATCTCAGCCGCCCTGCGGACCACACTAACTAGGTCCGGGTGAACCCCGACCAAAGCCTTTTCACTGCGTTCATTCAACATCAGAAGACACCCACATCAGGAGAAGCAGTAAGCCTAGGAAGGCGGCAATGGCCGGGGTCATGCGAAGATCAGGACGATGGTTGCCCACGTCACTGCTCCGACGATGACCTCCGATGTCTCCCCGCGCCCGTTGATGCGATAGCCCAGCCAGTAGAGGGGGCCATGCAGAAGCCCTGTCAGCGCATAGATGAGGCAGGGGATTTCATGAGACGGGGACAGGGGAAGGATGGCCGTTGTGTTGCGCACGAGGCCGATAAACGACATCCCAGCGAGGTTGTACGCAGTGACGCGAGAGTGATGCCACGTCGTATCCGGGATGCCGCCGAAGGCTTGGGGAAGCCACCACTCGGTGAGGAGTTCGGTCTTGTTCTTTGAGAACGCAATGAACTGCTTGGCATCGAACACCATGTGCGCACCGTGACCGTACAGGGCCATAGATGCGAACACAGAGACGATCAGCAGCGGGGCCAAGTACCAGGGGCCGCCAGCGAGGAAGTACAGCAGCAGGCCCGTGGGGACGGACCATATGGCGCGCATCAACTGCGTCTTTTGCTTCCACCCGGTGAGGATGGAGAGCCAGCCACCGCGCAGGCGATAGAGTATCCCGCCTACGATGGCGGCAATGAAAGCCCATCCAGCCATATCTTCCGAAGCTCCTCGTCATCGCGTGCGTGCTTGATTGCGTTCTGGTAGGTCAGCCGTGGGAACTTGATTGGCGGCAGGCCAAACAGGTCGAGTTCCCTGCGCTTGTTTTCGCGTGAAACAGCGTCAACGAGTTTTTGCCACTGGATGGGCTTGGCTTTCTCAAGGTCAACGGACGGTGGACCGCCATTGCTTGACCGTCGCCAAGCGTCACGGAACCAGCGGTCTGGCAGTTCGCTCACGTCAATCAGTTCGTGCAGGACCCCATGCCTTGCACAGTCACGGTCGCGGACAATCTCCCAGACCTCGGCTTCCGTGCAGCCACCGAAGGCCACCGCATGGGCAAAGCGCCGTGCGTGGTCTGCGTCGATGCCCGCCTGGATCTGCCGATCGATCTGCGTCTGCACGTAGCCACGGGGTTTGCTGTCCCAATAGCCACCATGCTGCATGACACGGAAGATGTCGGGGGTCGGGTATGTAACCGTAACCCCGCCATCATGCCGGGTGTAGAGAATGCCCTTCACAGGTCGCCGTGGAATATCGCGCTGTAGAAGCTGGGGTCTGTATTCGATGCACCGTCTGACACGAAGGCAACCGCGCAAGCCGAAGCGGTCGGGTCGGTGCCCTGATGGATGGAAGGCCACAGACCGGAGTTCGCCGAAGCACGCTGACACATGCCGGACTGCACATAGTTGGCAGAACTAAAAGAGGTCGTGAAGTTGACCGTCATCAGGCCGGGACCAGAGTCAGACACAGACGACACGTTGTAGCTGTCCGTAGCGGGGGACGGCGTACCACCACCTGCATAATCGCCCGTCAGCCAAGCTTTCGCCGCGCTGTCGTGGAAATGCTGCCGACCGGGGGAGACAAAGACCGCCGTGCTGGAACCTGTTTCCTGCTGCGCCTGGGTGGCTGCAAAGGACGACAGAAGCACCTTCTTGGCACCTGACGCTGTTGCATCGTAGGTGGGGAAGTAGTCCGCTGCACCGTCTGGAGAAGCATCCGCAGTCAGCGTGTTGATGGTCTTGTAGAAGTTCGTGATGGTTGTGGTTTTGGCTGCTGTACCGCTTGCATCATAGGTCAGTAAACTATCAGCCACGTCCGGGGTTGTGTCTGCGGTCAATCCGGTCAGCGCATTGTCCAGCATCTTCTGGAGCGTGACTTTGTTGAGTGCATTGCTCTCGGAAGCATCTGCGAACAGGAACAAGTCGCCGACCGCACCGCCCGTAGCATCCGTGGGGATGTCCGTGGTTGCCCAAGACAGACGGGGCGGGTTGAGCATCTGGAAGCGTGCCCCGTCATAGACAACGAACACCCAATCCGATGTCGCAATGTCGCCAGAGACAAGGGCTACGTCCTTGTAGCGAACTGCAGTAGCCCCAAGGCTATCCACGTTCAGCGTGACAGCGCCCGTGTTTCCCGTGGAAGTGTACTTGAACAGGTAACGCTGGCCTGCTGCCAAAGCAGAGACAGTCGGAGAGCATGTCAGCGTGATGGCATCTGCCGACCCGGCTACAGTGCCGCCAGAGACGGTGCCGGCGTCAATCAGCGCGTACCATGAAGCGACTGCAGCCATCATGGCGCGGGCGCTGTCGTTTACCGTTGCTGGCGACTGGCCTTCAAGCCAGTTGATCGAAGCGTCTGCGTCGTCGTTGTCGGCGGCGGTTGTGGACCAGTCTTTAACAGCCATTTACCTGACCCCCTGAAGCTGAGACAGCAACATCGCGTTGCGTGCGCGTTCTCTATCGAAATCATCAAGCGCCTGAGCGTGGCGCTGGTTGTTCTGGAACATGGCCCCTGCCTGCTGGCCTAGCCTGTTGTCCGTGGCTGGGTCGGGCGTGGCCTTGCCCTGAAACATCGAGATCAGGTCTGACAGGTTCGGGAAGCCTCCCATTGCGGGCTGCTTGGGAGCCGCGCGCATCTGGGGCATGGAAGGGTCCACCTGGGCCTTCATCCCTGCGATGTATGACCCCAGTGTAGGCTGCTGGGGCATACGGGCTTGAGCCTGTGCGATCTGGGCCAGCCACTCCTGTTCGGAGATGGGGCCGGGTTCTGACATGGGGGCTTGTTCGGAGGGGGCTTGAGGCCTCATCCGTATCAGGTCGGTGGATGGCATGTGCCTACCTCTGTCGGGTGTTTACGGAGCCGGGGATTGCGGGGGCAGCGGATTGGCCGGCAAGACGGGCGCGGCGCTGCATTTCGAGCATGATCTGGTTCGCGCGCTGTATTGTCGTCGGCGTGGTTAGAGGCCCGCCCCTAGCCGCTGCGGAGACGCGAGAAGCGTTTCGCGTTGCAAGCGCCTCCGCCATTGCTTTCGCCCCCATGCCAGCAGCAGGGACCATTGCCAATCCGGGATGGATGAACATCGCCGCCAGCCCGGACGTGCCGAGCGTGCCAAGACCTTGCAAGGCCCCTGTGCTGGGGGAGAATGAACGGCCAAACCAGCGAAGGAATTTCTCGGGGTTGCTCCCCTCAACTGCCCTTCTGATGAGCGCACGCTCTGGCTTTGTGAACCCCTTGATCTTCTTCGGGTTCAGAAGGATGGACTTTAAGTTCTGCTTGATGCGGTTTTCGAGATTGCCGCCAGTTCCACTGGAAGATGCTTCAAGGCGCGCCTTGTCTACAGCCTCGTCAATCATCTGGGCCTTGCGCATCCGGTGCCACATTGAGCGCGCCGCCTTGAGAGCCTCGACCGCACCAGATGGGCCACTAGCGAGATTTGCCGGAACAGCCAAGTCCTGCGGCGTCAAGTTCTCCATGAACTCGTCAATCTTGTCGATGACCATGCTGCCAAGACGGGACTCGCCTGGCACCTTGCTCATCGCTGCATTGCCCGTCAGCCCCCTGATCACCTTGTCCAAGTGCTTCAGGGTTGCATTGTTCTTTGCCGATTTCGATATGACGCCCAGCGCCGCTGAAACGCTTGGGGCCTGCTTTGGGTGGTAGGCTTCATTTGCCAGCAAGTTTTCAACCTCGGTGGCAAGCCTCTGCATGGCATTGCGCCCGACGATTACCCCTGATTTGTCGGCAACATCGTAGGCTGCGTCTGCGGTAGTGCGCAGGTCGTCGATGCTGGGGGCTGCCCTGATGCCTGAGGTGAGTTGCCCTTTAAGAACTCCGGGGGCGAGGCCCCCGGTGATAGCCCCAGCAGCCTCTCCATAGCCCCCAGTAAGTTCAGGAGCCAGCGTGTCAGCAGTGCGCCCAGCTTCCGAGCCAACGAGCGCCGTAGAACTTGGAAGGAACGATGTTGCAGCGCCCTTGATCCCACCAAGAAGACCGCCACCCGCGATACCGCCCCCGACGAACTGCCCACCTTTGCGGAAGATGCGCTGCGCTTCGTCGGTTGGTTGCGGGGCTGAGATTTCGCCAAGGTTGCGGCGGGCGAAATCGGTCCACCCCTGCGCACCCCACCCTTCAAGGTTGGACCCTTCAAGCGGAACCCCTTTGGCAAGCGAAGCCAGCTCCACGGGAAGGCCGGGAAGGCTTGCTACTCCTTCCATTACCCCGGAACCAGCCTGCACGGCAAGATTCCCTAGATCACCCAGCAGGCCACCGTCCTCTGGAGCATTGCCCTGCGTTAACTGCTGCGGCGGCTGTTTCTCGGTGCCGCCCTGCACTTTCGCCCAATGCTCTGCGGAAACCCGGCTCATGGTCTCCTGATCGGTGCCATCCGGGAAATTGATCTTGGAGCCGTCTGGAAACTTGACTGATGGCATTATTCAAGCCTCCCGGTTGCGGGGTTGAAGGTCAATTCGCCCGCAGGCGCAGGCGGAGCAAGGTTGAGTTCGAACAAGCCCCTGGTGCGGTCGGCTGATCCCTTTGGGTAGACGAAATCAAGCTGCCTGTTGTAGTCCCGCACGGTGTTGTTCATGGCTTTTTCGAGGATGTCCAAAATCCGCTTGATTGACGTGGGATCAAGGTTGATGTCCCCGGCTGACGCACGCTCTGCGAACTTCAACTCGCCTTCCGAGAGTTGCGATGTGCCGGAAGTTGCCTTGAGGGTCGCGCCAACAAGCGGGGCAATAGCCGCCTTGAACGATTCTGTGTTGACCACTGCGGGATCGACTGGCTTCCCGGTCAACAGGCTCAGGACCTTTGACGCGCCGACACGGATGTCAGCCCCAGCACCAAACATGCCGCCATCGTTTACGAGTTTCCGCGCCTCACGCAGCGAGTTCATACCGCCCACAATCGGAGCGACCTTGTCATACCGGGACTGAACAGCATCAAATAGCTGCTTTTCAGAGCCGCCAACATTGACCGTGGTGCTGTTTGTGCTTGCGCTCGCCTTTCGCCTTTGTGTGTCCCAATCCTGGAACGTCCCCTGAAAGCCCTGCGACTTGGCGAATTCGTATTCCTGAATGTCGTCCGTCTTCTTTGGAGGCGGGGCAAACATATTCCCCGCCATCGTAGACACCAGACTGCGCTGCATCTCCGGGTCATTCCTTGCGGCTTCGAAAATCGGGCGCATTTGTTCCGGGATGGTCTGGGCCATGCTGTCGAAGGCAGAGGCGAGGCCCTTCTGCTTCTGGCTTTCACCCATCTGCCGGCCAAAGCCTGAAAGGCCCATTGCCAGCTTGGAGGCAAAGGGGCCACCCGGTCGCGCCATCGCTTCTGCAAGCGAGAAGAACGCTTCCGGCGGGGCATTCGTCCAGAGATTGCCCAGCCCTGTACCAACCCGGTCAAGGAAAGATGGCTTGGGGGCTTCTTCGCCCTGTGGGGCTGCGAGGTAATACGGGGTAGCCATCAACCAAATCCTCCTGCCATCTTGGCAACGCCAGCCGCCGATGAAAGCAGCCCGGTCAACTGACTAAGCGGTGACATCTGCATCGTCTGCGTGTTCGTACCCGTCCCACCCATACCACCGATGCCTTGGGCCAAGCCCGCATAGCGCGTGAGGTTCTGCCACGGGGACTCCTGCTCAAAGTTCCAGCGGTTGAGCATGTCCTGCAGTGTCTCGCCTGCCTTGCCTTCACGGGCCGCGCCGACACCCGCCAGAGCGTTCAGGTCATTGTAGCCCGCCTGCTGATAGCCGGGGATTGCGGAGGTGTAGCCTGGCATCTGCCCCGCGGCGCTCAATTGGTTCTGCCGCTCGCGCTGATAGTCTTGGCCCCAAATCTGCGAGGCGAGGTTGCCAAGTTCCTTGGTCATGACGCCTGCATGGGCGGGGCTTCCTGTCCGTCCGTAGGATGAGAACTGCGAGTTGACCGCATCCGTCACATCGCCCGACATCGCGTTGAACATGTCGGAGAGGTACGGGTTCGAGTTCAGCATCTGACCCGATGCCGTGCGCTGGAGCGTGTCAAGCCCGCCCGTCAGTGCAGCCTGGCCCTGATTGTAAAGCGGGTTGCCCTGCTGTGCCCTCTGCTCAATCCCCTGCAGCGCCTGTTCAGTTTGGTTGCTGAATGGCGTTACAGTCGAGAACGGAGCGTACTGCGAGCCTCGGTTATAGAGGTTCCCCGCCTGACCCAAGATGCCCTTCAGGGCGTCCTGTGCGGGTGCCCACGGCGCGTTTTCCTGCGTCGTGGTCTGTGTGTCTGACTTCCCACCCATATCAATCAACCTTCCATTCAAGCATCACATGCGTCTTCTTGAATTCGGTAAAGACCCGCTCCCAACCCGGCCTTGCAATCAACTCGAACAACTTGCAGCCCTCGGCTTTCGCGAACATCTTGAGCGTATCGACCGCGAGCCTCTGCCATCGGTCGCGGTTGTCGCCAGATGCCATGATGGCCTCCAGGGACTTTATCCCGCTGCTTTCGATGTTGAGGCGCGTGATGACCACAGCCATGCACTTGGGGCCTTCCCAGTACGTCCAGCATTGCCACTTGCCGGAGGTGAGAAGGTCAAAGACGCACTTCTCGGTCAGCCGCCCGCTTGACCGCTCCACGCCTGACACGATGCGCTGCCGGATCGCAGGCCAAAGCGCGTCAATGGTGTCCGGGGGAAGCTGGAAGAACTTGTATTCGGTCTGGGTCTGGATGGTCATTGTTTCTGCTTGAGCATCTCGATGAGGGCCATAAGCGCCGACTGCGGGTTTTCCATCATGGGAGCGCCGGGTTGACCGGGTTGGCCACCCATTCCCTGCATCCCTTGGGCAAGGCCGGGGATCATCATCTGATTGCCCTGCCAATAGTTCGCAGGCGCGCCCATGTTGCCATTGTATTGTGGGGTCTGTTGCGGTGCCCCATCAGCAGCAGAGCCGCCCGCTATCATTCGTCCCATCATGTCCGTGTTTCCTTATCCACTCATTACGCCAGTGATGTACCAACCCACGCTTGCATCGCAGGTCAGTTCGTAGCCCATGTATTGCTGGTAAATCGTGAGCGTTGCCGCCCCGTCGATTGTGTCCGTGCTGTCGCCGTCCAAGATGGCAACATTGTTCCCGCCCGTGATCCGCTTGAACTTCAGCACGCGCCCGTCATTGCTGGCCTTCGGAGGCAGCGTAATCGTCACATTGTTGGACGTGGTGTTGATCGGGATGAAGTAGTCGTTGTCGAGGACGGTGTAGGTGCTTGCGGTAACTGCGGCCAGCACACCAACCTTCTGCGGCCCCTGGTCCTGATGGGCATAGGTCACAAGCTGGTTGACGATGTCGGCTATTTCTCGCGGTGACGGCTGAAACGGGAGTTTGCGTACCCGCTTGAAGTCCGTTGTCACCGCTGCCCCATGGAAACAGCCTTGATGACATCAACGCCTTGCGCGTAGTTCCAACTGGTCGCAGCGGGAACCGTCACCCTTGCTCGATGAAAGCGCCCGGTGGAGCGGACCGGGCATGTACCAGTGGAGCGCTGGCTGCTTTCAGAACCAAACGTAACGGTTCCCGACTGCGTCTCTCGAACCCCCATAGCAATTGTCGCCGCGCTTGTATCGATGAGAGGGGCGACCTCGTGGACTTGCATCCGGCCCCGCTCGTTCAGTTGCCCCTCTGCCGTGGTCATGACCGCTTCCAGCGTGTCGCCGTCGAAGAAGGATAGCTTGTGAGATGAATTGAACGCCCCGATGGATTGGTTGCCGCCCTGATAGGCTGTCGAGTCAAAGGACAACGTCTGGCCTTCCAGCGTGCCTGTGATGCTGTCGAGGCCAGTACCAAGCGAGAAATGATTGTACAGAATCTCGCAGTCCTGAACGATGTAGGACCAGCGTTTCTCAGGCCAATGCCAGACCAGAATCTTGTTCGGCAGACCGCCGCCGCCCGTGGGATAGGCTACGAAGACGAGTTTACGAACCGGGTCCACGGCAACGCTGATGCGGTCGTAGGCGGCTGTGTTGACCTCGTTGAAGAAGGTCTGGTCGATGCCGTTCTCCCCGATGGGAATAGACTGCACGCCATCGAAGAAATAGAAGCCGTCCGGGGCGAGGTAGAACACACCATTACCGACCGGAGCGACGCTGTAGGGAGCGAGCGCACCGCGCGCCTGCTCGACCACGTCGAACTGGAAGGTGATAGGAGCCGGAACACGCACCATGCGGACAATCTGCCGCTCCTGGAACACGTAGCCGACTTCACCCCCCACAATCGCCTGAATGACGCCACCGTCCGGGATGTCCTGATAGTTGCTTTCGTTCGTGCCGACTGTCCAACCCACTGCGGAGTTCGAAGCCGACCACTGCACACGGTTGGCAGAGGCTGTGATGTTTCCCATCACGACGAATTCGCGAACCACTGCGATATGCTTTGCAGTCGGCGGTGAACCAGAGAGCGCGGCCCAGTTGGCACCGGAGGCCAGCGTGATGGACTGAGGCGCATCTGCCCCGTTCACGGCAATGCCGAGCGTTCCGTACTTGACGAAGCGCCACTGGCCGTCTGAAGGCGTTGCGTAGGCACCACCTGCCAGACGGCTGGCATCTGTCCACGTGGAACCGCTCAGAAGGTAAAGCTTCGTCGCATCGCCTGCGTAGGCGTGGACGGTGCCTGAGTTGTCCTTGATCGCCCATGCGCCTTGGCAACGGGCCGTGAGGGCACTGGAATAGGCATTGATGGCGTACCACGGCAGGTAGCCACGGGCGAACGGGATGACGTTCTTTGCATCCGTGACGCCGGGATTTCCCAGAGCCGGGAGGTCTGGAAGCCAAGGGCCGAATTCGAGTTTCATGTTACGTCCCGCCCATCTGCGCTGCAAACTCAGGCGGCATGTCTTGACCTGCGACCATCATGGCCCCGCCTGCGCCCGCAGTCATGGGGATGCCGTACTTCTTGAGGATGGTGATTAGGCTGTCGTCGAAAACGACATAGTTGTAAGTGCCGCCCTGACCGCCACGGCTTCCGGCGTCTTTGTACCGCAACCCCTTAATTCCCGCCGCCCTTAGTCTAGCGGCTGCTTCAGGCTGGCTTACAATGTCGCCCGCTTGTTTCAGCGCCACGCTACCATCCACGCCGTCAAACGTTCCGTTTTGGATAGCGTCGAAATTCCTTTTGACAACCCCCTTTTTTTCAGGAGTTCCGCCGTTATATCTTGCACTTACAGCGGATTGGACTGCCTTTCTTACGGCCTCTGGCTGGTCGGACAATGGCGCGTCCAAGTCAAGCAGTTCATCAGGCTTTACGTTTATTTTGACTTGGTACATGGAGCCGGGGTTTTTGTTTACAAACTCTTTCCATCCGTACTTGTTCGCCAAGTCGTCCAGCGCGCCTGCGATCTCATCTTCCTTGCCACGGGGCGCAAGCTGCCGCACCTTGTCTGTCAAGCGGCCCCAGTCAGGTCGGCTTGACCCACCTTGCATGATGTCGATTTGCAATTCCTCTAGGGCTTTGTCTGCAAGCGTGTAGGCGTCATCTTGAGCCTCAGTCCAGTCCATACGCTGCCGCCAGTCAACGGCTGGAAGTGCCTGCGGCTGGTCGGAGAGCATATCGCGGTATTTCTTCGCCACATCTTCCGCTTCAGCAAAATACAGCCCATGCCCATAAGCCTGCGCGCCTTCTCCCGTCCCTATCTTCGACATATCAAATTTGTCGAATGAGTGCGGGGAGCCGTGATAAGCGACAATGCCAGCATCAGCCACATCATCGGCCTTGTTCATGAGTTTGGACGCAAGTGGGGCCATTGCAAGCGCGCCGCCACCCGCCAACAGGTGAGGGTCAACAACACTCGGGAGGTCCCCAAGCATCCCGCCTATGGACTGCCCCAGCCTTGATGTATTGCCTGCGTTTGCCAGACGCTCCCGCCATTCATCCCCCGTGGGGAAGAACGCAAGCGGATGTGTAACTAGCCCTGCAAGGCCAAGTGCCTTCATCCCCGCCCCTGTGAGCGGGTCGGTGTTCGGGTCAACGGCTTGGTTCAACATCGCCAAGGAAGCGTCACGTTGTGCGCCGGACCTTCGGCCATAGCGAGCGAATGCGCCTGTGGCTTCGTCCCAGATGCCCTGCAAGGCCCCTGCAAGACCGCCCTGCGGTTCCTGCTGGCCTGCAACGGCTTTCCCCAACCCCGCCATGCTAGAACTCCGTGGGTACGATGGAGCCAGTCGAACTGCGCGCGTTAGTCTCCTGAATGAGCGATTGCAGTTCCTCCGCCTCTGCCTGTGCCATAGCGGCGGCACCTTCGGCATCACGGATGACATGGGTCAGGAGTTCACGCTTGGCCCGCGAGCGAATGAGCGCCTCGGCATCCGTCATCCAGGCGTTTGTATCGCCTGTGGCTGAGAGGTCAGACAGGGCAAAGACCCCTGACACCCTGACGGCATAGGCTGCGTCCGGGATGGGATAGAGGCGCAACTGCTTGGCGTAGTAGGCGTATGACGTGGGCTGGCCTTCATCGACCGTCAGGTTGCTGCTGTCGTGTTCCAGTTCCGAGTATGGCACACGCTCCAGTTCCACCTTGTCGGAGCCGGAAATTGTCAGCTTCACATTGTCGATCATCAGCAGGTTGGGAATGTCGGAAGCGTCGGAGGAGGTGTAGAACTCCTGCCCGTCCACGGTGTTGAATGTCAGCGACCGGGCTTCGTTGAAGAAGAACCGCTTGCGCTGGTACTTATCAACTGCGGTCTGGATGGCCTTCTGGATCTGGCTTGTCAGGTCCGTCCTGTCCAACTCGTCCGCTATGCGGTCCTGCATCGCGCCGTATGTCGTCATTCTTCACCCTCGACTTGTTCTTTGAACCCTTGGGACGCCCGCGCTTTTGCTCAACGGGAGTAAGGGTAATCACCACATCACAGACGGCTGCGAGCGGGTGCGGGGCGACCTTCGCCGCCGCCAACATCTGCCGCCGCCTCATTTGCGCCCCACGACGACGCCGAAAACATTGTCGTCAACATTGAGTTCCTGAAGCACCTTGAAGTTGGTCTGGAAGATGTCCAGCCACCATTCCTTTGGCTTCACGATCCGGTGCGGGCTTGAGCCATCAGGCAACTTGTGGCGGCTCTCGCGTGTTGCCACGATGAACAGGCCCACGCCCTTCGTCACCCGGACAAGGTCTGCAATGACCGCATCAAGGCACTCAGGCTCGACATGCTCCAGCACATCCGTGCAGATGACGAGGTTCGCAGGGTCAGGGCTTGCACTCAGTTCCCCAAATGCCGGGTCATAGCCGATGACGCGATAGCCGAAGGGTTCCAGAGCCGCCTTGAGCGACTGCTTCCCACAGCCATAGTCCAGCATGGTCTTGGTCCCGACTTGGTCAGCCAGGCTTTTGACCGTCTCCCAATACTTCATCGACTGCCTGCCCCACTCCGGTCTGTTGAAGTGGTGCTTTGCGTTCAGGATGCGGTATTCATCGCTGATGAGGGTCACGGTGTACCCTCCAGAATGAGGCCGGCCTTGCGGCAGTAATCCTCTTCGTCCTTGACCTCGCCCGTCACAATCAGGCGGTTGACCACGCTGTCACGATGGACAGAGCGGCCCATCAGTTCCCACCATGAAACTGTGGCCCCGATGGATTCCTTGGCGTACTCGACCCACTTGTCAGCGTGGGGCTGGTTGCGTGTTTCCCACCAGTGCGGCACGCCTTGCGTAAAGTGCACCAGCTTCGGGTTCTCGGGAGGATTGGACGTGTACGGCACACACACATTCCATTCCCTTGGAAGATTGCCAATCTGATCCATAGGCAACCAGCCAATCTTGTGCAGGTTGTTGGTCTTCAGGTCGTCAATGTGTTCCGGCGTCAACATCCGGTTTGAAGGATGCGAACAGTTGAACAGGATGGCGCTTGCCCATTCGAAGGCAGGCTGGTCCTTCATCACGTGGACGGCCTTGGAGGCATCCCCGCACTTGAAGATTTCGGAGATGTCCCCATTGCAGATCATGTCTGCATCAAGGAACAGCCCCCAGCCTTCGTAGTTGCACAGATACGGCACCAGAAACCGCGACCACGTGAAGGGAGTCAGGCCCGCACGCTTGATCGGTAGCGTCTCCAGCACCAGCGGTGTAATCGAAACCGGCTCTTTCGCATTCTTCGTGATTGACCAGATCAGGGTCGTGAGTGAAACAACTTGGCGGGGATCGCCTCCAATAAATATGCGATGCATTCCTTGCTCCTATGCTCCATGACGCTCGTAAATCTCTGCGTGATA
>Ga0208005_1000232_pt1 | contig 22903 bp, 25 predicted proteins | sample DEB19_08_DNA_3_FD_184530 | JGI IMG/M metagenome (GOLD analysis project Ga0208005, IMG submission 184530) | Aqueous microbial communities from the Delaware River and Bay under freshwater to marine salinity gradient to study organic matter... | ecosystem: Environmental > Aquatic > Marine > Coastal... | reverse complement strand
AAAGGTGCTTGAGGCCATTTATGATGCTGCTTTGGATAATGAACATAAGAACCAAGCTGCTGCCTGGAAGTTGATTGTCGATAGGATTGTGCCTATATCGGCTTTTGAGGCTTCAAAGCAGGGTGGTAGTACCCCGAGTATCAGTATCAACATTTCTGGCCTCCAAAGCCCTTCTGTGGGCCTTGATGAGCCTTTGGATGTGGTAGAGGACATCACTGACGTGGAAATTAAGGATTATAATGACGAGTCTTAATTTCCAACTGTTGAAGTGGCAGCAGGAAGTCTTTGGTTCCAAGAAGCGATTTAAGGTGGTTGCCGCAGGTCGCCGGTGTGGTAAGTCAAGGTTGTCTGCAGTGACTCTTTTAATTGAGGCTCTGAACTGCCCTGAGGGGTCTGCGGTAATGTATATCGCTCCCACGCTGGGACAGGCTCGGTCAATTATCTGGGACTTGTTGCATGATCTCGGAAGGCCGGTGATTAAGTCGAGTCACGTGAACAACCTTGAGATCACGCTGATAAATGGACGGAAGATACTGGTGCGTGGGGCTGACAATCCTGATTCTCTACGTGGTATGTCTCTGACGTATGTAGTCCTAGACGAGTGTGCATTCGTTAAACAGGATGTTTGGGAAAAGATTATCCGAGCTTCTTTGTCTGACAAGAAGGGTAGAGCATTGTTTATTTCTACTCCGTCAGGAAGGAACTGGTTTTACGACCTTTTTAAGCTAGGACAAGAAGAGGATGATGAGTGGAAGAGTTGGCACTTTACCACCCAGGATAACGAGACAATCGACCCCAAGGAGATTGAGGCAGCTAAGAAGACCCTAAGTTCTTTTGCCTTCAAGCAGGAATACTTGAGTAGCTTCACCACCCAGGGAGCTGACATCTTCAAAGAAGAATGGATCAAGTACGGTGAGGAACCTCAGTGGGGATCATGGTTTATTGCTATTGATTGTGCTGGGTTTGAGGAAGTGGGTAAGAGCGCCAGCGCAGCAAAGAAGAGATTGGATGAATCAGCCATTGCTGTGGTTAAGGTCACAGACGATGGTAAATGGTTTGTCAAAGAGATTGAGCACGGTCGCTGGGATATTAGAGAGACTGCGGTAAGGATTCTGTCTAAGATCAGGGAATACAGACCGATGATGGTTGGTATCGAGCGAGGAATGGCTAAGAATGCTGTCATGGGGTACTTGACAGACTTAATGAGAAAGAATAACATCTACGCCCATATCCAGACCTTGACGCATGGAAACAGAAAGAAGGCTGATCGAGTGGTTTGGTCTTTACAAGGTCGGTTTGAACATGGTAGAATAATACTTAATTCTGACGAGAATTGGGATGAGTTCATTGATCAGTTGCTGATGTTCCCTACAGCAGGTATCCATGACGATCTTCCTGATGCACTTTCTTACATTGATCAATTGGCTGTTACCTCGTACATGGGCGAGGAGGAAGACAGTGATTGGGAAGCGATTGACGTAGTAGCGGGATATTAACATGATTAAACGTGGCAAAGAGGAGTTTGCTGGTTATAACAAACCTAAGCGTACTCCGGGTCATCCTAGTAAGTCTCACGCTGTACTGGCTAAGGATGGTGATGAGGTTAAGTTGATTCGTTTTGGTCAGCAAGGCGTTCAAGGTTCTCCTGATGGTAGCGCCCGTAATGAGGCTTTCAAGGCTCGTCATGCCAAGAACATTGCTAAGGGTAAGATGTCAGCGGCATATTGGAGCAACAAAATAAAATGGTGACAAAAGGTTTAGATGGTCGCTGGTATAAAGCCTGCCCTTCATGTGGTAGTATGCAAAGCTATTTACGAAAAAACTATGCTGAAGAATCGTTAAAAGCTGACAAAGAATGCAAATCTTGTTCAAACAAAAAAACAGATAACTGTCATAGAGGATTTTACAAAGATATTCGTTTATCTTGGTTTAATAAGTTTCAAACCGGAGCTGAACTAAGAAACATCGCTTTTACCATAACAATTGAATATCTTTGGGAAGTGTTTAAGGAACAAGATTACCAATGTGCTTTGACAGGATGGCCTATTGGATGGGCGGAAGTAGGATCAAATCATACAGCGTCCATTGATCGGATTGATTCTGACAAAGGGTATATAGTTGGGAATGTCCAACTTGTACACAAAGACGTGAACATGGCTAAACAACAATATTCTCAAGACTATTTCATAGAAATGTGCAAAGCAGTCTCCGACAAGGTTAAATGGTAAGGAACACAATGGATAATAACCAATTTGAGCAACCGAGTGAATCTGACCAAGAGTTAGTCGCTTTTGTTGTTGATCACTGTGAGCGGTGGCGTAACTACCGTGATACCAACTTTCTTGAAGCTTGGTTGGAGTACGAGAGGATCTTCCGTGGTGAGTTTGCAGAGCAGGACCGCACCCGTGGCTCTGAGCGCAGCCAAGTTATCACTCCCGGCACTCAGCAGGCAGTAGAGACTCGTCATGCTGAGATCATGGAAGCTATCTTCGGGCAGGGTGACTTCTTTGACATTGAGGATGATGTCAAGGACGTAGATGGTTCTCCCATTGACGTTATGATGATCAAGCAGCAACTGGCTGAAGACTTCAAGAAAGACAAGATCCGTAAGGCTATCGACCAGATTGAACTGATGGCAGAGATCTACGGTACTGGCATCGGTGAGATTGTTGTCAAGACTGAGAAAGAATATATCCCCACAACTCAGCCTATTCCTGGTGTTGTAGGTCAAGCAGCCATTGGCGTGATGGAAAAGGACCGTATTGCGGTCAAGATCATGCCTGTGAACCCCAAGAACTTCTTGTTTGACCCCAACGGTACGAGCATCGAAGACTGTATGGGTGTTGCCATTGAGAAGTTTGTGTCTATCCACAAGGTTGTGGAAGGCATGGAGAAGGGAATTTATCGCAAGGTTGACATTCGCATTGATCCTGATGATGAAGATCTTGATCCGACACAAGAATTCACTCAGTTTAAAGACGAAAAGGTACGTTTGTTGACGTATTATGGGTTGGTTCCTCGTGAATACTTGCAAAAACTGGATGAAGAAGAGGGTGTTGTAGAGCTTTTCCCTGAAGGTTCGCAGGCTGAAGACTATTCTGACCTTGTTGAAGCGATTGTTGTGATCGCTAACGAGGGTTTGCTGCTTAAAGCAGAAGAAAACCCGTACATGATGAAAGATCGTCCTGTGGTTTGCTACCAGGATGACACTGTTCCCAACCGTTTACTTGGTCGTGGCACGGTTGAGAAGGCTTACAATATGCAGAAAGCTGCCGATGCACAGATTCGCAGTCACTTGGACTCGCTGGCATTGACAACTTCTCCCATGATTGCCATGGATGCAACTCGTTTGCCTCGTGGCGCTAAGTTTGAAGTGAAACCGGGGAAGGCGTTATTGACTAACGGTTCTCCATCCGATATTCTGTATCCGTTTAAGTTCGGTAATACCGACCCCGGCAATCTTCAGACCGCTCAAGTGTTCCAGCAGTTGCTTTTGCAAGCTACTGGTACGCTAGATAGCAACGGTATGGTATCGCAGGTGGCTCGTGATGCTTCTGCTGGCGGTATTTCGTTGGCTGTGGCATCGATCATCAAGAAGTACAAGCGTACCTTGATCAACTTCCAGGAAGATTTCTTGGTCCCGTTCATCAAGAAGGCTGCATTCAGGTATATGCAGTTCGATCCTGAGCGTTATCCGACTGTGGATCTGAACTTTATTCCTACTGCTACGTTGGGTATTATTGCTCGTGAGTATGAGCAACAACAGTTTATCTCCTTGTTGCAGACGCTGGGGCCAAACACCCCGGTGCTGCCATTGATCATGAAGGGTATTGTTGCTAACAGCAGCTTTACCAACCGTGCAGAACTGATGCAGGCATTGGATCAGATGAGCCAGCCCGATCCGCAGGCACAGCAGTTGCAGGCAGCACAACAGCAGTTGGCATTGCAGGCTGCTCAGGCTCAGATTGCTGTGAATACCACACAGGCAGAGCAGAACCGTGCTGAGGCTGCTAAGACGATGATTGAGGCTCAGTTGATGCCAGAGCAGGCTAAGATTGAATTGATGGCTGCTACGACTAAGAACTTGCCTAATCAAGATGAACTTGCTTCTAAAGAGTTCGATAAGCGTGTAAAAATCGCTGAATTGATGCTAAAAGAGGCTGACATCAAGAATAAATCCAAGATCGTTGAGCTTCAGATGAGTGATCGTAAGCAAAGTCAGGCTAAGGTTGAGAATGACTTCTTGGAGCAGCTTTCTAAGGAGCTGTCGAAATGATTGATAAATCCAGTATCGTTAAGACACTTCAGTTGGAGGATATGACTCATGAAGACCAGATGCAGGTGCTGGCTTCCATTGAGCAATCAATCAAAGAATCCAAAGCCAAGCAGAAAGAACAACTCAAAAGCAATGTAGACTTTGTTGTTGAGGCTCTTAGGGGCATTAAGAGCGATCTTGAGACTAGGTTTAATAAACTGGATTCAACGCTTGTTACCAAGGTTGATCGTATTCTTAAAGGCCGTGACGGACTTAACGGTAAAGACGGCGCTCCTGGTAAGGATGGTCGTCCGGGTCGTGATGGTGCTCCTGGTGTTAATGGCAAAGATGGTCAGAATGGTAAAGACGGTGTAGGTGTTTCCAAGGCCAAGGTGGACATTGATGGTGAGTTGGTTATTACTCTCACTGATGGTACGGTTATTGAGGCTGGTAAGGTATTCACCAAGGCTGTTGCTGAGAAGATCCGAGTATTCAGTAATGCTGACAACCGTGTTCCTGAGCTTGTTGGCCAAGCAGACAAAATTTTATCCAACGATGGTACAAACCTGAAGTGGATCGTTAACTCCGGGGGCGGTGGTGGCTCCGGTACTGTAACTAGCGTAGGCTTGAGTGCCCCTACGGGTTTGACAGTATCTGGTTCTCCTGTAACCACCTCTGGTACGTTAGCGCTTACGTTTACCGCCGGTTATTCCATTCCGACTACTTCTAGTCAAACTGATTGGGATACGGCTTATGGTTGGGGTAACCATGCTTCTGCTGGTTATATTACAAGTACTAGCACAAGTACGCTGACAAACAAGCGTATTAATCCTCGTGTGGTGGCTGCTTCGGCCACTTCCGGTTCGTTGACTCCTAACGGCGATACCACCGATGTGTATAATGCTTTTGGTTTGACGGGTGCAATCACCCTTAATGCTCCTAGTGGTACTCCTGTGGACGGTCAGAAGCTGATTATTCGGTTGGAAGATAACGGTACAGGTCGTGGTATTACCTGGACTACCTCTAGCGGGGCTTTCCGTGCTGTGGGTGTAACACTTCCTACTACTACCACTGCTTCAAAAGTTAGTTATATTGGTTGCGTTTATAATTCAACAGATGTTTTTTGGGATATAATTGCTGTTGCTACGCAAGCCTAAGGAGTAAGCATGAAGATTGACTTTGAATTTCAAACTCAGTATGGAAAATTTGCAGATGCGCTTTGGTTTCCTGACGACCAAGTGCCTGATGCTGCAACTATTGAAGCTATGAAGCAACAGCGTCTGGATAATTGGATTGTTGCCGTAACCACGCCGCAAGATACTCCTGTTGAAGGTGTCTAAACATGGCTAACAGATATTGGGTTGGCGGTTCGGGGACTTGGAGCACTACCTCAACGACTAACTGGTCTGCCACCCCTGGCGGGGCTAGTGGCGCGTCTGCGCCGACTGCTGCCGATTCAGTATTCTTTGACCGCACGGGCACGTATACCGTTACGTTGTCGAGCGGGTTAACCTGCTTAGACCTTACGGTTACCGCTGGCACGGTTACCTTTGCAAACGGCGTATCACCCTCTCTTACGGTAAGCGGATCTTTTACGTTGCTCACGGGAACTGTGTGGAGCAGTAGCGGCACAATTACGTTTAACGCCACAACTACGGGTAAAACAATCACCACTAATGGCGTAACCATGAGTGCCCCCGTAATTTTTAATGGTGTAGGCGGAGGGTGGACGCTGGGTAGCGCGTGGACAACGGGAAACACCACATTTACTGTTACAAATGGCTCGTTTGATACCGGCAACTATAACTTAACGATAAGTCAGTTTAACTCCAATAACTCAAACGTCCGAACAATTACGCTTGGTTCTAGTACGTTGTCGATTAACTCTTCGTTGACAATTGCTTCAACCAACCTAACATTTAATGCTGGCACATCCCAAATAAACGTAAACGGAGCCACTTTTGCGGGGGGCGGGTTAACCTACTACAACGTTGCTCTTACCTCATCAAGTCTATCTGCCACACTTACTGGCGCAAATACATTTAATACATTGTCAATTCCAGGTAGAACTAACGTTGGAGTTTCGTCACTTACGTTTAGCGCAAACCAAACGATTACCACATTAACTCTTAATGCGGGAACAAACGCAGCATATAGAACTTTTTTATCCTCAGATACGTTTGGAACGCAACGCACATTAACAGTTACTACATTGACTGCTGGCGCTGCCGATTATGATTTCAGGGATATTGCAATTGCTGGTGCTGCTTCTCCTATTTCTGGAACTCGATTTGGTGACGCAAAAGGTAATAGCGGCATTACGTTTTCATCAAAAACAGTTTATTGGAACCTTTCTGGTGCTCAATCTTGGTCTGCAACAGGTTGGGCTACGTCTTCTGGAGGTTCGCCAGCGGCAGCCAATTTTCCTCTTGCTCAAGATACTGCTGTTTTTGACGACACTGGAAGTGTTACAGGAACAATTACTGTTAATACAGCTTGGAACATTGGCACAATTGATATGTCTGTGCGTACCAGCGCAATGACATTAGCGACAGGGTCATCAACCCCTACAATCTATGGCAATTGGATTAACGGCAGTGGAACAACGCTGACTGGCACAGGCGCATTAACTCTTGCAGGCCGTGGAAGCCAAACAATCACCAGCGCAGGTAAATCGTTTACACAGCCTATCACAATCAATAGCCCTGGCGGTACTGTAACTCCGCAAGATGCATTTACAACTGGAGCAGTAGCAACTACGCTCACAGCTGGAACTTTAAGCCTTGGCACATTTACTTGGACAACGGGTTCATTTACTTGTGGCGGTGGTACTCTTGCCTTTGGCACTGGCAACATTTCGTTGACAGGTTCTGGGGGTGTATTCACCGGATCAACAAGCACAACAGTTACTGGAACGCCAAATGTTTATTTGACGTATTCTGGTGCTTCTTCTGTAGCCATTGCTGCTGGTTCATCAATTACAGAAGCAAACTCAATTAACTTTATTATTACCGCTGGATCATATCCATTAACAACAACTTCAAACCATGTAGTAAGAACCCTAGATTTTTCCAACGGTGGTACATCAACATATACTGGAAATGTAGCAAGCAGTGCGGTAACTATTTACGGTGATCTGATATGTAAAACAGGCATGACTTGGACTGCTGGAGCATCTGTTATGACATTTGCCACCACCAGTGGAACCAAGACAATTACAAGTGCAGGCTTAACAATTGATCGTCCCATGACCTTTAACGGTGTGGGCGGTACATGGCAACTTCAGGATGCACTGAATATTGGTTCAAACACAATTACACTAACCAACGGTACGTTTGATGCCACAACCTACAACGTAACTGCTGGTGCTTTTCGTAGTAACAATGCGAATACTAGAACAATTGCAATTGGTTCCGGTACTTGGACATTGTCAGGAGCCGGAACAACTGTTAGCACTTCGCCTTGGGGTATCGTTACAAGCGGTGCTGCCACAAACCTTACAGTAACTGGAACTGGAACACTTTCATTTACTTCTGCAAGTACAAAAACCTTTTTTGGTGGTGCTGCTACTTATCCAATTCTAAATCAAGGCGGATCAGGTATTCTTCAGATTGGATCATCTGCAAACACTTTTACAGATATTACAGCAACTTACACGGCAACAGGCGCAACTACAATAACTTTTCCTGCTAGCACAACACAAACAGTATCTCAGTTCACTGGTTCTGGCGCTTCCGGAAAACTGTTGACATTAAACAGTGGAACTTCAGGAACTCAAGCCACTGTTACTTTATCAGGAGGCGGCACAGTATCTACTGACTATCTGAACGTTCAAGACATTGCATTTACTCCTCTGCCAGCTACTGATGGGACAACCCCGTATGTCTGGTATCTAGGAGCAAACTCCACCAACAGCGGTAACAATACTGGTGGTTTGTTCCAAGCTGGAGGAGCAGGTGCGCTCAAGGTTTATCAGATCACCGACACAGCCACTACATCCTGGACTGTTCCTAGTGATTGGAACTCTAGTAGCAATACCATTCATTTGATTGGTGCTGGCGGCGGCGGTGGTGGTTCTAGATACACAAGCACTGTTAACAAAGCAGGTGGCGGGGGTGGCGGCGGTGGTGGATATACCTCAGTCACAAACTACTCCACAACCCCAAGTTCTTCAATTACTGTTGCAGTTGGTACAGGAGGTACGGCTGGGGCATCTTCTGGTGGTACAGGAGGCACGGGCGGCACAACTTCTTGGGCGACTACAAACACAGCTACGGGCGGAACAGGCGGTTCTACAACCACAACACCTACATCCGTGGGTGGAACAGGTGGTTCTGGTACTTATTCAGGCGGCACTGGCGGTGCAGGTTCGACAACCACAACCTCTGGTGTCATCGTTACTGGCGGCGGCGGTGGAGGTGCTGCTGGACCTAATGGTGCAGGCGGCGCAGGCGGTATTGGTTTTGCTAATGCAACTGTTGGCAATACGGCAGGCGGCGGCGGTGGTGGTAACGGCGGTGGTTCTGCCGGAGGTAACGCTTCTTCTGCTACCGGCGGTACTGGCGGTAATAATTTTGGTGGCACAGGTGGCGGTGCTTCTAATACCGCAGGCACGGTTGGCGGTGGCGGTGGTGGTGGGGTTAATGCCGTTGGTAAATCTGGCGGCACAGGCATTGACATTCTTAACACCATTGGCGGTGGTGGAGGTTCTGGGGGATCAGCGGGAGCATCTTCTGCGGGTCTTATAGGTGTTGTGTACGGTGCTGGAGGTTCTGGAGGATCTACCAATACAACTACAAACACAGGCGGCGCAGGTGCTCAAGGTCTAATCGTCATTGCCTATACACCTAGTGCTGGTGTGGCCTCAAATACTAACTTTTTCATGATGTTTAACTGATATGGATCAAGAACTACAAGCCTATTACGAAGATCGTTTTGCAATGATGGCAACAAAAGGTTGGAAAGATTTGCAAGAAGACCTTGACAAAATGATAAAAGTACTGCATAATGTTTCAATTATTCAGGATGAGAAAGACCTTTGGTTTAAAAAAGGTGAACTTTCCATCCTTACGTGGCTACAAACCTTAAAACAGGTCAGCGAAAGAGCGTACGAGGAATTGAATGAAAAGAATCTATGAATACGCCTGTGAGAACGGGCATAGAAAAGACGCACTAACTGATTATGAGACGGTTAGTGTACCTTGTGAGTGCGGAAAGGCAGCTTTCCGTGCTCTTTCAGCTCCAGCAATCAAGCTAGAAGGGTGGTCAGGGAGTTTCCCTGGTGCGGCAAACAAGTTTGACCGTATACACCGTGAAAAGCTGGCTGCGGAGCAAAAGGCGAACTCATAAACCTTTGGTCGAGTTCATTTAATTATCCTAAAACCCGTAGGGGCAGGAAAAGGAATCGGTATGTTGATTGACAATGAAGACGAGACTCTTAGTGAGTTTGAAGCAGAAGCTCAAAAGCAGGCAGAAGACGCACCAGCGCCTGAGATCCCTGAGAAATACAGGAATAAATCTCTGGATGATGTGATCAAGATGCACCAAGAGGCTGAAAAGCTGATTGGGCGGCAAGCACAGGAAGTAGGAGAGATCCGAAAACTGACTGATGAACTGATTAAGACTAACCTCAATAAAAACACTCAAGATACTCAAGTAGAACCTGAGGTAGACTTCTTTGAGAATCCTCAGAAAGCTATTCAAAAGACTGTTGAATCACATCCTGACGTTCTTGCAGCTCGTCAAGCGGCTCAAGAATTTAAGAAGATGCAGATTCAGCAGAAACTGGCTACAGAACACCCTGACTTCTCCGAGATCGTTAATGATCCTGGTTTTGCAGAGTGGGTTAAAGGCTCCAGTGTTCGTCTAGGTCTTTATGCCAAGGCAAACACTGAGTATGATTTTGACTCAGCCAATGAATTGCTTTCGACCTACAAGGCTCTAAAAGGCGTTAAGGCCAAACAATCCGAAGAAGCTGGTGAAACAGCCCGGAAACAGAACCTTAAAGCTGCTGGAGTGGATGTAGGAGGGACGGGAGAGGCTTCCAAGCGTATCTATCGGCGTGCCGACCTTATTCGGCTCAAAATGACTGATCCTCAACGTTATGAGATGCTTGCTGATGAGATCATGCAGGCGTATAACGAGGATCGTGTACGTTAATCTATCAATTTTAGGAGTCTTAAATGGCAACTGCATTTTCACCGGCCAATAATACGACCACCACGACCGCAGCAAACTTCATTCCGAAGCTGTGGTCTGATGAGATTATTGCTGCCTACAAAAAGAACTTGGTTCTGGCTAACGTTATCAAGCGTATGAACTTCAAAGGTAAGAAGGGTGACTCTGTTCACATTCCTACCCCGGTTCGTGGTTCTGCTTCCGCTAAGGGCGCTACCAACGCTGTGACGCTGATCGTTAACACCGAAGGCGACACCCTGGTGTCCATCAACAAGCATTACGAGTATTCTCGCTTGATTGAAGACATCGTGGAAGTTCAAGCTCTGACGAGCCTGCGTTCGTTCTACACGGATGATGCTGGTTACGCTCTGGCTCGCCAAGTGGACACGGATCTGGTTCGCCTGGGCCGCTCGTTCAACGGCGCTACCGTTGGCACGAACGACTACGCTACCAGCGCTGCTAGCACCAAGGCTTACATCGGTTCGGACGGTACGACTGCTTATAACAGCTCTACCTCCAACGCCGCTGCTCTGACCGATGCTGCTATTCGCCGCACGATCCAGCGTCTGGACGACAACGATGTTCCTATGGACGGTCGTTTCTTCCTGATTCCTCCGTCTAGCCGTAACACCCTTATGGGTCTGGCTCGTTACACCGAGCAGGCTTTCGTGGGTGAAGCTGGTTCCAACAACACCATCCGCAATGGTGAAATTGGTAACCTGTACGGTATGCCTGTGTTTGTTAGCTCTAACGCTGACTTTGGCGCTGGCAACGCCGGTGCTGACCGTATTGCTCTGATGGGTCATCGTGATTCGATGGTTCTGGTTGAGCAACAAGGCGTTCGTGCTCAGACGCAGTACAAGCAGGAATACCTGGGTACGCTGTTCACCAGCGACACCATCTATGGTGTGTCTGCTCTGCGTGCTTCGGCTACCGCTGGTGCTGCTAACGCTAGCTCGGCGTTCGCTCTGGCTGTTCCGGCCTAATTGAAGTAACTCCCCTGCTCAAAAGGCGGGGGAGTCTTCTTTGGAGACTTAAATGGCAGTATATCGTTGTTTACAAAGTGGAAACACAGTTGAATTTACGCTTCCTCATGATATTGAGTCAATGATCGGTCATTCTGGATATGAACGCATTGATGAGGTTGATCTTGAAGAGGATGTAAACGAAGAACGTACTGATACTTCTTTTACGCCCGTTATGGCTAAACCCAGAGGTCGTCCGAGGAAAGCAAATGTCTGAAATTGATCCACGAGAGTTTGGTAAGCTTGAGGCTCAGGTCACTGCTTTGCAGAATGAGGTTCATTCGCTTAGTAAAGATGTTAAATGCCTGTTAGAGCTTGCCAACAAGTCTAAGGGTGGCTTCTGGATGGGAATGACTATTGCGTCGGCTGTTGGAGGCATTGTAACGTTTATGTTTGATAGGCTTATGCTTAAATAAGGATACACCATGAAAAAACAGACAAAGGTTGGTAAGGTTATGCGAGAGTACAAAGAAGGTACTTTGCACAGCGGTAAGGGCGGTCCAGTGGTTAAATCCCGTAAACAGGCTGTTGCGATTGCAATGAGTTCCGCAGGACTACCGATGCGTGGCAAGCGTACAGCCACTAATATGTCCAAGAAGACGAAATACTAATCATGGCTCTGTCAACTTATTTAGACATTGTTAACGATGTAATGGTTCGCTTACGTGAGCCTACCGTTACCACTGTCAGTCAAACTTCCTTGTCCACGTTGGTAGGAAAGTTTGTAAACGATGCAAAGCGTCAGATTTGTGATGCTTATGACTGGGATGCTTTTAACCAAGTAGTTACAGTTACAACTGTAGCTGATCAGGTTGGAAGCTATAGTCTTACTAACGCAGGTCGGCGTTTTAAGATAATGGATGTTATTAATTCAACCAATTATTACCAACTTACACCCTTATCTCATGCAGACCATGATAACTTCTATTATACAGTCCCAACACCTATCAAAGATCTACCAATGTATTACACCATGCAGGGTGTTGATAGCAATGGAGATACTCAAATTAAGTTCTGGCCTGTTCCTGATAAAGTATATTCAATTCGGTTCAGTCTGATTGTTCCAGAAGAAGATTTTGTTAGCGACAGCGACACCACTAAGCTCTCTAAAGAGCCTATCGTGCTGAATGCCTATGCCCGTGCCTTGGTGGAGCGTGGTGAGGATGGTGGATTGTCTAGCTCGGAGGCTTATGCCTTGGCAAGGGCAGCTATGTCTGATTTGATCTCTTTGGAATTGGCTCGTTCGCCTGAAAATGACTCGTTTGAGGCGGTGTAATGGCTCAACAATTACAAGCGTTTTCTATCACAGCTCCAGGGTTCTATGGGTTAAACACCCAGGACTCGTCTCTGGATCTGGCTTCAGGCTTTGCTTTAACGGCTAACAACTGTATTATTGACCAGTATGGACGAGTAGGGGCAAGAAAGGGTTGGACTCCTGCCCATTCTACTTTGGCTGCTCTCGGAAGTGCTAACGTTAAAGTTATTGCTGAGTTGATCACTAAAGACGGCACTTCCTACACATTGTGTGCAGGTAATAACAAGATCTTTAAGTTGTCTGGTGGTATACTTTCTGAAGTAACCTTTAACGGTGTTGGTACTGCTCCTACGATTACGGCTGACAACTGGTCTACTGCTTATTTAGACGGGGACTTGTACTTCTATCAGCGTGGTCATGATCCTATTGGTTTTGATCCTGACTCATCTACGACTACCTACTATCGTGTAGATCAGGAAGCAGGATACAACGGTACGGTTCAGAAGGCAAACATTGTTATCAGTGCTTTAGGACGTATTTGGAACGCTGATACCACTACTGATAAAGTAACCTTACAATGGTCAGATATTAAGAACCCACAGAAGTTTGGTTCAGGTACGTCAGGTACACTAGATACCACCTCTGTATGGCCTAAAGGTGGGGATACGATCACTGCCTTGGCAAGCCATAACAACTTCTTGTTTATCTTCGGGTATCGTAACATTCTTGTCTATCAAGGTGCTAACACCCCTGCTACGATGACCCTATACGATACGATCTCTGGTATTGGCTGTATTGCCAGGGATTCAGTGGTTGAGACTGGTACTGATGTTATTTTCCTATCTGATACAGGAGTGCGTAGTGTTCTTCGTACTATTCAAGAGAAATCAGCTCCTTTGCGAGATATTTCCAAGAATGTTCGTAATGACCTGATGAGTGCTGTAGCCAGTGAAACCACAGCTAATATCAAGGCAGTTTACAATCCACGAGAAGGTTTTTATCTTCTTACATTGCCTACGCTGAAATCAGTTTATTGTTTTGACATGAAGACAGTCTTACCGGATGGATCAGCTAGGGTAACTACCTGGGATTCTATTGAACCGCAGAGTTTCTGTCAAAAAGCTGATGGAACCATGCTGATTGGAAAGGCGGGATACATTGGAACTTATACAGGTTATCAAGACAACGGTAGTTCTTATCGTTTTCAGTATTTCACTAATCATACTGACTTGGGTGCTCCTTCAGTAACTACCATTCTAAAGCGTTTGTCCACAGTGGTCATTGGAGGTACAGGTCAATATCTGACCATGAAATGGGGATACGATTTTAGCGGCAATTATTATTCATATAATGCTCAGATTCCGGTTCAAGGTGTATCTTATTATAACGTAGCAGAATATAATACTACCGCAGAGTATTCTGGAGGTTCATCCTTGCAGACTTTAAAAGCCTATCCAACAGGCTCGGGTAAAGTGATTCAAACTGGATATGAGGCAGACATTAATGGTTCTGCTTTAAGCATTCAAAAGATTGAGATTCAAGCCAAGAACGGCAAGATTGTTTAAGGAATAAACATGACTGATTATGTAAAAAGTACAAACTTTGCAAGCAAGGACAGTCTTGCCTCTGGCAATCCGTTGAAGATTGTTAAAGGCACGGAGATTGATACTGAATTTAACAACATTGCCACGGCTGTGGCTACTAAGGCTGACTTGGCTAGCCCTACATTAAGCAATGCAACTTTAACGGGTACAGCAGTAGCTCCTACAGCCTCCACTGGAGATAGTTCTACCAAGATTGCTACCACTGCTTTTGTGCAAACTGCTTTGCAAGCTTTATATCCTGTTGGTTCTATCTATTCCAGCACTGTTAGTACAAATCCTAATACTTTGTTTGGCTTTGGAACCTGGGTAGCCTATGCTGCGGGTCGTGTTCTTATAGGTAATGGTGGCGGCTTCTCCGCAGGCGCTACTGGCGGTTCTGCTGATGCTGTTGTTGTAAGCCACACTCATACTGCTACGGTAACTGATCCTGGCCACTCACACACTTTTACTAATTATTCTACTTCTAGCGGTGGTTCAACAACCCCTATTATTGGTAGCAGCAATACTACTACTACTAATACTACAAATAGTAACACAACTGGAATTAGTGTAAGTAACAGCACAACAGGTGTTTCAGGTACTAATGCCAACTTGCAGCCGTATGTGGTTGTCTATATGTGGAACCGTACTGCTTAATATGAAACACCCAGTCGTCATAACTGATGACTATGTCTTGTATTTAGAATTTGCCTTTAAAAGCACCTTCATTCATTGCGATTGTTTTAAGTGGAATAAAACAGTAAAAAAGAACCTGCTAGAAGATTTACAAAAGTTAAGTCAACTAAGAACAGAACCTTTATTTGCAATCCACGAGATTGACGATAAGAAACACCTTAAATTTATCACCATGATGGGTTTTAAACACTTCATGGATTTCATCGGAGCAGATAACAAAATGCGACAACTTTTTGTGAGGAACCAAAATGGGACTTGAAGCAGGACTTATTGGAGGCGGTCTGAGTCTCCTTGGTGGCGTTTTGGGAGGACGTTCTGCTGAAAGTGCAGCAGAGACTTCTGCAAACGCTCAACTAGAAGCGTCACGAATGGCTGCTGAGGCAGCTCGGTTTAGACCTGTAGGGGTTACCACTCGCTTTGGTACTAGCTCCTTTCAGACTTCACCGGAGGGGTACGTAACAGGGGCAGGTTATACCCTGTCACCTGAGCTAAGAGCCTATCAAGACCGAGTAATGGGTTTGGCAGGCCAAGGGCTTAACTTTGCTGAACAAGCCCCAGGTCTGTATGCTCCTTTGATAGGCGCTGCTGGTGGTTTGTTTAATCTTGGTCAACAGTATCTTGGACAGTCTCCTGAGCAGGTTGCTGCTGACTACATGAGCAAACAGCAGGCATTGTTAGCTCCCGGGCGTGAGCGTGAGAGTGCTCAGTTGATGAACCAACTGTCTAACACTGGTCGTACTGGCCTGTCGATCGCTCAAGGCGGTGGATTGCAGGCTGCTAACCCTGAGATGGCTGCTCTGGCTAACGCTCGTGCAATGCAGGATCTTCAGTTGGCTGCTAATGCACAGGAAGCAGGACAGAGGAACGTAGCCTTCGGTTCTGGCTTGTTTGGCACTGGCGCTAACCTGCTGGGTAGCTACGGTCAAGGATTGACTGGCGGTTATGCTCCGTTTACCACTGGCTTAGGTGTTGGACAAAGCATTGAACAACTGGGTCAAAATCCGTTGGATATTGGCGCTCAGTTGGGAGGACGCAGTGCTACTGCTGGTGCTAATGCTGGTCAATCTTTGTTGATGGGTGGCTTGAGTGCTGCTAGAACAGCTCAACAAGGGGCTGCTTATAGTCCTTGGGGTTCTTTGTTCAGTGGTCTTGGGTCTAATCAACAATTTACTAGAGGCATCGGTAACTGGATGAGTGGAGGTAGTAACTCACAAGGTTATGGAAGCATTAATCCTATAACTGGCGAATACATGGGTTCTTTGGAGTTTTAATATGGCTACTGATATTGTTCAAGGCTTATTTGGGATGACTCCTGAGAGTTATCAATTACAACAACAAGCAGCTGCTCGTGAGCAGGCGATGCAGTTTGCTAATATGGATCCGTTCCAACGTGCTGCTTATGGTACGTTCCTAGGCGGTAGTATGCTTGGTGGAGCTATCGGCGGTGCTTTGGGTGCTCAGGATCCAATGCTTCAGATGATTGCTAAACAACAAGAGTTGTTGAAGACTATTAATCCAAACGATCCAAAATCTTTGGCACAAGGCGCTCAAGCGGCTGCTCAATTTAGCCCTCAACTTGCTTCTGCTTTAGCTAAACAAGCTAATGATCTAAACGCATCGTTGTCTAAGCAGGCTCAGGACTTAGCTGCTGCTAATAAAGCCGCTGCTGAAGCAGGAAAGATTGGAACAGAACAAGCTGCATTGAAGGCCAATACTGACCAGTTGGTAACTAAGTTTGGAATGACAGAAGAACAAGCTAAAGGAATTGCTTCTAACCCCGATCTTCTTAAAGCTTATTTAACTCCTAAGTCTGCACAGGCATTTAAACTGCTTGAATCAGGTAAGTTTACTCCTGAGAGCTTGGTTAAGTGGGAAAAAGGAGAAGGACAACCTGAACTGATAGACCTTGCAGCTAAACCTGGAGAAGACTGGTTGCGTGTTGCTCGTGGTATGGGTCTTCCTTCAAACAGTAGTTATAATGCTTATACGCCTGAACAGGTGGCTGCTGTCAATAAAGAAGTATTTAATCAAGATATTCAAAAACGTGCTGCTGGGGCTGCTGTTACTCGTGTTGATCTTGGCTCTGCTCTTGAAAAAGTTTATCTGAGTAAGGACCGTGAAGAATCTGCGAAACGGTGGTCAGAAGCCGGTAAAGCATATGAAGTAACTGTTCCTTTATTGAATCAACTGGATCAAGTAGAAAAAGTGCTTCCTAATGCCTTTACAGGTGCTTTTGCTGAGCCTAAGTTGGCTCTTTCAAAGACTTTGGGGGCTTTTGGAGTTAACATCGGAAGCCGTGCCTCTGACACTGAATACATAAATGCTATTTCCAGCAAAGTGGTTCAGCAGATTGCTCGTGTATTTCCTGGTAGTTTGGCTGTCAAAGAACTGGATCAACTGGTTAAGAGTAAATTCAATGTGGCTCAAGAAGCGCCGACAATCTTGCGTTTACTTGGTCAGATTAGGGATGAGATGAAGGCTCAGGCCGTCACCTTTGAACAGGGTTCTAAATTGCCAGACAAAGACCGCACTTCTTTTAACACTTCTTTGTCGATAGGCCAGAATATGAAACAAATTAATCGTTATCGGGAACTGGAGAATAAGTACCGTAGCGGTAACATTACTGATACTGAACGAGTAGAAGCAAAAGAAATTAAACAATCTCTTGGTCTGTAAGGAATAACATGGCTGATATTAACTGGGATGTTTCCCCGACCCGTTTAGAGGAAGCTACTCGCAAGAGCCAAGAAACTGGGCTTCCTATCATAAGGCAAGATTCAGTTCTAGCTCCTGCGTATTTACCTCAACAAGAATCTACTTTATTGCCTGCTGTTGGAGGTGCTCTGGGAGGTATTATTGGAGGTTTAACCATCAAGAATCCTATGGCAGGGGCCAGAGCTGGACAGGCTTTTGTTGGTAGCTTGCTTCCCTCTTTGACTGGTTCTTCAATTGGTACTATCGCAGGAACAGCCGCTGAACGGGGCATGATGGGCGATTTGTTTTCTGCTGAAGGCGGTAAACAGATGCTTGGTAATCTTTTGGAAAATGCTGCTTGGGATGTGGGTGGTAATTTGGTATTTTCTATTGCCGGTAAAACATTTAGAGTTGGTAAAGAAGCTGTAGATAAATTTCGAGGTGTCGGGATAACACCAGAGCAAGAAGCTCGTAATGCTGCTCAAGCATACTTGTCAAGCAGAGGAGCCACATTGTCTCTTGGGCAGCTAGAAGCTACTCCTGGTCTAAAACAGGCCGAGTCTATTATCATTGGCGGAACTGGTGCTAAAGCCTTTGCAGAACAACAAGCAGGGGTAAGCAAAGCAGTTCAACAAGGTTTAACAGATCTTAGAACTTCTCTGGATACTTCCCCTATGTTTAATCAGGCGTTGTCAGCCGATCAACCCTTAACTAGAGCTGCCGGAGAGAATTTCCAAAGTTTAATTTCTACAGCTAGAGAATCTTTTAAAGATACTTATAGACCCTTCTATGAATCTTTATCAAAAGATTATGGTGTATATATTAATATGCAGCCCATTAAGCAGCAAGCTCAAGCAGAACTTGAAAAGATTGCTAGAACAGGAAATATGGAAGCCAACAAAGAACGGCTTTCCGTATTAAATGATATTTTGAAACAAAACGATTTTATTGAATTTGGGGCTGCTCACGATATTCGTAGTTCATTTAAAGGGGCTGCTAATGATTTAGCACAGCCCGGAAAAGGGGCTACATCTAAGCAACAAGCCTATACAAAATATGCTGCCGAAGTAGATAAGCAAATGGATAATGCGTTTCAAATTGCTGCTTCAAACAAAGGGCAGCGGGATTGGATTGAAAAGCAAGGATTACAATATATTAACACTCCTGAAGGAGGTTCTTTGATTGTCAGTGGCGCTGCGGGATTCAACCCGGGCGTTCAACGAACAGCTTTATCAAAAGATCTTGTACAGGAGTATAACAAAACAACCAGTGCTTATAAGGCTGGAATGGAAGGTTTGTTCAACGAAACTATCAATACAGCATTAACTAAATCTCCTTCTAAAGTAGGGGAATACTTAGCTGATTTGTCAGAATCTGAAAAGTTTACTGATCTGTATCGAGCAGTTTCACAGATTGACAAATATGCAAAACAGGCTGGCCCTACCGGAGCACAGCTTATTAACGACGTGAAAGCTAGTTTCCTTAATACCAATCTAAACACTCCTGAAAAAGCCAAAGCTTTTGTTGAAAAACTGAAACAGGATGATGATTTAAAGCGTTCTTTCTATAAGATGTTTCAAAACGAAGCAAAACCATTAAAAGATGTACTTAACGCTGCTGATGTTGGCTTAGAAAAATCTGGAACTGCGGCTTCATATCTTAGGAATCGACTTGCCGGATTAACTGCTCAAACCGGCGCAGGTGTTTTAGGTTATTATGCTATGCCTGTTGAAGTTAGAGATCGTCTTGCCGATAATCTTCCTGAGGCTGCTTTTACAGCCGGAGCTTTGATACTGACACCAGCTATTCTTGCAAAGGCTGCTACCAATAAAAATACTGCCGATGCTTTAGCTAATTTGAGCAAATATCGTGAAGGCACGAAGATTAGCGGAGCTGTGGCAGCAAAGCTGGCGGATCAACTAAGTAAGTCTGGAATTATTTCACCTGAGTACACTGCAAGTATTGATTCTATTTTCAATGCTCCTGCCGCTGCTGGGTCTTCTCAACAAGCCCCCGCAACAATCAACTGGGATATGGCCCCAGGGCAATGATCGACCCCATAAGTGCTTTTGCGCTGGCTCAAGGAGCTATCAAAGGTGTAAGGGCACTTACGGCTCTCTATAAAGAGGCCAAACAAGCCGGTAAAGAGGTTGCTGACATAGCCTCAGAAGTCTCTGGTCATGTCGGTAAGTTCATGGAGGGCACTGAGAAGCTCCAGAAGATAGAGATTGAGTCCAAATTAGCTCCTCCAGATCCTACCAAAAGCATCCAAGCGCAGGCTTTTGAGAACATCATGCGTAGGCATGAGTTACAAAAGATGGAGACTGAACTCAGGGAGATGCTGATCTATGAGCTTGATATGCCTGGGGTGTGGAAAGAGTTCACTGCTGAGAGGCATAGGCTTACAGTTGAACTTGAAGACAGGATGGCTCAAGAGCTAAAAGAAAGACGAATAAGAGAGGCTAGACGATCCAAAAGATTAGAAAAGATCAAGATTAAAGCAGCTATATCCATAGCTGTTTTTCTTTGGTTCTTTGTTTTCTCAACCCTTATGTATGGTCTTTATCTGGATGCACAGGAGCGGAGACTGCTAGATAAGTTTGATCGCAAACAGTTTGAATACCTGTGGGTCAATGATCCTGATTATATAGAGTGCTGGAAGGTTTTCCAAGTCACCTCAATGCTCCCAAGTTTCTGTAGAAAGGACTAATTATGTTAACTTTATTGTCTACCCTTATCAGCTTCCTCATGGGTGGCCTACCTAAGCTCTTGGACTTCTTTCAGGACAGGTCTGACAAGAAACACGAGCTTGCCTTGGCTGCTATGCAGACTGAGCGTGAGCTTGCCATGCTTGAGAAGGGCTACGCTGCACAGGCTAAGGTGGAGGAGATCCGCCTAGATGAGATTAAAGTATCCAGCAGTGCTGAGACTACCCAGGCCATCATCGGTGCTCAGCAGGCTGAGATGCAGGCCATCTATGCCCACGATATGAGCCTGAATGAAGGCACGTCTCAGTGGGTTAAGAACCTTCGTGCTCTGGTGCGTCCCTTGATTACCTATGGCTTCTTTGGATTGCTGGTTATAATTGATTGTCTTCTGTTCTGGCACGGCTTCCGGCAGGATGTAGATTTCACCACGCTGGCAGACCAGTTGTGGGATAATGAGACTCAGGCGCTGTTTGCTTCCATTATTGCTTTCCACTTTGGTGGTCGGGCCTTTGGAAAATGATAAGCGACAAAGCCATTGAGATGATTAAACACCATGAAGGGGTTAGACAGCTTCCATATCGTTGCCCTGCTCTGCTCTGGACTGTTGGTGTTGGTCATGTCATTGATCCGAATCATATCAAAGTACCTTTAGAACAACGTAAACAACTTGCTATTCCTGAAGGCTGGGATAGGAAGCTTACGATGGAGGAAGTTAATGCGATTCTTCAGAAAGATCTTGAGTCTTTTGTCAGAGGTGTTCTACGTCTCTGTCCTAACACTGCTGCTAATCAAGGCCACCTTGACGCTCTCACTAGCTTTAGCTTCAACGTAGGGCTAGGGAACCTCCAGAAGTCCACCATACGGATGAAATACAACCGTGGGGACATTGAAGGAGCTGCTGAAGGCTTCCTAGACTGGACCAAGGCAGGCGGTAAGGTACTACCTGGACTTGTCAAGCGAAGGAACGATGAAAGAGCGCTTTTCTTAGGTGCATAAAAGAGGCCCCGTGAGGGGCCTTTTTAGTTACCAGAAGAAGGTTATTTGAACGAATCCAAGTAATATCACTATACCTGTCTTTTCATATATTTCTTCTTCGTCAGTTTCAACGTACAAGGTGTCCGCATGAGCGATACCAAATACGAGTCCATGGATGAAGTTGATACTGCAGTTCATCAGAATGCAATCTCACAAGCACCAGCAGTGCAAGAAAGCATCTGAGCACCTTCCACGTTATCAGTACCCTCGATGAAGGCTTCCCAGTCAATGAACTTAGGAACTTCTAAGGCCATCTGGAGGTACTCACCAGCAGTGATCTCCTCGTAGGGAGCCTGACGATACGTACCGCCATCGTAGGGCAGGTAAGACACGCCAGTGACCTCATCGAAGTGATCCCAAGTCCATGCACCGACTTTAGGCCACTCATTCTCGTTCACAGAGATGGTCACAGAAGGCTTATGCTCACACCAGTGACGCTGGAATACCAACCAGAGGTCCAGGTGCTCTATGGCGCTTAGATCCTCCCGTAGCACTGCCCCTTCACCCACCTTCTGAGGAAAGCTAAACACAGTGGTTGAATCAGGCTTCATCACACACGGCTCAGACGGGAACCCTTGAGACTTCAGGAAGTTGGTCAGAGGGTCTTTGTTGTCAGAACGCACACGGCGAATGTAATACTGACTATGCTGGGGATGGATACCACTAGCAGTTCCCGTAAGCTGAGACACAGTGCCTTCTGGTTTAACACAAGTAATAGCGGCAGACACAGGGATGCCAAGATTGTTAGCCATCCGAGCATTTGTATCAATAGCAACATTCTTCAACTCCTCAAGGCGTTTAGGAAGGTCCAAGTCATAGGCACTGTTCAGCAACGGATTATCAAGAATACCAGTCATAGATACGCCTAGGAGACGCTCTTCCTCGGTGTTGGTCTGCCAGATCTTCCGCAGGTACGGGAAGTGAGTCATGGTCGATTGAAAAGTCCCCAGAATCGTTGCCAAGCGCACCTTATTACGAAGTCGATCCATATCATCCCCGTTACGAACAATAACGGAAGAAAGATTGCAAAATTGATAAGGTCTAAGAATAATCTCGCTGCAAGGGTTAGTACCCCATTCTTTACCCAGGCTACGGCGGCCATTCTTTTCTGCTTGAAGTTCTGAAGCATAACGGTTGAAGATTCCTCGCTCACCGGAGTGAGATTCATAGATGTTAGACCATTCACGCATGAACTGACCAACGTCAGGCTTTACCTCGTACACGGCACTGTTGTTAGCCAAGGCTCGTTGACCGTTACCATCCCACCAGTTGCCTGCCTTAGCGTGAGCCATGCGATCATCACCCAGATCAGACAGGGAGATCATTGCAGATCGGCGCACTCCACCAACGACAACAACCTCCCCGATCTTACACAGAATGTCATGACATTCAATCGTGTGCAACTTACGGCCCACAGCAGCTCGGAACTTATTAATGACATACTTGAACAGTTCGACCAACGGCTCAGGTCCGCT
>Ga0208005_1000231_pt1 | contig 22961 bp, 36 predicted proteins | sample DEB19_08_DNA_3_FD_184530 | JGI IMG/M metagenome (GOLD analysis project Ga0208005, IMG submission 184530) | Aqueous microbial communities from the Delaware River and Bay under freshwater to marine salinity gradient to study organic matter... | ecosystem: Environmental > Aquatic > Marine > Coastal... | reverse complement strand
TGTAGTCCGTGGCGGGCAGGTCGCCGGTGGGGGAGCAGGCGGTCGTGAACATCCCCGCGCCCCCCGGATACTCGGCGGCAATCGCCTGCGCCTCGGCCTGCTCGTCGGCGGGGACGATAATCGTGCGGAAAATCTCGACCACCTCGACCACTTCCGGGGTCACTTCCGGGATGGGCTCTGGGGTCGGCATCAGGTCGTCGGTCACAGCGTCACCCCCGTCTTCTGGGCCACATACTGCTCGGCGTTGGTCACGGTCACGCTATCCGTCGCCGCCCCGCGCACGATGAGCTGGAAGATGCGGCCGTTGAATGGTACCGTCCCGTTGGACCGTCGACCCACATACACCAGCGCATTGGTGAACGTACCCACCGGCGTCGCAGAGACGTAGCTGACGCCAGCCTCGCTCGTATTGACGCGGAGCAGACCACGGGTGGCGTTGGTCGTGCCGTTGTAGTTGAGCGCGGTCGTGACCACGTTCGTGATTGGCGCGGCATAGCTCGACGCCGAGGTCACGTCGAAGGTTTGCGCCGTGGACCGCATCGTGGCCCCGTAGTTGGCTGTCGCGGCCCCACGGGGAGCGTTGAGCAGGGAGGCGTAGTTGGCGTCGGTCGATGCACCAAGCTCGGTGACCGCCCCGACGGCGGCATCGCTGGTCTTGGCAACCCCGAAGAAGCCCGTGACCGCCGACACGCCGACGTTCTGGAACGCGGTCGCGGTGCTGCCCGTCTCCAGCTGGGCACCCCAGAGGAACAGGCCGCTGGTCCCGTCTCCGGTGTAGCTGGAGTTGCCATCCACGATGCAGGGCCGTGCGCCCATATCCGATGCGCCAGCGGCTGGAGTGAACGTCATCGAACACCGATACCAGCCATTGCCAGCATCAGCAATCCGCGCCGTGCAGTTCAACGTTGTGCCAACCGTGCCACTCGACAAGTTGAAATAGGCGTAATAATTCGTGGCCGATGCAAACGTGTTGAGCATCACAATCGACCGCTCTGACGCCTTTGCGTAAATCGACAGCGTATACTGTACCGCAGACAGGGTCGGCGTCTGGTAGACGTAATGCACCGTACTAGCCGTGGTAGACTCAACAACCTTGTCTGCCGTGGTGGTGCCGTCGGGAGCCGTTGTTGTGTTGGCGGTGATGGTAGCCTGCGTCTTGCTCCACGCCGCGTCATCAAACATCGTCGGCATCGTGAGCAGGTTGCGCCGCGCCTCGCTCCCCGTCCACGTCGCAAAGTCCACGTTGCCCACGGTCGCCAGCGAGTCGTCCGTGCCGTCGAACAGCAGGTTGCGCGGCAGGCCCACGTCCGCGTAGTCCGTCGCCGTCACCACCCGCTGGTAGGTGCTGGCGGTCGTTCCAGCCTCAAGTTGTGTGCCCCACAGATAGCAGTACTCGCTAGCCGTCTCCGTGGCTCCAGCAAAGGCGGTATACACGCGCACATTATTGCCTGATGTAATACCGCTGGACACCGTTGCCGTGATGCGCCACCAGCCATTACCCGCGTTCGTGCTGGTCGTTGTGGCGGAGCCACTTGTGACGGTTACGACACCAGTCGTCCAGTTGACTGTGAAGATGGCAAGGTCGGAGGCGGTGGTAACGTTGTAGATGTCAAACGTATTGGCATCCGTAGCCCCAGAACCCTGCTTGCCGTAGAAGCTGAACGTCACAGCTGTCGCCGCAACGGACGTGGCGGTTTGAGAAAGCGATGTTGACGCAGATGCCGTCGCCGCAATTGTATCTGCCGTGGTAGTACCATCTGGCGCAGTCACGGAGTTTGCTGTGACCGTGACGTTGGTCTTTGTCCACGCGGCGTTGTCGAACTGCTCGCTGTAGGTCAGCAGGTTCGCCCGCGCCTGCAACGTGGGCCGCGAGGCCGAGGTCGCTTGGACGGCGTGGTTGCCGGGGACTTCGCGGACGGAGATGTTGTCTACGAAAATGGTGCCAGCCGAACCAGCCTTGGCCTGCACAAGCGCATCGGTTCCCGTTGCATAGGCAAGGAATGAGATGGCAAATGTGCCATACGCGCTTATGGTCTGGTCACCAAGTGTGGCATAGCTTCCTGCTGGTCCACGCACCAGCGAGATGCCGACCGTTGTTGCACTCCCATTGCGAACAATCGCTGTTACCTGATACCACTTGCCAGTTTCAAGCGTGAGGCTCTGCTCGGCACGGCCACCCAACGCCGTTGATGAAATCTCCAACTCGCCATTGTTGACCGCGATGGTCGAGGAGGTCCACGACCACCCAGTCGTTCCGTTGGCAAAGTTGCCGTTGCTCACCTTCTCCGCGCCCAACGCACTCAACCCGCCAAGCCGCTTGTCCACCACGAAGGCAACCGACTGCCCGAGGGCGGTCACAGGGGTCTTGGCACCGCCCGTGGTCGTGCTGTAATCCTGATACAGCGCGTGGGTCGGGAAGGCCGCGAGGAAGTCGCTGCTGAAGTCCGTGATGCGCTGGTAGGCCGACGCCGTGGACGCCCGCTCCAACTGTGCGCCAAAGAGGTACACGCCGCTGACGCCATCGCCAGTAATGGACTGCTGGATATTGACCGTCGGCACACTTGGACGCGGCCAGAAGCCGCTTACGTCAGACGCCTGACTCAACGTGCCTGTCGTGTTCGCGGTGATGGAGAGCCGCCACCACCCATTGCCAACTGCGGTCGCCGTCGTGGTCGTGCCTGACTGCACGAACGAGGTGGTGCCATCCGTCAGGCTGAACACGGCCCCGTAATACGCCGTGTCAAACAGCGTCAGGCCGATGAAGTTCCACTCGGCTGCCTTGGCGTACACGGAGAGCGTGTAGGTGCTGGCCGTAAACGTGGACTGGTCGTCAAACGAGAACCGCTGTTGCGAGGTCGTTGTTGCCGAAACGGACTTGTCGGCCATCGTCCCGCCGAGCGGGTCGCTGAACATCACGGGGGCCGCCGTCGCCAGCGAGCGCGTGTAGGTCTGCGCCGTGGAGCCGACGACCAACTGGGCACCCCAGAACAACACGGCAGATGTACCATCACCAGCGTAGTTTAGTACCTGCCCAGAGGTCATCGAAATGACGTAGTCACCCGCACCGGCCAGTAGCGTCTGCGAGATGGTGATGCGGTACCAGCCATTGCCCACCGACGTGATGCTAAACGCGCTCGGCGTTGTATCACCCGAGGTGTTTCCAACCCCCGTGCCAGACGACAGGTTGAAGGCGTATCCGTAGGAATTAGTGCCATCCCACATACGCAAGCCGACATTGCGCGAGCCAACGGACTGCTTGGCGTACACCGATAGCGTGAACGCATTGGCGGTGTAGGTATTGGTTCGCGAAACGCAATGGACGCCCGTAATCGCAGACTCGGTCAGCGTATCGCCAGTTGTCGTGCTGTCAGGCGCGGCAGAGGAGTTAGCCGTGACCGTCGCATTTGTCTTAATCCACCCCGCATTATCAAAATCCTGCGAGTAGAGCGCGAGGTTCGACAGCAGGCTGGCGTTCGACTTCGTCCACGCCGCGTTCTCGAAATCCTGCGAGTACGTCAGCAGGTTCCGACGCCAGCTGGTCTTTTCCGGCGTCAGGTCGGAGGGGTCGTACCAGACGCCCTGCTCCCCACTGGCGAAGAGGGCGAGGGGCGAGAACGCTGTCCCGCCTCCGCCCCGCCGTCTCCGCCGCCCCAGTTCCCCGAGGTCGGCGTCCACTTATCCCGCCATCCCGACGAGCGTCACCGTCGCCGTGCCGCTGGTCCACGCCGAGGCCCGGACGCGCACCGAGAGCGCCCCGACCACATCGAACTTGAAGACGCCCGTCGTGGTCGTGGTCGTCGCCACGGTCCCGGTCGTCACGCTGGTCGCCTGCACCGCGACCCAGTTCGTGCCGTCGATGGTCATCTCAAAGGTCAGCGTCCCGCTGAACGTGTTCGTGACCTGCACCCCGACGCCGCCGTTGGCGAACTGCCGATAGGTCAAGGTCATCGCGCCATTGAGCGCGGTAATGTCGCCAGCGGTGCTGTTGCGGTAGTTGGGCATCGGGTCCTCGGGAGTCGAACGTGGTCGGAAAGGCGTCCTGCGGGTCTTACCAAACAACGGCCTATCTTACCTGCTTCCGCCCCCGAACATACCCCGAAAGGTCCGGAAGCGCAAGGGCTGGGCAACCCTCCGTCACATCAGCATCCCACCCGCCAAGTCCCGGTGGTCCGGGTTGGCGTCGGGAACGTACTGGGTCCAGTCGTTCGGGTCCGCCCCTTCCGGCCCCACCCCAGCCGGACGCTCCGGCTCCGCGACCAGCATCGGCAGGGAGGCCACGGCGTACCGGAAGGCGTCCGCCCCGTCGTCCCCGTTGTCGCCCCGGTCATTGGCGTCTCGCTTGAGCGGCACGTTGGGCCGCTTGGGGTCAGGGACCAGCGCCTGCAACTCGGCCAGCAGTCTGCGGGTGCCGACCGTGTCCACGAACCGCAGGCGGTCCTGCGACAGCAAGCGCCGGATGACCTTGGCCCCCGCCTCCCGGTCGAGGGACGCCTTGGACAGCGCGACCCCATAGCGGTCGAACACGTCGGCGACCGTCTCCGGCTGGGCCGTGTGCGCCATCCGCTGGGCGAAGGCGTCGTGCCCCGCATAGACCCGCCGACCACAGGCCGCTGGGATGCGCCCGTCGTGACCCGGTAGCTGGAGGTTGCCCCGGATGCTGGCCGCCTGCTCGTGGTCCTGCTCCCGGTGCAGGTAGAGGGCGTCGAGGACGTAGAGCGTGGTGCCGTCATCGGCGCAGGGGACGAAAACCGCCGGGTGCGAGTAGCCCCAGTCGTAGCCCGCCCAGTACTGCCACCAGTCCGGGAGGTAGGCAGGCAGTCGGTCACGAGGGATGACGAGGTCGGCGTAGTCCGCGAGTTCCGGGTAGAAGGCGGCACCGGAGGCCGTCAAGCTGGCGTCGAGTTCCTGCTGAGCGGTCGCTGAACCGGGAGGGTACTCGGCTCGCAGGACGGCGATGTCTTCCGGGGACAGCCGGGCGTTCGCTTCGGTCGGGTGGTGCCAGTGCCGCCAGTCCGGACCGCGAGCGCCTGCCTCGACTTGCTGGCACAAGCGGTTGAAGTAGGACGGCGTCAGCCGGGCGCTGTTCCCATCCCAGCCAGCGGACGGCGTGGAGGCAATGAGGCACCAGCCGCCCCGGTCCAGCAGAGCAGGCAGAACGACCGCGCCCAGTGCGTAGTCGAGGTCCAAGTACGCCGCCTCGTCGATGACGATGCCGTCAAGACTTCGACCGCGAATATTGTCAATGCTCTCGGCAGAGCGCAGTTCCAGCGAGCCGACCGACCCGAACTGGACGCGGCGGTCGGTCTCGTGGAGCGTGACGCCCGGCAACCCGGCAAGACGGGGCTTGAGTTCCTCTCGCCAGATGGCGCGGGACTGCGGATAGTCGGGGGTGAGCCAGACGATGTTGCCGCCCGTGAGCGCTCCGCGATGCTTCCCCTCGCCGTGGCCTAGCAGGGAGGCAATCAGCGCGGCGCGGCTCTTCCCGGTCCGGCGTCCGGCTCGCCAGAGCTTGAAGCGTTCGGGGGCGTCCAGCACCTCCGACTGGTGCGCCATCGGAGCAGGCAGGTAGAGCGTTGCCAAGCGGCTACTCGTGACGGACGACGATTTCCAGCGTGGTCGCGCCGTTCTGCTCAATGTGCTGGGTCGCCTTGCCGTAGCCGTACTCGGTGACGTACTCCAGCGCCCGAGCGAAGAACGGGTGGTCCGGTCCAGCGGTCAAGACGGACTCGATGTGCTGAAGCACGTCTTCACGGCTGGCGATGGCGCGGAGCTTCGCCTTCCACTCGTCAGGCGGCCTTCCAGCGTTCGGCGCACCCTTCGCGGGCCCCCGTCCACGCTTGCTCCCGTCGATGGCCCAGCCGACCAGCGGGCGGCCTAGCTTGTCGCGTCTCACGTCATCGGCAGGCGTGAGCGCTGTCTTGACTGCAGTCTTCGCGTCATCACTCATCGCACCGAACATACGCCGAACTAGAGCGAAGCGCAAGGCGGACGCGCTGACGTTTCGGCCCGGAAACCGAACAGACCCCGAACGATTTGTAACGAAATCTGGCGACCCCTTGCGCGGCTTGACGGGTTGGGTGTAGACTCTCCGCCGTAGTCAAGACGCGACATCACTCACTCAAGGAGAACACAATGCAGACGCTCGCCACCCTCAACGAGACGCTCGCCCAGCAGGCCTCCGACTGGAGCAATGGTTTGACCATCAAGACGCGCTGGGCGGTGGGGCGGACCGGACGCTCGCGGCGCGGGGCTACTGGGGGCCAGCTTCACCTGCTCCGGATTGAGGAAGTGGTCGCGGATAAGGCCCCGGCTCCGAACCGCGTCAAGGTCGGGCAGGCGTTCTTCATCACCTCCCCCTGCAATGCCAACGGTCAGCGGACGGGGGCCGAGGTTGCCGGGAAGGGGGTTGAAGCGGTCACCTGCAAGAAGTGCCTGAAGCGGGCCGAGTTGATGGGGCTGGTTGCCCAGCAGTAAGACAGGCAGAACGGGGGGGGGCTTGACAGGCTCCCCCCAACCCGATTAGTCTTGACACAGCATTACACACCACACCACACACCAAGGGGATAGCACAATGGCGAAGCACGAGTCCTACACCACGCTCACGAAGGGCCAGACGTTCTACTTCCTGACGGGCGAGAACGAGGGCACCAAGGTCACGGTCACGCGGGTCCGGTGCAACAAGTACGCGACCTACGTCGAGTACGAGGGTCATAACGGGGTCCGGAGCGTCTCCGGGGATATTTGGTTCGGCGAGGGGTTTAAGCGCGAGGACCTCATCACCATCGCACCGACTGATACCCAGCGGGTGGCCTTCGCCAAGGCGCTGGCGGAGCGGGTCGCCGAGTACGCCGAGGAGATGGAGGAGGCGCAGAAGGAGAAGGCCCACGCCAAGGCGTTCCGGGAGGCGCACCGGGCCGAGGTGGACGCGCCGCTCGTCTGGTCTGAGCCTGTGCGGACGGTCGGAGCCGGGGGACAGGTCGTGACCTACGTCAGCACGGCCTCGCAGAACGTGTTCCGGGGGACCGGATTCGACATCCGGGTCGAGACGGAGCGCCGCGAGGTCGAGGTCCAGCTGTTTCTGGAGACCGACAGCGACTACAACGTGGACAGCGGTCTCTGGGTCTCGGCGAAGAAGTGGGTCATCCGGTCCGGCGGCTACCGTTGCGACCTCGACCGCTCGCTGGCCTACTTCCGGTGCCTTGAGCAGGCCCTGAAGGAGCTCAACGACCTGTCCGCGCAGGAGCCGAACGCCCCCGTGGCCGTCGAGGAGGCGGTCGCGGTCTGAATCCCAGAACGGGGTGGGGGTTGACAGCCTCCCTCACCCCTGCTAGTCTTTACGCGTCAGGACACTCCACGCTGTTTCACGTAGCACACTCACCAAGGGGGAAGCAATGGCAAGCAACGCCGCAGTGTACGCTGAAGTCTTCGAGCAGGTCATTCGCGAGATGGAGCAGGGGAACGCGCCGTGGGTCAAGCCGTGGTCGGGCATCGGGCCGCACAACGCGCTGACGGGTCGCCCCTACTCTGGCGGGAACGTGGTCGTCCTGCTCTTCGCCGGGATGGCCTACCAGTCGCACGGCTGGGTCACCTTCAAGCAGGCGCTCGAGGCCAAGTGTGTGGTCCGGAAGGGAGAGAAGTCCACCCCGGTGTTCTTTATGTCCAAGGCGACCAAGAAGGCGGCGGACGACGAGGAAGAGCCGTCGAGCTACTTCTTCGCCCGGATGTTCCGGGTGTTCAACGTCGAGCAGTTGGACGAGATGGAGCCGGGGGCGCTGGAGGCGCTGAAGGGGCGGCACAGTGTGGCGAGCCGGACCGCCTTCGAAGCCTTGCAGGAGGCTGACGAGATGGTCCGGGAGACCGGGGCCGACATCCAGCACGGGAGCGTCGGGGCCTGCTACATTCCCTCGCTTGATGTCATCCGGATGCCGGACGCCGACACCTTCCGCGACCGGGAGAGCTACTACGGGACGCTGTTTCACGAGCTCACACACTGGACGGGCGCGGACAAGCGCTTGAAGCGCCTCACCCCGGCCCGGTTCGGGTCCGCCGACTACGCCTTCGAGGAACTGGTCGCCGAGCTTGGCGCGTCCTTCCTGTCCGGTCGGTTCGGGTTCGAGCAGGTGAGCCAGAGCGCCGCATACCTGCGGCACTGGGCCAAGGCTTGCCGCCAGCATCCGGATATGCTCGCTCGCGCCGCGAGCCTTGCCCAGCGAGCCGCCGACTACGTCACCGGGGAGCAGTCGGCCCCGGTGGTGCAAGCCTCTTGACAGACTCAACCCATCCTGCTAGTCTTTACGCGTCACCACACCACAAGGGGGAAGCAATGCACGTTCGCATCGACCGCCGGACCACTGGGATGACCCGCTGGGGCATCTTCCAGAATCTCACGAACCGCGCCGACCGGATGACGGGCGCAGGCCCGACCCTCCCACTGGGTCTCTGGTATCTGCACGTCCACACGCCGTGGCTTGTCATCCAGTTGTACGCGACGACCGACGGACCGAGCCTGACGTATCTGAGCGCGACGCGCCGTTATGCGTTCTCGCCGAGGACGTTCGAGGGGACCGCCCTGTGACTGACCTCACCCGTCCAGTGGTTCGCAAGGTCACGACGTTGCGCGGCGAGTCCCTCGTCGTGACCCTGACCCCGGAAGGCCTGCTCCTGCGCGAGCCGCGCCGTCGCTCCGGGTTCCTCCTCCCCTACGGCGTGGCGTTTATGCAGGCCGTCCGTATCCAAGTCGAAGCCGAGCGGCGAGAGAAGGCCGCGAAGCGCAAAACCAAGAGGGCCAAGTGAAGACTCCGAAGCGCGACCCCCTGCACGTCTTTCTCGACTGGCTGGCCTTCGCCATCATCACGGCGATGTGGATGACAACCGTCTACTACTGGGCCAACTTCTTCGCCGGATGGCTCCCGACCCACTGGTGAGCCAGCGCTGACGCGACATCGTGAATGACCGCCCGAGCAGACCGGACCTGTGCCTCCGTCTCTCGGGCGCTTTCGCGTCTGATGACCACGGCTGACGGATACCAGAGCGTCGAGCTTCCGCCGGGCCACCCGGTATAGCGCCAGTCCACGGTCATCGGCGGCAGGACAACGGTCGGGATGTTCAAGCTCCCGGCAACGTGAAAAACGGACGTATCCACGGTGACCACGAGGTCGCAGGACGCGATGCGTTCGGTGGTATCGTACAGGTCCCCCTCGCCCATCTTGGCGAACGGCGCACCCGCTGGCGGCTCGACGTTGTACTGGAGACTGACCCACTCGATTTCGGGCGGACTCTCGGCCCACAAGAGTGACGCCACGTCAGGCGACAGCGAGCGGTCGAAGTTGTGGTGCGCGGTCTTGGACCCTTCCCAGCAGACACCCACCCGAACCTTGCCGGACGCGAGCGGGGAGCGCGGGAACGACGGGGCCACCGGAGCCGGGACGTTCTGTGGGGTACAGGCGAAGCGGTGCGGGAGCGACATCGCCCGGATGTAGCACGACCCTTCTCGAAGCTTGAGCGCCTCGCCGACCTCCTCGAACGCCTCAGGGACGGTCACGCACGACTTGACGCCGGGGAGCGCCGCGATGTAGCGGTGGAACATCTTCTCCCCGACCCAGATGACCGGATGCCCAGAGCGCTCGGCGAGAAGCGGGAGCCAGCGAGCGAAGAGGACCGCGTCACCGATGCCCTGCTCGTGCAGGACCACGACCGGGCCGTCGGTCGGCTTGCCATCCCAGACCGGAACGCCGGGGACGCCGCTCTTGCTCTTAGTGTCCAGCAGGCGAGCCTCGTGTTCCTCCCACGCCTTGCGCCACTGCTTCGGCTTGATAGCCAAGCGGAGGTGCGCCTTGGATGCCAGCGATTCAGGCAGTAGCACCGGAGTCCGAAGCGCCTCGCGGTAGATGTGCATCGCCTTGTCGGTGTGGCCCGTGATGGCGAACGCCTGCCCCAATCCGACCAGCGCGGCGAAGTAGGGGACAGCGGACGGGTCCAGCCCGTGCTTGGGCGGTGTGATGGAGGCAACCGCGACCTCGGCCCACGGCACCGCCTCCTCCAGTCGGCCCACGCCCTGCAAGCCAGCGGCCCGGAAATGGGCGGCGGGTCCGGGCAGTTCGCCCCGTGCCTCCAGCCACGCGTCGGTGAGGTCTACGATGTCCTGCCACCGGGTCGCGTCGAAGGCGGCGGTGATGGCCTGCATCACCTCGGCATCGGTAAGCGTGGCGTCACTCACTCGCGGCCTCTTCGCTTTCGGCCTTCTTCGCCCAGTAGTGCGCGTCCGCGTTGGCGACCGCCTCCTCAAGCGCCTCCTTCGACCCGAAGGCAAGCTCCCAGCGGCGAGCGTATTCGTCCTGACTGACCGAGAGCGGTCTCGCGTTACTCCCCTTGCCCTGACTCATTCTGTTTGCGCTCCCACGCAATGGTGATGGCATCGGCCCAGACACTCAAGTCGATGCCGTGCCGCGCCTCGACCAGCGCCTGACCCTGCTCGTGAAGTTCTTGGTGATGCAAGCGGCAGAGCGGCACGATGCGGTCCGCGTCTCCCTTCCGCCCCATCCCCGACCGACTTGGCAAGTGCGCGTTGTCGGCTGGCTTGACCTTACAGATACAGCACCCTAACTGCTTGACCCACGCGACCCGCGCCTTCCCACCATAGGTCCGTGCGAACTCCTTCGCTCGCCGCTTGGCATTGACCGGGTTGAGGCGCGACCGCTTCACTCCACAGGCCCCAGCGTCTCAGTGCGGTGGAGTTGCACCGTATAGCTCACCCGGTCCACGCACGTTGAGGACGTTTCTGATTCGACGGCAAAGCCCTGCATCACCCGGAGCAATGCCTTGGTGGCCCGTGACAGGCGAGCGATGACCCACAGCGCCACGCACAGGGCCAGCGACAGGATGCCGACGAGCCACATCACTTGGGCGGCACCTTGACCCACGGCGTGATGCGCCGACCGGGATACTTGCGCTCGCCGTGACAGGCCACGCGGAGGTTATGCGCGGCAATCGCGGCGGCGTTGGTGGAGTTCCACGCGCACACCGGACACGGCTCGTCGCAGTTGCAGGCAATCGGCTTATGACTCACAGCCCAGATACTCCATCACAATGTCCCACGCCTGCTCGGCGCTGGTGCAGATATGCACCGCCCATCGGTTGTCCCGGAGCATCTGGTGCCAGTTCTCCTGTGACTCACTGACCCGGCCCTTCCCGTTCGGCGACTTGAACTCAATCGCCAGTCCCCGGCAGACCCCAGCCCCAGAAAAGAGCAACCAGTCCGGGACCCCGGCCTGTACCCCTTCGGCCTTGAGCAGTGCCGCCTCGCGGGGGTTGCGCTTTCCGCCGTTCGGGACACTGCACCACGGCAGGTCTTTCGTACGGGGGTCGAGCCGCAGGCGCTTGATGAACAGCCGCTGTTCGAGCGCCTCCAGATAGCGGGGCTTCTTCCGTCCTGTCACCGCCATACGAGCGCGTACAGCCCGTAGCAGGCGAGGAATGTCAGGATGAGCGAGGACACCACGCACCCGAGCGCGGCAAGTGGAGCGGCGACAGTCGCTGGATGGCGGCGCATCTCAGGCCTCCTCGAACGCGTAGTAGTCATCCCCGAAGAACCCCAGCAGATGCGCGTAGACCCCAGCGGTCGCCAGCACATCGCCCATACAGTACTCGGCAATCTCGTCGTGCATCCCGCCAAGGTAGAGCGGGTAGACATCCTTCCCGGAGACCCCCTCCGTCTTGCCGGGCAGGCCGAAGAACCCGGCCCACTCGTTCAGCCCCTCGCCCGACTGGACCACGTCCCAGTTCAGCACCACGGCCTTGCAGTCAAAGTGCGGGCGGGTCTGATACTTCCGGAGCCACTCGCGGATATGCGCCCCGCCAAGGCTTGGCGTCAGGCGGTGGTGCGCGGAGCGGAGGACGATAAAGCGCAGGTCCCACGAGCCGTTCCACGTCACGACCTGTCCGGAATGGGTCGCCATCAGCCGCCAGAAGTTCGCCAGCAGTTCCTTCTCACCCTCTTCGTGTTCGGCGTAGAAGCACCCGTGGTCGGTCAGGGTGCCCTCGTCCTTGGTCACGACCGCCCAGCCAAGGCACAGGATGCGGCCCAGTCGGGGGTTGAGGCTGGCCTTCTTGGCCCGCTCCTCGACCCACTTGATGCGGTCCTGCTCGCGCCACTTAGCAATGGTCTCGGCGCTCTTGTAGTTCGCCGGGGGCTGGCGGTCCTCCGGGTACTCCGCCGCGAGCGACTCCGCCAGCGGGACGGTCTCGATGTCGAGGACGACCGGCATCAGCGCCGCCCCGCGACCACGGCTTCCATCCGGGTGATGGCATCCGGGCAGGGCTGACGACGGCCCGCCTCCCAGTGCCCGATGGAGTAGATGTTATACCCAATCTGCATCGCCAGCCTGAGCTTGGCGGGCGCGGTTGAGCGGTCGCCTTCCTGCATCAGGACGCGGATGGCATCCTGCACAAGCGGGTGAACGACCTTGACGGACGGCGAAGCATCCGCCGCAACGGATTCTGACATACTTCCCCCTGAAGTGTGAAGTGGTGTGGAGCCGAGTATAGCTACGTCTGGTGTGTCGCGCAAGAGTCAGTTTGAGGATTTGTTGCTGGGCTTGGGGACGGATACACCCCGGCCATTCCCGGTCGTCAGCGGGTTGGGGAAAGCAGTAGGACCGAAGGCTAGCACTGGGGCCGTCTGCGCTTGCCAGCGGGTGTCTGGCGAAGTCCCTCGACGGGTGACCTGTCGGTGGTGCTATGCCACCGTGTAGCTCCCAGCGCAACACCCAAGACGACCGACCACGTTGTAGGCAGACAGAGCGTGGATTTGTTTACCGGGTGCCGCTGGCACGGTCAGGATTGAATGGCAGGTGTCGGTTCATCTGCCCTGCGGGAGACCGAGAGAAGGCCCGCAGACAAACAACTGGCCCCCGTGTTCTCTCCTCTCAGAAGACTGACCGGTCAAGGTCAGCAGGAGATACTTACGGGGGCCGTCAGTTGTGACTGCAAGTGCGATGCTTCTGAGGTCATCGCCCCACCAAGGTACTAGCGTGGAGCGATGCCGTCAAGGGCCAACTTACTGGCGGTGGTCAATCTCCAAGAGCCAGCGCATCGCGTCCAAGTCCCGGTTCGCAATCTGCGGGGTTCGGCCCTCCTCCGCATAGCTCCGCTCCGGCACCTCGCTCGACCAGCACCAGCCCAGCAGGGTACAGGCCGCATACTCGACGTGGACCAAGACGTACAGGTCCGGGAGCTTGTCCTTCCGGGCGTCCACCCACAGGTCTCCGTGTGGGTTCCGGGTGGCCTTGACATCCACGTTCCAGCCACGGAAGGTGGCGTCGAACGACCCCCGACGCAGATGGGTGGTCAGGTCTGGGAAGACATTCGCCCACTTGGCAAAGGCGAACTCCCCTAAGACCCCGACGACCTCGGTCGTGATGGCGTCCTGCTGGCCCGCCTTGAGGTTCCGGATACCCGCCTCCCGGTTCACGCCCTGCCGGATAGCGGCGAGCGTGGTGGCGATGGCGACTTCTCCGCTACTGAGGATGACTCTGTCTGACATAACTGCCTCCGATGTTTGGCCCAGCGGGCCGCGTTAGCCTTCAGCGCGATTTCCCGGACGCGCTCCGGTCCCAGCGAGGCAATGCGGGCCGCACTCCCCGCCTTGCCGCCCAACTTCCCCGCCTCCTGCGAGGTCATCCGTTCCTTGGGGGGACGCCGTCCGTACTTCTCCAGCCAGCGCCGACGCCGTGCCCCATCGGCGACCTTCTTCAAGTTGTTCCGTTGCCACTTGGCAGAGACCGCCCGGCTTCGGACCCGCTTGCAGTGGGCGCAATAGTACGCCACCCCAATCTTCCCGTCCACCTTCCGGGAGCAGGTCTGGCAGATGCCCGCCTTGCGTCTCGCACACTGCGGGCACCGCCACCGGATACGGCCCAGTCGGTCCACGTCCTCGACCAACTGGGCACGACACCGCACCAGTTCACACCTCACGCTTCCGGCCCCTCGTCCGTGCCAAGGCTGAGCGCCTCACAGACCTTGCACGGCTTAGAGAACTGGAAGTGCTTCGGGCAGTGGGGCACCCAGATGCGCTCCGGGTTGCCGTCCACAAAGTACTTCCCCCAATGCCCGAACTCCTGCAACTCCTCCGACCACTCGTAGCGCATATCACTCCTCAACAGTTCGATGCAAAACGGCGTGGTGTTTTCGGCATAGCCACACCACGTCTAGTCGCTTGGTGTAATCCGGGTGATGAGCTTCGACCATCGGGTCGCCGCATTGCTCGCACGGCTGTTTGGTCATCTTGCCGCGCTTGACCGCGTTCTGCACCGCCACCCGAGCGAGATACTTTTGCCTATCTCGTCCGGCAACCATCGCCGCCACCCGCTCCGGGTTCTTCCCGCGTTCCCGGTCATAGGCGTTGTAGTAGTCGCGCTTGGCTAATCGATTCTGACGAACATCGTAGCGCGTACACGCCTTGCACTTCCCGAGGTGCCCATCCGCCATTTTCGGATGCTTGTAAAAATTGACGATGGGCAACTCGGTGTCACACTTGAAGCACACTTTCGTTTTCATTCGGTCCTTTTAGAAGGGGGTTGCGGCGCAAGATACGTTCTTGCCTCTACAGCGCAACCCCCTTAATTAAAAGGTAAGTCGTCCGTCGCGTCGTTGTCCGACGGCGGCGGGACCTTGCTGTAGTCGTGCGGCTTGGGCGGAGCAATCCGCTTGCCACTTGGCGCTGGCACCTTGACCTCAGGCGCAGGCTCCGGGGCAGGCTGGACCGACGCCCCCTGCAAGCCGTGGTCCTTCAGAGCAATCCACACGGTCGCGGTCGCGGCCTGAATCGCGGACGCATCCAGCGCGATGTTGTGCAGACCAGCGGACGCGGTGAGGTAGCCAGCCATCGTCTCCCACAACTGCGCGTAGGACTGGGCAATCTGCGCGGCCCCGGCCTTGGACTTCGGCATCACCACCGTGACCGACGGCGTCTGCGCGACCGGCTGGAGGCGCTTGCTCGGCGCGGCGGGACGACCGCTCGCCGGGTCGATGTTCCAGTACGGCTTGCCGCTGGGGTTCGGCGCACGGCTGAAGCGCAGGGACTCACCGACCACCGTCTCCGTGTCCAGCCCGAGACGGGTCAACTGCTTGAGGGCGGTCGTGTCCGGGATGAGCGGGGTCTCCACCGCGTTCCCGTCGTCGTCCGTCCCCACAAACACCAGCTTGTTGCCGAACTTGGTGCTGACCGTCTTGCACTCCGTGACCGTGACGATAGCCTCGTCCCCGGCGTTCTCCAGCACGAGCTTCTGATTCATACCTGCTCCTTGGGGGCGCGTCCCCCGTCAAGTGTGTATCCCGGCACCGTCGTGTGCCGGGGGTCCTGCTACTCCCACACAGGCTCCACGGCCTGCGCGTCCAGCATTCGGATGTGGTCTAGCAACGCCTCACTCTCGCATACTGCCGCCCGCTCCATCTCCACCATCTCCCGCTTGGTCTGAACCAACTCCCACGTCAGCATTCCGACCAACCGCTTGAGCGTCTCCACCTGCTCGGCCAACTCGGCTACCGTCTGCATCATTCCCCCCGGAGTGTGAGTGTCCTACACCGGGGAAGATATGCTAAAGCGTGTAGCGTGTCAAGTGTCAAATGCAACCGGTTTCATTTGGGACTTGCGCCGAGGGGAACTCCGTGCTATCGTCCCGGCGTACACCACACTTCACGGAGGGGGAATGCAGTACTCACTAGCGGCGGATGGGCGGGAGCGGGCCGACCGACCCGGCACCATCCTGTTGAAGCGGGCAATGAAGCTCCACGGCGGGACGGTGGACGACTTTGCCCGGCAAGTTCTCGGCCGGAGCCGGGTGTCTATCTGGCGTTGGCTTCGGAAGGCGACCCCGATTCCACAGGCTGTGCGCGACCGACTCAAGGCGTACTGCGCTGAACAGCGGAACCACTCTATCAAACCCGAGGATTCCAATGGCCGGTGATTTCGACGTGTCGGATGGCGACTGGGAGAACAGCGGCGTGGACGACTTCTACCGCCGTCAGGCGCAGGTCTGCCGACTCTGCGGCGACGACACAGGCGAGGATGATAGCCCCATCTGCGCGGCCTGTCGCGCCCAGCCAGCGAGGCTGAACGATGTCGATTGACGAGTTGGAGGCCCAGCTTGCCTCCCAGACGTGGCAAGAGCGGGTCGAGGCCAGTAAGAACCCCACTTGCCTCAACCTAAATACGCAGTTCAAGGGGAACCGCGTGGTTTCCCGGTTTTTCCCAGAGCAGTGGGCAAAGGTCCAAATTGCTCGGCATCAACTCACCCAACACGGAGACACCAATGTGGCCGGATGACCCAGTGAATCGCCCCACGCACTACACCGGAGCGTGGATTGAATGCATCGACGCCATCCGTGCCGCGCTCGGCGACGAGGGGCTAGTTTTGTACTGCCGTGGCGCGGCGATGAAGTACATGTGGCGGGCCGGAAAGAAGGACTACGATGTGCAGGACCTCCGGAAGGCGGCGTGGTACTGCGAGAAGGCGGCGAGTGTGCTTGAGGCATCGCGTCGGTGATGCGGTGCCTGTTGTCCGCCATTGCCGGGGCTGGACTGGTCACGCTGGGGTATATCTACACCGCCCCGGACCAACTCCCGGCCTTCAAGGAACCCCGGTGTACGGTCTATGTGCATCGGCTGGCCTTGACACGGAGCCAATCCCGTTAGTATACTGGTGGCACGTCTCCGCAAGAGACGTTCTAGCCATCACTCCCCCTATGGTGTGGCCCACGACCCTCGGCTTTGTCCGGGGGTTCGTGCGTTATGGGGGTCAGGCCGTGAAGCCGATGCGCCGCTTGGCTTCCGGTGGCAGGGCGAAGTCGTCGCCGTCGATGTCCTCCGGCACCTCAATCACGCCGCCGTGCAGGGCTCCGGCGTCAATGACAAGCTCGTCGTAGCCTGCCGACTGAAGCCCGCGCATCGCGTCCAGCAGGCACTTGGCAACCAGCGCGGCATCGACGGCCGGGACATCTCCGACCTCAATCGACAGGCCGTTGCGCTGGATGGCGACGGACGCCGACTTGCCCGTCAAGACGTTTGCGGTCCGCCGTCGCTTACTCGCCATCGTCCTCTGCCTCCGTCAGTGCCCGCAGGATAACGTCCGTCAGGACCGGAAGGCTTCCCCCGCACCAGCGGCAATGCTCGTAGAGGGTCGGGATGCCGTGGTCGATAATGAACCAGCCCTGCGCCTGCCAGCTAAACCAGCACCGCCCGTCCCGAACCGCATCGTAGCGGTCCGGGCAGGCGTCTTTGCGGTCCCGGCGGCAGGTAGCCATACCACAAATCTACAGCTTTCCGTCCGGATTGCTAACCGACATACCTAGTAAAGACCCCCCGCTGTGGTAGTAGAACGCCTGCATCCCACGGGGTTTCCCGACGTACCCCTCCTGAGAGTGCCAGCCGTCCGGGGGGCAGAGGGCCGGGGCGGTTCGGATAACGACCCCGCCGACGGTCTGAACCTCGGCCTCCCCGTGGAGGTGCCCTGTGTGCCACTCCCGATAGCTGGACTTCCCCCACAGGTCCGGCACCTCGGCTGGCATAAGTTCGCCGAGCCGCTTCTTGGCCTTGTCCCCGTGCGTCAGGCCCAGCAAGACCCGCCCGTGCGTAAAGTACTTCCGGGTGGTCTTGGCGTCGTCCAGCGAGACGCGCTTGTCGTTCCGGAAGTAGGCCCGCAGGATGTGCCGGAGGGCGACGGTCATCATCGAATCGTGGTTGCCGGGGACCAGCACCACCTCGGTCGGCAGGGTAGACGCCGACTGCTCAATGATGTCGAACAGAATGGACGCCCCCTCTTCCACCATCTTCTCGACCCGCCCATCCCGCTCCAGCGGGGTACCCTTGGTCGTTTTGGCGTCCGGGGTGTCGTAGTGGAAGTAGTCGCCAAGCAAGAAGATAGCCCGCCGACCGACCTTCCGATGCTCCCCGTCCGCCAGCAGTTCCCCGGCGGAGTCCCGCAGAAGGGCCTTGGCAATCTTGATGTCGTAGTCTTGCCAGCCCGTTTCCTGCGCCCACGCGTGTTTCCCGATGTGCGGGTCGGCAATGACCAGCGTCTGCAAGACCGCCGTGTTCTTGCCCTTAATCGACGTGGCCGTCACCGCCCGGCGGGGCTTGACGCTCCCGGCAATCATCGCCTCGACGGTATCCAGCACGGACGGTCCAGCCTTGGGGCGGAGCCGGACGAATACCCGGTGCAACTCCGTGACCTGCGGCTTGCCCGTCTCCGGGTTGACCGATGCCGACTCCCACTTGGTCGCCTCGGACTTCTCGACCTCGTAGCGCGTCAGGTCCGCTTCGATGTGGCGGAGCAGGTCATCGACAGTCTTAATCTTGGTGCCGACACTGCGGGCCTCGGTGGCATCGTTAGTCGCCCGCGTCTCGACCTCCTGCTCAGCGACTGGTGCCGCCTTGGGCGTCAGGGTGACGGGCCGCTTCGCCACATAGATGCCGAGCTTGGTGCGCTGGAGACGTACAGACGCAAGGTTCCGGACCTCGCGCCCCTCGTGGAACTCGACGTTCAGGGTCGCCGCAACAGCTTCAGACCCCACCCCTTGCGAGGAGAGTTGCGACAGCCTGCGTTTTTCTGCGTCAGTCCACGGCGTATGGTCGTTACGGACGGGCATAAACCTCGGAGCGGAGGGTCAAGGGATTCTGGGGAATGACGCCGAAGTCGGCATCCACCCACTCAATAAACCCGCTTGGCACCGTGCCGTCCAAGTCCCGGTCCACGCGGATATGGCCCTGCATCAAGCAGTACCCACACCCGTGAACCCCATCGGCGTTGTCCCCTGTCCCCTGACAGGCCGGACACACCACGTTCACCATCTGTGACATTGTTCCCCCCGGTAGGTGGTTACTCGTAGGTAACACCACCGGGAGGATTTGTCAAGACGGGTGTTTACCGGGCAAGCCCTAGCACGATACCTGTGCCCAGTCCGACCAGTAGCATTTGGGTGCGACTGGGGCAGGGCAGGCCGAGCAAACGGCACTCGGCCTTCTTCTGGAGCGCCCGAATCAGGGCGTCCTGATGGGCCATTACGGAGTCGGCCCTGTCCAACGCCACGGTCATTGCCCGCCGCTCCTCAGCGTGGCGGCTCCGGAGGGTATCGACCGTGGACATATAGGCCGACACCTGAAAGCTCAGGGTATCCGCCTGCTGGATAGCGACTGCTAAGGCATCCCGAAGCTGGGCTTCCGTGGCGCTAGAATCGCGTAGGACCGCCGTGGATTTGGCAAGGCTATCCTGCACCTGTCCCAGTCTTTCCGTAAGTCTGGCGGCGGCTTTCCGTTCGCGCTGACCAGCCTCCTTGGCGGCATACTGGGAGGCAATCGCATTACTTCTGGCGAGGTCATAGACCGCCTGAATGGAGTCGACTTTTGCCACCGCCTGCTGAATCTTGGTTTCGGCCACCTGCACCTCCCGCTTCATCAGGACCCAGATACACGCCAATACCACCAGCCACACGAACCCAGCAAACAGCGTATCCGTGCGTTTAGACATAGTCTGAGAGGCGGAATCCGGGCACCTTCTCGGGGTCATTCTTCCGACCCGGCGAGACCTGCGCGTGGGTCGTCACCGGCATCGGCCCATAGTTCTTTTGCCACTCCTTGACCACTGACTGGGCGGAGGCAATCTGCTTCATCGTCAGCGCCTCAATCCCGTCATTCCGGTTGCTAAATGACAGGCCTAGCGAGATGCCATTCACATCCTTTTCGCCCTCCCAGATGGCCTTGCCAGCGTGCCACGCTCGCCTCTCGTCCGCGACGCACCGATAGATTGTCCCATCTCGCCCAATCAAGACGTGATAGCTGACCTTGGACTCGCTCGACTGGAGCCACGACAGGCACCCCTTTTCGTTCGGCGCGGCGTCGGCGTGGAGAACAATCAGCCGAATCTTCTTAGACCCACGGGTATTGTGGTTCGGCGAGGGATGCGTCAGGGCTGGCATCAGGACTCCCGGCTGGCGTGACGGCCTTCGATGTACCCATTGGCCCCATTGAAGGCCCCGACAATCACCGCGATACTGCCAAACGCCGTGGCATCTGCGTGACATAGGGCCAGTCCCGTAATGCAGGCCAGCCCCAGCACTGACAGCACAAACTTCCGACCGCCCATCTTAGTCATCGTTCCGCCCTAGCTCACCCTCAATCCGCGCCACATCCACCGACAGGTCCCGGACCAAGTCGTAAATCTGACCGATGTCTTTCCGCATCTGCTGAACATCCCGCTCGACGGTCTGCACCGTCGTCTTCAAGACTGCGTAACTAGAGACCGCACCAATCAACGCGGAGAGCAGGGGAACGAGCATCGCCATTGTCGGACTCGCGGGCGGGGTCTGTTGCATCACGCCGGTGGCTACCCCAGTAGCGGCACCGACAGCAAGAGAGGCTGAGATAGAGTGTGTCATAATGCGTCAGTTGCAATCCCACGCTCGGCGGGCCTTTCTGAGTCGGCTCTCCGGGTCCTTCGCGGCCTCAGGCCATATCTTCATCTGTCCAGCAGACCGGGCGCAGAACGAGCGGCGACGGGCCGCAGAGGTCTCCGACCGAGCCGCCTGCTCACGGCTGACCGGGGGCTTGATGTCCTGCCCCTGTGCCCGGAGCGAGGCCCGGCCCTTCGCATTCAGGCCCCCCTCCGGATTCTGTCCTTCCTTTCGTTGCCACGCGCCAGTCTTGTACCGCTTGGTAACGTGTTCGCTGACCAGTTCCTTAACTCTGCTCATCGTTACTGGACCCCCATTACACGGCGATACCGCTCGTTTTCCTTCCGGACCTTTTCGCGGGCCTGCTCAATCAATGCCTGTGCCCGCTCCGGGTCCCGGTTTCGGCGAAGCTCAGAGCGGATGTTATAGCGGATATTTCGGATGGCCTCTTCGTGCTTACGCTGTTCCCGAATACCCTGCAATCCCGGCTTGACCACCGACGGACGGAGACCGACTAGCCCAAGCGCATCCAGCGCCGCCGCCGCCGTATCCCCACGTTGCATATCCTTGATGACTCGCGGAATCTGGAAGCTGGCCGCAGACGGAAGTACCAATCCAGCCGCTCGCTTGCCAACCTCAGACAACTTTTCTCCAGTTGTCATTCCCGGACGAAGTATATCTTCACCAGTAAATGGGTCGCGATTACCAGCGATGGACAGAACATCCTGTGCTGGACCGCCCGGCTGGAAAATTGCCGGAATCCTTTCGCTAAACTGCGTGGCAATGGCTCCCGGTGCTGGAGACCCGGTCAGTGCCGAGAACGGCGTCCACCGCGCCACGTCGAAAGTGTACTTGTCGCCAGCCGGGATGTCGATGCCCAGCACCTCATACGCCGGACGCACCAGCGCATCGACCTGAATCCGGCCCGGCAGGAGATAGCCCAGCCCACGCTGGTTCTGCGGGAGGTCCTTCTGCTCAATCGGCTCATACTTGCGTCGGCTCATCTGGTCCAGTCCGCCCCAGATGGCGGCCAGTGCCACCCACCGCTCTGGGTGTTGCATAATGAGGTCCAGCGCGGCCGGGATATACTTGGCCGGGTAGAGTACAAATGGAGACACCGAGGTCTTCACCGCCTTCAGCAACGGCGAGCGCGTATCATACCCCGGCAGGACGCGCATCACCTCATTCGCGGCCTCCTCGGACGACATCCCGGTAGCCTTGAGCCGCTTGAACAGCGCCACGCGATAGACGCCGTCCTCCAACCCATAGGCCCGCTGAATCTTGGCCCCAGCCTGACGAGCCAAGAGTTCGCCTCGGCCCATCGGCGTCACGCCCTGACGCTCCAGCGCGGCGCGGGTTTCCTTGCGGGTTGTCCGAGCCAGCGTCCGAAGCACCGCCCTGTCCTCGGCCAGCCCCTTGACCGGAACATCCCCATACAGCGGAAGCCCACGCTCCAGAATCCCAGCCTCAGTCAGGAACTTGACATCGGGGTCATAGTTCCTCAGCCCACGAGCGGCCTTGGCGAGGTATAGCGGTTGCATCGGCAGGGGCAACCCACCCATATGTACCATCGCCGCGTTTGACACAAAGTTGCCAACGTGGGTGCCGGGGTTATACACCGTGTGAATCTGTTTCCACGCCGACAGCACCTTGTTCCACACAGATTGTGTATTGCCAAACGCGGGCACGTTATTCAGGTAGTCCGCCACGTCCTTGCGGACCACGGCCCCACGCAGGACGCCAAGCGCCGGGGTGTCCGGCATCTTGACATACGCCCCACCCTTGGAAAACTCCTCTGCAATCTGCGCCATCTGCTGGCGAGCGGCCAAGTACGCCTGATTCGCCTGCCGCGCCGCCTCGGCATCCCCACTCGACCGGGCCGCATCTCGCGCCGCCTTGGCCTCAACTGCCGCATCAAACGCCTGCTTGAACCTCGGCTCCACGGCACCCGGCAGGTCTGCCAGCGTGGTGAACAACCGGGCCGTCGCCACGTCGCGCCCGCCACGCCCGAATGTCTCGGCAATCCGGTAGGACGACTCCCGAATCTCGCCCAGTGCCAGCCGCTGTTCCGGGGTCAGGTCCTGCCGCACCTTCTCGCCCTGAATCCGGAAGGTCTTGCCCTGCCCGTACTGCGGGGCCTGCGTCAGGAAATCTTCAGGCCCCATTGCCGCCTCAGCCGCCCGCTCGCCCTCGACCGTGCCATACATCCGGCGCAGGTAGGTGCGCTCGCGCTTGGCGAGGGTCTCAGGAGAGATGAGTCCAAGGCTGGCCTTGTCACGTCCCAGCCCCTGCACGGCATCCGCCACGCGGTTCGCCAGCGCCGTCGCCGCCGCCATATCATCCGGCGACATCACCTGCTCGAAGTTCTCACGCTCCACGAGGTCCGAGACCACGCGGTCACCCTGTGGGCCAAGTCGCCGCGCCTCAGCCGCCAACTGTTGGCCGACAGCCCGGTACCGCGCCATCTCTTCGACCGCATTCTCGACCAACTGCTTGACGCGGGGGTCAGCGAGGATGTC
>Ga0208005_1000229_pt1 | contig 23112 bp, 34 predicted proteins | sample DEB19_08_DNA_3_FD_184530 | JGI IMG/M metagenome (GOLD analysis project Ga0208005, IMG submission 184530) | Aqueous microbial communities from the Delaware River and Bay under freshwater to marine salinity gradient to study organic matter... | ecosystem: Environmental > Aquatic > Marine > Coastal... | reverse complement strand
ATCTTGGCCGGTACGACGACGGGTATCGAACCGCTGTATGCAGTCGCCTATAAGCGGCGGTACCTAAAGAACGGCAAGGACTGGATGTACCAGCTTGTGGTCGACTCAACTGCCAAAAGGGTGATCGAAAAATACGGAGTTGATCCGGAGTCCATCGAAAGTGCAATTGACCTGGCTCGAGATCCCGCACGTCGAATCGCATTCCAGGCGGACATCCAAGATTACGTCGACATGTCCATATCCAGCACGATCAATCTGCCGGCATGGGGCTCGCCCGAAAACAATCCCGATACGGTGCAATCCTTCGCCGAGACGTTGGCAACCTATGCGCCCAGGCTAAGGGGGTTTACTGCGTATCCCGACGGAGCGCGAGGTGGTCAGCCGTTGGTACGGGTCCCCTACGGAGAGGCATTGCAATCATCCGGCCAGGAGTTCCAGGAAACCGTCGTCGAGTCGCATGACATTTGCGTCATCGGAGGCAAAGGAGGAGTGTGTGGCGTCTAGGGGTTTGATATCAAAATAGCGAATACGAAATAATCGGTGGCGTCGGTAATTCCGGCGCCACATTCGTTTCAACAGGTGCAATATGACCAAATTCAAACTGACAAATCCCGAATCTCCCAAGTCGAAAACCAAGTCAACCAAGCTGAAAAACCCGTTCGACGACAACGCACGGCAGGTTTTGGATTTGTGGCGAGACATGGCGACGCTGGCGCTGAATGGCAGAAAACCCACCGTTCGCCCGATGTACTACAAGGCAGCGTGCACCTTGGCGGCTGGATTTCCGCTACCGGAAGCGCTGGACATAGTCCGGAATGCATTCCGGGATGCGTGGTGGGTAAAGACCGGCATGAACCTACAGTATCTCGCATGTAACCCAGACCGATTCCGGCCCTCGGGGACCGTCAGCCCGCCCTCCCAGTACCAGTATGGCGACGCACCCACGTTTGAATGGTGATTGCTGGCGCGGGAATGGCCCTAGATGGAATCTTTGGCACCCTATGGCGGCACCTCTAGCCAACGGCCCCAAAAACTCCATTACTGGGCCTCTCCTGCGAGGCAAACGGCTACTTGCAATAATCTCGGGCAAATTGGGGGGAGACGGGGTATATATATTATATATTATATATATCTTGTATGTGATCTGTATTCCAGTAATAATACAAATACTTGAAGTAAGATACTGGAGATCAGAAACAAGTCTTAGAGATTTCAAGTAAATCTTCTGCTTCAAGTCTTAGAGTATTTAAGCAAGTATTCTGTATTGGATCTAGTATTTGCTAGCCAGGCTTGCATATATACTCTTGCTTTAAGTCAAGACTTAAGAACGAAGATCCAAGTATTACAAATACCAAGTATGAATACATAATATCCAAAGTATCTAAAGATATTTCGTATATGTATTTGCATTAGTGTTTTACGCGCGATTCCATCCTGGGATGCTCCGAAGGTCAGCCGGGTTGGACCGAGTGGTCACACCGGGTGGTCCTCGGCATGGGCGTGTGCGCGCCTGGCCCGCAAATTCCGAACATATCGCCGAATACCCGCATGTTGCGGCGACATATCAACCGGGTCCCAAGTGTTGCGACGACGACAATCGTCGGCTAGAGATTGTGAATGTCCGTTTCGGTACCTCGAAAAGCCATGAAGAGCCTGATGGTGATTGCCATGCGTGGCGCTTGGTACTCCCCGGTGGAGGCAGAGGAGGTGCAACGGCTTATACGGCGCTTTGCTTCAAGGATTGGGGACCACTTGCTGGAGGAATTAGCGCATGAATTGGCTCAAGAAATTGACCGCAAGACTCGATACCGAAATGACGACGAACGGCACTCAGGATGGATCGAGCTTCAAGAATGGCTCGAATCCAGACTCGACAAATTTCGATCAGAGTAATCATCGACCACAAGTTGTGGCATACGCAACAAGCAGCGGGTCGGTCTACCAGGTGGATTACACGAATAAGCGCGTGAGGCGTCTACAAGGGAATGGGCCGGCGACGGATCGCCAGGGGCCAGACGGTCAATGGAAGTCCTTTGAGGACGTTGTGGAAACTTCCGATGGTGCATTGGGGTTTGTCTGGCGAGTCGACACCGAACCGGGGCGCGTCGTGTTTCGTTCCACAGTCACCAGCCCCGTGGTCGCCCAAGTTAATCTGGACGAGGTGGCGTCATGAGGCCGCGTTCATTTATTCGTAACAAGCTGGTTGGGATCCGACGAATTGCACGCGCAGGCATTCCGATCCCCGAGATTGCCCAGATCGATTTGTGGCGGGTTGTAATGGTCCTTGAGGCCAGAACCCGACGACAAGAGTCCGAGATCAAGCGCATGACCAAACGATTGCGCGATCTCGAGGACGATGGCAAGTGAAGCATCTCGAGGAAAAAATCTTGGCTGCGGCGTTGGGGGACGCCGAGTGTCGAGAGGATCTGATTGCTGGCGCCAAGGTTGATTGGTTCGGCGATCCGACGAACGCAAAAATCTACCAGGTGATCGGCGAGATGGTCGGTCACGGTAGAACACCCGACGCCACCAGTGTCGCAGTGTACTGCCCATTGGTGGCAGACAAGTGTGCCGAGCTGGCCGGCATGTCGTACGGACGACACGCAATGTCCGAGTATCTGGATGGATTGCGCAAGACGTACCTGGTGCGGCGGATCACCCAGATTGCAGGTGACATTCCGCACCGGACATTCCTCACCAAGGATGCAGACCAACTGATTTCGGAGATCACCGACGAGATCACCGCATTGGGGAACGACCGCCCAGGATCCAGCTTGGTGGATTCGCGGCAAGCGGCCCAACTTGGGTGGGTCCGCGCTAGCCAGCGGCCAGACCCCCAGTCCAGGATATCGACCGGCTTTGCGGAGCTGGACAAGACGATTGGTGGGTTCCAACCCGGCAGGTTGTATCTGGTTGGAGCCAGACCTGGGCAAGGCAAGTCGGGGCTATTGTTTGGGTGGGGATGCGATATCGCCCGATCTGGCAAGACCGTGGCCGGCTATAGCTTGGAAATGCCAACCTCGGAGGTGATGCTGCGGCTGGCCTGTAGGTACTCGGGGATTGGCTTTCACAAGACTGACGGGGGAGCACTGAATTTGGATGAGATGGGGCGTCTGAAACAGGCGTTTGATCATCTAGGTGGTAACCCCATGTGGCTGGACGACATGCCTGGTGCACCGGTGCATTCGATCATCTCTTCCAGTCGTGCTGTGTTTCGGAAATCAGGTTTCCCCAAAGGAGCCATTATCGTCGACTATTTGCAGCTAATGGGCGTGTCCCAGGCCGACACCAGGGATCAGCAAATTGGGGCCATCACACGTGCGCTCAAGGGGGCGGCCAAGACCTTGGGTGTGCCGGTTATCGTAGCATCCCAGCTCAATCGGGAAGTCGAGCGGCGAGACGACAAGCGACCTCAACTCAGCGACTTGCGAGAGTCCGGATCCATCGAACAGGACGCAGACTGCGTCATGTTTCTGTATCGCGACGAATACTATAAGCCCGGTAATAATCCAGGTGTCGCCGAGATCATCGTTGCCAAAAATCGTAGCGGCCCGTGTGGCACGATCAAAGTAAAATTCGACCCAAGTACGATCTCTTTTAGGCCATAAGTGTCTGACTTGACTTGCAAATTGCAATCATTGCGGTAAGATTATTGGGTTGGATGCAGTTACCTGGAGACCTTAACTTACTTAGCCAATATGCCTCTATAGCTTTGCTTGACTTTACCGTCCCTGGCGTGCCGGTGCCGAAACAACGTCCCCGTCTAGCCAGAAATGGTCGCGTGTATACCCCTGCCAGAACACGTGAATACGAGTATCTGGTGGGGGACCATGCACGTGCCGCCGTCAAACGAACAGGATGGGCCAACGTTCCTGGCGAATACGCTCTCCAGGTGACCGTATACCGGGTTCGGCGGGCCGGCGATTTGGACAACTACCTGAAGGCTATATCCGACGGTCTGAATGGGATTGTGTGGCCGGACGATGCGATGGTTCGCACGCTGATCGCGTTTGCCGATTTGAGTCGGGATAACCCACGAGCGGACATAACGGTGGGCAGATATTTGTGAGCGACGACGAAATCGAAGAGTTGATTTTGATGGCCTGGGACCTGGGGACGCAATTGAACAATGGACAACCTCCGGACAAGTACGAACACCACCACGCTGCCAGGGTGTTGTGGCGAGCCAGGGGCATGCGCGAACCCAGATACTGCGACTGGCGGGTGCTTGTCCGAAAGGCTGGCTATGACCAGTGAACTAGCGCGTCCGGGGATCATTCCAAGCGTGACAGCCGCCGAGGTGGTGGCTCACATCCAAGGTGCACCAAATACCGTTGCCGCATGGTGTTTGGCCGACCTTCGCAAGACACCCAACGTCTGGAGACTGGGCGGGGCTATCGACAACCTACGAAATATAGCCAAGTGGAATCGTCGTCTTGAAGGCGAAGTGATTCACGATCTGGTGTGTGTTTTCTACAAAACGATCCACGAGGGAGACATCGCTGCTTTGGCCGCCAGCTATGAGATGTTGGCTGACATATCCAAGCATGTACCAGCACTGGATAGACCAGTGTTGCTCGAGCAATTGGCGGAACCGTTATCTTCTAGCGAAGCGAAGTCGCTGGTCGTGAATTACGTGGCAGATGCACAAGTGGCGCTGGCTGGCTGGGTGGAACAATGGAACAAGCTAAACGAAAAAAAGAACCTGAGGTATCAACGGAAGATGGCGTCTCTTCACTAGATTGGGACTCATTGCCAGGAGTGGACTGGATGCCCATTGTCCAGTTTCACAAATACTTGCAAGGGATATCCATGCGGACGCTGCGACGGTGGGCCGAAAATGGCGATATTCCCGCTAGTAAGCGAGGGACTGGGCGCTGGAGCGTACACTTGCGGGCGTTGCGCGAAATTCGCGTCCAGATGTATCGTCATGAGAAATACAAGGAAGCCGTGCAAACTGGGATTTTGATGTTTGACGACGAAAGCGTCGACTTTCGGAAATGAACGTCATGAAGCGCATGGATTATCGAGTGCCAATCGTTGGCTATTGGATCACTATCCAAGACAACATTCCTGACAACCAGTGGGCCGCGCTGTGGGCGGACTGGTGTTGGAAAACCAGCTCGTCGATCCGTTTAGTGGACATACCTAGCGGCTTGATCGAACGCGAGTTTCATCCAGCGGAGTCTCGTCGAAAATGAAAGTGCATCATTTCCAGGATGGCGTGGCCATTTGCGGCGATTGCATGGACCCGTCTGTAGTGGATACTGTTTGGCAGATTGCGGGCCAGGGGGTGCCGTTGGTCATTGCGGATCCACCATATGGAGGAATCGTCAACGAGGCGTGGGATAATATCATTACTGACGGTGATCTGGCTCTGTATTTGCGCGACATGACACGAACGTATGCCGACTTGGTCGTGAGCGGCGGCGCGCTGTATGTGTGGGGAGGCATCGGCAAGCCGGGCAGTCGTGCGTTCTTGCGCTATTTGGTCGAGACGGAACAAGTTGGTTCACTCGAGTTGGCCAATCTGATTACGTGGTCAAAAAAGCGGGCGTATGGTGTCCAGCACAATTATCTGTGGACTCGCGAAGAATGCGCCTATTGGGTGCACGGCGACGCAAAAAAGCCACGGACGTTCAATGTCCCTTTGCTGGACCAGAAACGTGGTTATGCCGGGTACAATGCGAAATACCCTGCCAAGTCGGAATACTTGCGCCGGACCAATGTGTGGACCGATGTAACAGAAATATTTCGAGGCAAAGTACATCCAACTCAAAAGGCACAACGGGTCATCGAGATCCCGATCCAGGTACACACAGACCCAGGCGAATACGTGATTGACCCATTCGCGGGGTCGGGGACAACCGGGATGGCGTGTCGTGCGTTGGGTCGCAAGTTTATCTTGATTGAACAAGATCCGGTTCATTTTGACGGCATGCTTTCCAGGCTGGCAACCGACAGCGGTCAGTGACCTACAGTGACAAACGGAGAAATCATGTACACCCTAATTGGCAAATACGTTTATGTGATGGCGGCGTCCTATGCGTACGCGGGTAAGCTCGTTGAGGTTACCGAGGAAGGCATCAAGATCGAAGACCCATCGATCGTCTACGATACCGGCCCGTGGGACGCTGCTGACCTGTCCGTTAAGAGATTCCTCGCCGGCCTTGCCGGGCATGTTCAAACCTACCTCGCGAGTATTTAGTGATGAGCTTCTCTCAAATGACTCTGGACCTCCCCACGGCGCTCCCACATGACGCCTATAAATACGGGGAGAGAGCCTCCGGTGAGACGCATGGTGTGGTTCTGACGAAGCCTCATGTTGTGAAGTTGATTCTCGACCTCGCGGGGTATGTCGCCGATCGCAATCTCGCTGCGACCTCCTTGCTCGAACCCTCCTGTGGTCATGGAGCATTCGTCGTTGAGGCTGTCGAGCGCCTGATGCTCTCAGTCAAGAACTTCAATAGAAAAGTCGTCGAGTTGGACGGTGCAATATCGGGATTTGACATCGATCCACGCCACGTTGATCTGACACGAGATGCCATCGTTCAGGTTCTGAAGCGTTACGGGGTTACGAGCGCCGCCGCTAGAGCACTATCGAAACGATGGATCGTGTGCTCGGACTTCTTACTTGCTCCGATTCACGATCGCTTCGACTTTGTTGTCGGGAACCCACCCTATGTTCGCATCGAGCAACTCTCCCCGGCGTTGCAGGAAAAGTACCGGCGAAGGTACGTGTCCATTTACGATCGGGCGGACCTCTACGTGGCATTCATCGAGAGGGGACTGAACCTACTCAAGAGTGCCGGTGTTCTTTCATTTATCTGCGCTGACCGATGGATCCTAAATAGGTACGGCGCCCCTCTGCGACGCCTCCTGTCCGAAAAGTTTAACGTCCGATGCTACCTTGATCTCCACCGTGCATCTCCTTTCGACTCCGAGGTCATCGCCTACCCATCCATCTTCGCAATTAGCCCCGGTGTAACCTCTCGGGTTCACGTTGGCGTTCTGGAGACGGCGGATGCCGATGAGTGCATGGTCGTGCAGTCCTTGCTCGCCGGCAGCGAGAGCGCCAAGCGGCAGGGTGTCACCATGTCCGTCTACGAATCGTGGTTTGAAGGGGAAGAGCCTTGGGTGATCAGCACTCCGGCCCATCTCGAAGTGCTCCGGAAACTAGAGAATAGGTTCCACCCCATCGAGTATACTGCCCGTGTTGGCATCGGCGTAGCCACCGGGAACGACAAGGTATACATCGTCCAGAATGGGATCGATATCGAGCCAAGTAGACTTGTGCCCTTGGTAATGCGCGATGACATTGAGAAGGGTAAGATCCGCAACTCCCACCGCTGCGTCATCAACACCTTCGACCGGGGCGGAGTGGTAAATCTGAAAGAGTACCCCAAACTGGAGCGGTACATTGAGCTTCATTCAGCGGACATCCAAAAACGTCATGTGGCCAAGAAGAACCCTGGAAGCTGGTTCAGGACGATCGACCGCGTGTATCCGGACCTTGTGCGAGTGCCAAAATTGCTCATACCCGATATAGCGGGGTCAAACGAGGTGGTTTTCGACGAGGGGCACTACCATCCCCATCACAACCTCTATTTCGTCACGTCGGAAGTTTGGGACATGGAGGTTCTCGGTGGGTTGCTTAGCTCGAAAGTAGCACTGTTCTTCGTGTGGTCGTACGCAGTGAAGATGCGGGGTGGGTACTTGCGGTTCCAGGCTCAGTATCTCAGACGCATTAGGCTTCCGGACCCTAAGAGCCTTTCCGCGGCGCTCACCAGTTCCATTCGCACGGCGTTTCGTGCTCGCGAGTTTGCCAAGCTCGACGATTTGGCCTGCGAGGCCTACGGAATTAGCGGGCTCCCGGAGTTCGATTTTGTGGACACCAGAAAGTAGGCCTCTCGTAGGCCGACCTCGCGGTCGTGGTCTGGGGCGGAGCAATGATTCGCAACCGGAGTTCCAAACGATGGAATCCCTTAGTGGATGACGACGAAGCGTAATACTTGACGCACGCTGGTAAGTCGCGGGCCAGGCGCGCACGCATGTCAATGGCCAGTGGGTGACCACGCAGGGATGGTACGGACGTTCCAACGGCGATCCGGTGTCAGCGCCGCCAGCCGTATAGCTTGGGCGTGGATTGTCTTGGCTGGTACCGAGTGGATGCACCTAGATGCGATTTGGTCCACCAGATGGGGCGGAACCGAGATGATCACCAGCTCGTACGTGTAACCGAATGCGCCGGCGCCCAGCGTGTACGGAGTAATTTCCGCCAGTGTGGTGTTGGTGTTGTCCACGATGACATGCGGCGTGTTATCGCCCAGTAGATTGATGTATCTGCGGTAACAGCGATCATGCGCCGTTTGAAGCTGATTTGGGTCGAACCGATATTTCCCGTCGATCAAAAAGTGATCGTCGGCGGAAACCATAATTCCGCCCAACGTCCGGCCGTACGTTGACTTCCCAGCGCCAGATACCCCCGCCAATATGGTCACATGGTTTTTCATGACGGCATGGTGCCATGTACCTAGAGAGGTGTGCCAGATAATTTGGACTGGGAGTGCTGGGGTGTTCGGCGCGCCGTTATTTTTGCGCCCAGTGTGCGTGTGCGCGTGGCCCGCGATCCAACAACCAACGCATCAAGTACCGCCGTTTGCCAAGTAGTCTCGGCGATAACGCATCTCCGGAAACACTTGGACGATGGCATCCAGTTGGGTTTCCGTCAGAGGAACGTTTTCGCCGTTGATCCAATCGCCAATCAACTGGGCCTGGGAATTGTCCATTGGCCCCAGAATCCCCATTAGTTTCTGTAGTTGCTGGCGGGCGTAATCTTGTAGGGTGCCGCACTTGGCGGCAAACAGTGCAACGTCGACATCCATGACAATTTGTAGCCGACAACAATTGCCCGTTTAATAGTTCCCCCAAAGGCATGCCAAAACACCAGGTGCCAAAAAACCACCCCCCTGGAAAACGACAAATCGAATCCCAGCTAGGGAACAACCCGGCTGGAAAATTGAAAACCCAGGTGTGGGGAAAATCGTTCCGGTGGGGGACCTGCCAAGCCATAGACGACAGCTTGGCGATCAATACAGCCCACGGCAGACCCCAATTTTCCCCCCAAATTTGGCTCTAAATAGGAGCGATCCGAAATTGCTCGAAAATGTCGGACAAAGTGGTTGGCATGACCCTTGCTAGGGAGGGCGTGTGGGGGCGTGTCGTTATACTGAACGGCACGGGATTTGCACTATTCAGGTATGCCAGTGTGCGATGCATGTTGGCACGGAACATGCATGAAAAATCATGGCACGGATCGTGCATCAGAATTGGGGAGGGGGTTGCCCCCCCCCTTGGGGTCACATTTCGTATTTCACCGTATACCCTTGTGACTTAAGAAATTTTACCACGTCTGGCCATCCGGGTTCGCCGGGGTCTTCAAGAACCGTAACAGTCCTTCCGATTCTGGTTCCGCCCATCAGAGTCTCGAGTGCCCAGGGGGCCATGAAGCCTACACTTTCAAGCGTATTGTTCCATTTTTTCATCGTTGCCTCCATGCCTAGGTGTATTGCACTGATAATGCCAAGCCGATGATTATCGCCAATGCTTGAAATCATTGGTGTCGGTTCGTGTAGTTGACGGAAAATGTGGATCTCGAATTATCCAATCGCCTGGATCGTTTGATCCATCGTCCAATCTACCTAGGAAAGATTTGCGGACCCATGATCTCTGGATCATAGCGAAAACCCGCGACAATTTCATGTTGGGTCTATAGACCCATGCATTCGGTGTCATGGGGTCATATATGGCAAGAGTGACGATAATCGGCAAACACCGATGAATGGCGTGTGCCGATTGCTTGGCATCATCGGTGCAATTGGTGGTTGGCATGAACGCAACGATCAAAATCAAAACCATCGCACCACAATACGCCGTGGTGACGCCGTACACACGGACTATATGCTGCCGCCTGGAAGCCGAGTACCGGTATTGGGTACTCGCCCAAATGGGAGTACCCGTAACGTTGGGTGTTTGGGTCGCGGGGAGTCTCAGGCAAATCAACGCGACGGCGAATCACGAGGCGCAGCTATGAGTTATTGGAACGAGCGTATCCAATTAGAGGGCATCGACTCGAATCGCAATTTGATTCTTAGGCGAGTCATGTGCGAGTCTATATCCTTTTATCCGTACGGTACCTCGCCCATGGTGCCGTGGTTTGAACTGATATTGTACCGCGACGGGTGGCACAAATTATCGCGCCATACCGAGCATGATGAACGCGTATTGTTCGAAGATCGATACTTACCGGGTTACGCGCGGGAACGTGGAACACTCGTATGGGACGATCACGAAATCATACGTGTAATTAGAGAACTAACAGTCCAATTGGACGATAAAATATATCACCCATTAGATATATTAGAACGAGAACATCAATGGTTTGCAGGAAAACACTACTTTAAAGATTACACGCAGGAACAATTAGATTTCAGAGACGAAGAATCTATGGATCTGTTGAATTGCGCCCTAGTGACGCTGGGCATAGAGGCGTGCGAACTAGGCGAACCATTAACCGGGGGGAGTTAGGAGACGGTATCTGTCACTAAAGTTTATTAACATACTATTGAATACTCATCACATTGAGATCCAAAAAAACCGTAATTGGATCTCCATTTATCGCACTGGCCACCCCGCGCTAGCGGACTATGTAGTCCGGCAATTACAGGAACGGGGGCACACCGTTAGGGTGAACGGCAAGCCCCCATAGGAGGATCATGCATAGTGCACACAAGTCAGTACGCAAGCTGCGCGATAGCGCGCGGTCATTGTTGGCCGCGTGCAAAGTACATGTGATCGTCGGCTCATTCAAGGGCGGCCGATCAATTGTTATTGGTCGGTACGATGACCGATCCCAGGCGACGGAAGTGATCGTGCAGCTAATGAGCCACGCCGATCCGGGATGGCGATTCACAATCGAATAGGAGGAAACCATGAAGATCATTCCACTATGGGACTCGGGAAAATGGCGACATCGGTATTTGTTGCAGTTCACGCGAGGTCATTACGTAGAGCTGTATACGCTAGCTTGGGCGGATTCGTTGGAATCCGCACTTGACGAGTCGATCGACTGGATTGCGAAGTACGCTCCCTCATTGACCTGCAATTCAGAGGTACACGACGAATATACGCGTCTAGTTGCCGATGGTGTACCCCACGATCTCGCTGTAGAACAAGCCGAGGTGGATACATATATTTCGGAGTCTGGCGATTATATCCACGCGGATAGCTGGAACATCGTATTCGAAGATCCGGATGACGACGAACTACTTGGATTTCTTGGGGACGGATTAGAGCGCGGAGCACTCACCCGAACCCAGTACGAAGAAATCGAGGACGCGATTGCAGAAAAACCAATTAGTGGGGAGGAAAAGTAATGATCCCAGGAACCCAGCTAATAATAGCAACAGAGCTGCCCGCGGTATTCCGGATCGCCTCGACATACCATCTCCCGATCGTGGGGCGTGTGGTGGCGCGGGGGGAGCAAGTCGTTATCCGGATCTGCAATGACGTAATCCGATTGAGCCCAGATCAGCGCGTCGCGGTGTGTGTCGAGTAATCATCGTTAGCCGATGAATTTATGAGGTGGATAATGCACGATATATTCGGAGTCCTGGAATACGGGTCGATTGTCGCATCGGACAATGAACGTGGGTGGGTAATTACCTACAACGGATCATGTACGTTCAACGTCTGGCGAGTGTTCGCTAGTGGTTTTGACAATATCGAGTGCTTTACGCGGTACGAAGCGACGGCGTCTACCGCACGTGCGATAGCCGCTGCGTGGTTAGACGATCTAGGGGGCGAGTCATGAGATTTGTCGTTGTCAATCCCGGTGAGCGATCCTGGACACGCCATCGCTACGTATTGTGGTTCTCAAACGGTGGGGTGTGGGTATCCATATATCTATTGGTGTGGGCCAATAGTCTGGACGACGCGCTAGACGAGGCGGTGGACTACATCTCGGACCACGCGGCCGGTTTATTGGACACCGAGTATGTACACTCGGAATATGAACTACTGTTGTCGCATGGTTTGTCATCGGAGCAAGCGTGGGCAGAGGCGACCCAAGATATGATTTGCGCCGGTAATAATGGTGACTGGATCAGTTCGCAGTGTTGTGGCGTGGAAATGGAAGATCCTACGCGAGATGTTCTGAAAAAATGGATAGCGGCCAAGGATCTAAGGCCGGGCGTGCAGCCATGAGCAATGTAAATGGGGGCAAAAAATGAACGTTCCAGCGTGTATCGCCGTAGAGCATCAGTGGCAACGCACCGAGTACGCGGGCGCCGAATATGCTGACATACTCATACGCAAAGAATGCGGACCCATGATCTCTGGATCATAGCGGAAACCCCTAGAATTATCCAATTGAGGGGGCTGGACCATGACAGTAATGTCATGGTTGCTCCGAATTTGGCGAGATAATCGCGGTCAGATGATTGGCACTGGCCGTGCAATGCGTATGGGCACGGAGGCGACCATGCAAATCGACGATACGTGGGAGTGCACCACCGAGACGTTTCTCACCAAGTCTACGGATCTGGGCTGGTTAGATGTACGATTATCAATATTTCGACGGGGGGAGGAATACCAAATTATTGGGACGGTTCGCGCCGAATCGCGACCTGCCGGGGAAGACGCCCGGGTTGCACGCCGATGTAACCGAGAGGCGGTATCGGATGCTGTCCGCTGCGTCGCCAATGATCTGTCAGAAGCCGATGAGAACGCAGCAGATTTGGCCCACAAGGCCGGGCGCGCTATCATCGCAGGGCTGGATCCCGTGGGGTGGTGATGTTTCGGACCCCCGTGGGTTACCACGGGGGTCAACTGTTTACAAATGAAACGGAGGTAATCATGGGGAACAAAATAAAAATCAGTATGACGGATCGCGCGCCAGTCGAAATCGACACCGATGAATGGCCAATGCTGGCAGAAGCCAAAGATCACGACAACCAATATTTGTCGCAGGCAAACAGGATCTGGGAAATTTGCGTCCGGCGAAAAGATGAACGAGTGATCGTATACGGGTGGAAGCGCGAAGGGGGCGGCGGCATGCCCGTCGGGGAGAAATCTATTTACGCCGGTGAATTAACAGACGAGAGCGCCACGGTGTCTGCGATACGCAGGGTGGCCGAAGAGATCCGCAACCCCGAGTTGGCCATGTATGTGATCCGCGAACTGCCCGCTGAAACCATTTAGCAGCTTGCATTGAAACGACACGTTGACCCCTGGTCCCTATGGTCCGGGGGTTTCGTCGTTTTGTGGGGCCACGCACGGGACGGACTGGACGCACGGGACGCACGGGACGCACGGGACGCACGGGGCGTTGGATTGCGAGCCAGCCGGCCATGGGCCAATTGGGGCCGGTTAGTCAAGGCGCACGGCGAACCCTTAGGGGATTCCGTATGGTTGCCGGCGTTTATGCATCTATGCGTCTATGCGAATACATGAAAATGTAAGAGCATAAAGGAAGCGCCTTAAAGCCCGCCCGAGCCGGCATGCCTATTGCAATTGAAAATCATTTTCAATAAGCCTACGCTCTGGTCCGGTTCTTGCATGCGGTGACTTGGATCGCATTTTGCAAGCGAAAAACCGAGCTACTACAGTTCGGTGACAACCGTCGGCAGATCGCGATTTCCGCACTAGTGTCGCTCACTTGCGTCGCTCGAGCGGTGCCGATACGGTGCCGATGGTCGGCTGCCGGCCCTCGAGCCGTCTCTGCGACAGGGGGGCCGTGGGAAGACCACCCCATGTCAAACCACCTATATCGCGGGGGGTGTGCGTCCAGGCATGCAAGGTTCATGCCACCTACATCCACCGTGCCAGTAGTCTGAGCAGGTGGGCAGCAGTAGTTTGAGCAGGTAAGTGGGGGTGGTTCCCTACGTGTAGGCGAGTTGGAGCGCCCACATGTGGGAGAGGTCGCTCGAAAAAATATTTTTGTTTAGAGTGGGGTACCTATTAGCCCCAACTTTCACCAAACATTTCGGCCAACTAAATACACGTGTTCATTGATCGCGTCTCGGGCTGGCTTGGATTCCGGGATCTCACATTCCCGCCGCCGCCTTTCGGGGGGCGCGGCGTGTTTCCAAACACCATCGCCCGATACCCATTGCTGGCTGGCTCGCGATCCGTATTCGGTATCCCGATTACCAGTCTTCGAATCATCGCCTCATTGGCCCATGGCCGGCTGGCTCGCAATCCAACAACCGACGCACCGGCGACTTGCTTAGCTGGCTAGCACTCTTGGCAGGCGCTGAGCCAACCCAGCAATCCCCACCCCCAAGCAGCTCGCCTGCCGTCTCGCCCCCCTCCCCAAATGCACACTTTCCGTTGGCCAAAATTCGTCAAAAAACGTCATTATGACGAAAATGTCACAAAGATGTCACAATTGCGTCAAATTGATTCACTGCGTCGGACAAATAACGTAATGATTTCAAGCACTTACGATTTCCAGTAACACTGCAAAGAGCCAAGCCGTTTGGCCATATCGAACCTGGATTACGTTTGGACAAACAAAAATAACTGACGATATGTTCAGTGGTCTTCACCTGCGAGGTTGTCCGTACGTAACGTCGCCCGGGTTACGGTTGCGCGCCAGCCGCCATCGGTCATGTTCAACGGATGACAATCATCTGGGGACAATCATCAACCGTCGGACGTTGTCTGACAAGGTACCACGGCAAGGTGGTATGTACGCAACGCCCGACTCATCGCCAGGTCGTGGAAAAAATCTCAGCCGGACAATTCGGCCAAATCAGCATGGTGACCAAGTGGCATCCCGACGATGCGCCGCCGGTCGTACTCGAGGGACACCACGAGCTTGGGCCTGTTTTTGTCTACGAGTTTTATTCCGACAACGACTCGTCGGATTGATTCCCATCGGCGACGGTCGTCTCTGCGGTCGTTGTTCCAATTGCGGGGACCGGGGTTGCCTTGGGGCGGCCCCGATTCCTGGGGGTCATGGACGGGTCCGAGAACTTGTTCTCTAGTATACGTTGCTCGGCGACCATCACGGCCTCGGAGGCGGCATCCTTGGCGCCGCCGTTGGCTCGGATTGCAGCCGCCGCTGCACGGACAATCGCCTCTTCCAGTTCGTCGTTGCTTAGCTTGGCCAGGTCTTGGATGGCAATGGGGCCGCCGTTGGGTCCACTGAGTTCGGTTTTCGACGTAATCAAACCTGCGATATCGGCCACGGTACGCACTGCCGCAACCGCAGATCGTCGGTCACCGTTATCCAGCGCGTCGTGGGCAATCACCTCGAGCAATGCCAGACACTTGGTGCGCACCTCTTCGCGGTCACCAATGGCTCCCTGGACCCATCTCGAGGCTTCGGCTGACATGTGTTGGACCACGACATAATTGATCCCCCATGCAGCCGTCAAAGGCATCTGTAGGGCCGTTCTGTATAGCCCGTCGGTCATTAGCTCGGCGATGAACGACACCCTCTCCTGGCGTGATACCTTGGTCAGTGCCGTCTCGATAATCCACCATCGCTGGCCACCCGGCTTCAGAGAATCCACGTACGACCGCTTGGCGGGGATGTCCATGTCACACCGCTTGCCCAGCTTGCGTGTGTAATCGCTTTTGCGATCATCATATTCCTGATAGCCGGCGACGCGATCTGCCAGCCCCCTCTTTAGCTTGTCGATCTTTTTCGAGTCCACGCAAAATGGCCAACAAAATTTGACTGGCTGGTCGAAGGAAACGGCCAACAAATGCGGTGGGTGGTGAACCAAACGGCCAGGTATCCTACTAAAATTTCGGCAATCGGTGGACGGCGATGATTGCGTGAGCAAACTAGGTGAATGTCAAACCGCCATCGTCCAGGTCCCGCACCCCACTACGGAAACTCGGCTAGCAACGGTCAGAAAAATCGTATGCACGGGGCTGAATTTCGCAGCTCCCAAGCTACCGGCCATCTCCTAGAGGCGGAGGCGTGCTCGTACTGTGGTCTAAGGGACCACTCGTACCACTGTGAGTCGTGTTGGGGTGGCGTGGCGCTGGCTGGCAAATGCGAACGTTGTGAACCGGACACCATTCCGACCATGGCTGCCGCTGATCATTACACCGAATGGTCCGACTATACGGACCAGTGGGACCACAAGCACATGAGCGATCAATGAGCAACTTGATGGACGTGCGTCCGGCTGTGGCGGACGATCTGGACCTGATAATACACTCGTTTTTGATGGGGTTCTGGAACACACCGTCCGTGCGAGGGATGGACCGGGACCGATACTTCGAGGTTGTTCGCCCCAGGTTCAAGAACGCATTGGCTTCCAGTGATATGCGCGTTGTTGTGGCGTGTGCGGCGGACGATCCGTCGACGCTATTGGGGTGGGCGGCGACGCACGGAACCACGTTGCTGTGGGCTTACGTTCGGAAACCCATGCGTGGCACCGGCGTTTTCCGGACCATGCTGGCGAATCAACCCTTTCCGATCACGGGCTATGCGTTGATCGGACTGGGATCGACGCCACCTAAGCACATGGAATTTCGACCATGGGTTGCGTGGTCGTTGTTTGCAGTCGGCCCTATGGTGCTGGAACGCGAATAAAACGGCCAATTCTGCTGGGCGGAACCTGCGTGGCCAACATTAACTTTGTCGTTTTCGCTTATCCCGTATTGCATCCTTCGGGTGGTATGTCTTCCAGTATCCGAGCAGATGGTGGAGTCACCATTGATCGGCGTGGTGACACACTGGTTGTCAAAGCTCCGGTTCCTGACAATACCATGCGTGGTCTACCGACACATGTATGCCGGCACTACAACTGGAATGCGGTGACCTGGATCGAATACGACTCCGATCCAGACGCCGTGGTTTCGGCGGATAAACGTGGGCGTTAATCCGACACCCGAAGAGTTTCAAGAACACCTTAGGGCGCTGCTGGCCGAAAAGACCCGGCGCACCAAGACGTTTGATTCTCTCGAGGCGTTGTTGACGGACCCCAAGCTATTTGGGCTGACGACCGCAACGCCCATCCAGCGTGCCATCTGCCGGATCGCCGACGGTGTTCCATTGGGCGAACTCCAGGATGATCCCGTCATTGTGGATGCCGTTGGCGACTGCACACCCATCTCCGGGATACGTCCGCGTGAGCTGGCCATCCTGAGTGGCATTCGCGTCGGCAAGTCCCTAATAGCCAGCCTATTGGCAATCTATTGGACGCAGGTGTGCGATGTGTCCAAGCTGGGACCCGGTGAGATTCCACGTATCTCGATTGTGTCGATCACGCGCGACTTGGCCGAGGTTGTATTTGGGCACGTGCTGGGCCGCATTGCCGCCTCCAAGGCGCTGACGTCATTGGTCATTGGTAACCCTGCGGGGGAAACGATTACGTTGCGCCATCCGACGGGTACGCCGGTTGAAATTTGCGTGGTGTCTGGGTCGCGTGCCGGTAGCTCGCTTGTGGCCCGCTGGAGCGCGGGGTGCATCTTCGACGAGTTCCCCCGAATGCTGGGAGCGGACGAATCTGTGATCAACTGGGAAGATTCCCGCCGTGCCGTTCTTGAGCGAATCCTGCCGAACGCGCAAATGGTTTCTATTGGATCCCCTTGGGCGCCGTACGGACCTGCGTTTGATGTTTACTCGAACCATTGGCGACACCCCTCGGCTGAAATGGTGGTTGTAAAGACGCCAGCGTGGAACTTTAACCCGCATTTCTGGACTCCCGAGCGCGTTGAAAAAGCCAAGGCGAATCCGGACATCTACCAGACCGACGTTCTGGCGGAATTTGCCAACCCCGAAGAATCCTTGTTTGCGACGCATGAGATCGATTCATGTACACGCCAGACAACAACCTCCCTCAAGCCAAACCCAAACTTGGCGTATCGCGCAGCCATGGACCCCGCCACCAGGGGAAACGGCTGGACGCTGGTGATTGTGACCCGCCAAGGTGCGCGGAAAATCGTGGCCCACGTCGAGGAATGGCGAGGCTCGAAAGTCGACCCACTAAGTCCCAAGTGGGTCATGGGCGAGATATCTGCGATATGCAAAGAGTATGGCATCACGTCCATTGACACGGACATCTATATGGCTGACGCCATCAAGGACCTGGCCCGCGATGTGGGGATCCACTTGCGTCAAGTTTCTCTGACGGACAGAGAACGCTCCAGGCGGTATATGTCCATCAAGGCCAAGATGGCCATTGGGGAGATCGAGTTATCTCCGGACCGTAAGTTTCGGAACGACTTGCTGCAACTTAAGAAAAAGACCACCAGCAATGGCATCAAGGTCTATTTGCCAGCCACGCCCGACGGGCGCCACTGCGACTATGCGCCCAGCTTGATGTTGGCAATGGCGGGGTACTTGGAAGACTCCAAGCCGGACGAACTAGATCCGATGTCCGAGCAATCTTTACAAGTGCAAGCAACTCAGATGCGGAACGAACGGTTTGATCTGGTCAAGTCGCGTTTCGACAGGCCCAACATTCATAACCGATGGAAACTAAAGTGAAATTTGACTATGACGGTCATTCCGCGATTGTGCAATGGATGCGTTCGAACGGTGTTCTGACGCTGGAGATCGATGGTCTGAAGATACATCTTGGGCCGGCTCCGTCGGTACCATTGCAGCCGACCGAGGAACAACGCCAATCCGAGGACATGCATCGTCGTCGACGGGAGCTGGATATTCTGTTTTCGGCCACCAGCATGCGCCCAAAACAAAACGTTCCGTAAATACATGAAATCATGGAGATAATCGGCGATAATTGCCGATGCAACCGGCCAATCCGGTCTGGCCGATAATGCGTGACCAAAGGACCCGTGAAGGATGTGCGTTGGTGGCGCTCGGAAACGCCCCACTCGGACGTGTTCGACATCGTTCGCGCCGTTTCCAACAAGACACGAATCCGCCGCGAGATGGATTTGTATCATGCGTGCCTGTATGATGATTCCGAGCTGACGGGGCTGGGGCCATCGTCCTGGCAGGATCTGGAATACCAGCCGTCCAAGCTGGCGTTTAATGTGGTTCGGCAGACGGTCGACACGTTATCCGCGAAGATTGCCAAAAATCAGCCGTTGCCCATGCCGATCACCTCGGGTGGTAACTACGGCCAACGACGCCGCGCCGAAAAGATGGGCAAGGCCATCAAAGGCCAATTCGAGCTAAGTGGTGTATGGCGCTCTAGCCCGACGATTGCCAGGGATTGCGCACTGTTTGGTACCGGCATCGCTCACAACTACAGGGTTGGCAAGACAATCTACCACGAGCGCGTATTGCCATGGGAGATCGTGGTTGACCCGCGAGATGCCATGTACGGCAAGCCGCGTACGATGTACTTGCGGCGATGGGTAGACCGTTTCGTATTGGCGGAACGCTTCCCTGAGTTTCACGAATACATCATGACCGCCGACGCCAAGGACATACACTCGTATGATCTTGGCTATGACGACACCAGCGATCTGGTGCTTGTGATCGAAGCGTGGCACCTGCCGTCCAAGTCCCTGGAAGATTCGGATCCGGACTACGAAACCGACGCCCAGCCCGACGAACATACGTACCACGACCAGCCTGCCCCGCGTATGGATCCGGATAACCCGTCCGAATCGGACGGACCACAACGCCCTGCCCACGACGGTTGCCATTCGATCATGATCTCGAATGCGACGCTGATCAAAGAGCCATGGCGCCGGCAATACTTTCCGTTCTCCGTGTTGCGTATGTCGGAACCATTGGTTGGATGGCACGGCACAGGTCTGGCCAAACAGCTAACGGGTCTGCAATACACGATCAACGACACTGCCGCCGTAGTCCAGGAAGCCCACGCCCTGAGTGGTGGATACATTCTGGTTGAATCCGGCTCAAATGTTGACACCGGCAAGCTGGATAATGGACGAGGCACCATTCTGAAATACAACGGGACGCGCCCGGACTGGATTAACCCTCAGCCAGTGCACCCGGATACCTGGAATTTCGTCTTGGGCCTGATTCCCAAGGCGTTCGAAATGACGGGCGTCTCCCAACTCAGCGCCCAGTCGCAAAAACCGGCTGGTATCGAATCGGCGATTGCGTTGAATACGTTCAACGACATAGAGACGGAACGCTTTGCGTTGTTCGCCAAACAATACGAAGAGTACCACATCGACGTTGCCTGGCAGTTTTTCGACTTGTGGGAAGAGATTGTCGAGGAATTTGGCAACGCCACCATCCGTGTAAATTCCAAAGATCGCGGATTGCGGTTTTTGTCGGACATTGACTTCGGCGAGATCCGTATGGATCGCCACGAGTTCGTGCTGGACGTGTTCCCCACCAGCTTGCTGTCCAAGAAACCAGCCGCACGCATCCAGGAACTCGAGAGCTTCATCAACGCAGGCTGGATCACCCGCGAAGATGCAATGATGTTGCTTGATATGCCGGATCTGGAGAGGGCTGGTAATCTCGTCCTAAGTGCCACCAGGATTATCGAGCAAATCATTGATCGGATTCTGGACGCGCCCGATCCCTATGCGGACGGTGTGTACACGTATCCAGAACCGGCGTTCAACCTGAAGCTGTGCATCGCCAAGGGGCTGCAAATGTACCTGGACGCCAAACTGGACGGCGCTCCCGAGGAAAACTTGCTGCTGGTGATGCAGTTCATTGCGGACGCAAAAGAACAACTCGAGATGTCCATGCAACCGCCCCCCGGCGAACAACCGCCGCCCGAGATGGACATGCCGGCTGGCCCGCAAATGGGTGCCATGCCAATGGCGGACATTCCCCCGCCTCCCGGTGCGCCCCCTGGCCCGCCTGGTTCGGACAATTTCGTTCCACCTTCACCGATGGACGAATCACCACCACCTAGCTTGTAATCCAATATGCCAAACCTAGAAGCTGCTGCTGCATTGATTGCTGACGAACCCCAATTGTCTGCCACGGAATCCGTTGCAGAAACCATGGCCCAAGCGTTTGGTTCCGTAGACGATCAGGTTTCGGAATCCCAGCCAGAGACGCCGGCCACGCCCCCAGCATCCGAGCCAAGTCCGTCGGAGTTGCGCGCCGAAGAGATGCGTCAACGAATCGAGCGCCTGAAGGCCCAGAATGCGGAACGTGCGGAGTCCAAACGTCTGGAGGCATTGCGTACCGAAATTGCAAACGCCCGCGCCGAAGCGGAACGTGTTGCAAACGAGGCGGCACAACGCCGCGATCTTGAGTCAAAACGATGGTCCGAAGCCCTGAAGAATCCAGTCGCCGGCTTTAAGGAGCTGGGTCTTAGCCCGGAAGATGCCTACCGCCAGATCACGGAAGCCGTTCTCGAGAACGAGAAGCCGGAAAAGGTGCAAGCCAAGCTGGTGGAAAAGCTGGTTGCCGAGCGCCTACAAGAGATCGAACCCAAACTTTCCAAGGTAGCCGAGCTGGAGGAGCAACTCGCCAGATTCAAGGCCATGGAAGATCAGCGCACACAAGCGGAGATGCGCGCCCAGAACAACGTCGCCGAACAACAATTTCTGCAAATCGTAAAAGCAAACGGCTACGAGACGTTGGCCGATTACTACGATGACGAAGAGTTGACCCAACTCGGTCATGCGATGGCAAACGAGTTTATTGCCGCCAAGCAACCGGTGACGTTCGAAGCAGTTGCATCGGAACTGCAACGACGCCTGGAAGCCCAGTTACGACGCGCGGAAGAGCGACGCGCACAACGGACTGGGGCAGTAAACTCGGAACCACCGAAAGCGAAATCAGCCAGCCAGCCAGCGTCCCAGGCAAAGACACTAACAAATCAGCTAGCAAGCGCACCCGGTAGCTCCACCACCAAGGTGATGTCCCGCGCTGAGCGTCTTGCCAGAGCCGAACAACTGATGAACGCGCTGTACAAAGACTAGGTTGTATTCCGCAACCGACGTCGGCGCATAACCCGATTGGATCAAGACAATGGCTGCCGCAAGTACGACAAATCTCGCATCTATTCTAAAGACTATTTGGCCGCAGTCCGACATTACGGACCTGTTTTATGACGACTCGCCTCTGTTTGCGATGCTCCCCAAGGACACTACTTGGGCCGGGCAGAACCGAGTTGTCGCCGTCCAATACGGCCAGGTAAACGGTCGGTCTGCCTCGTATGACAAGGCGCGAACCAACGCGGATCGCTCCAAGGTCGCCAGCATGACGATCTCGACTTCCGACAACTATGCCGTTTGGCAGGTTGAGCACAAGTTGATGATCCTTAGCCGGAACGACAAGGGTGCCATCGTCCGAGCTGTCGAACGTGAAACCAAGTCCGCAATGAAGAAATTCAAGCGTTCTTTGGCCTTCATGGTTTACGGAAACGGCGGCGGTGCGCTTGGACAAATCGCCTCCATCGCTACCAGCGGTTCCAACACCATCTACACCGTCAAAGACCCCCGCACCCTTAGGTACATCGAAGAGGGTGACGTGTTGGCCCTCAGCACGGCAGACGGTACGTCCGGTTCGTTGCGATCCGGTACCATGACGGTCACTGGTGTCGACGTCGACGCCGGTACGTTCACGATTCTGACAGCCGGCGCAATCTCTGGTGCGGCTGCAAACGATTACATCTTCGTCGATGGTGACTTCGGCAAGGTTATGTACGGCCTGAATGCGTACTTGCCCACCAGCACGCCAACGACCACGATCTGGGGTATGACTCGTACAGCGAACCCCCAGCGTCTTGGTGGTATCCGTGTTGGCGGCAAGGGTCTGTTGATCCAGGAAGCTGTCAAAAAGGCTCTGGTCAAGGCCAAGGATGCGGGCGCTAGCGTGTCTCACATCTTTATGTCCTCGAACGACTTTTTGAACCTGGAGTTGGCGCTTGGGACGACCGTCCGACGCACCGACGAAAAGGTTTCGGCCAATGTCGGCTTTACGGGCATCGAGTTCTCTTACGGCTCCTCCAAGCCAGTCAAGGTGTTCTTGGATCCCGACTGCCCGAGCGGCCTGGTCTATGGTCTACAAATGGATACGTGGACGCTGGCCAGCGCTGGCGAATACCCCGATTTCTTGACCATGGATGGCAACAAATTCGACTTGCTGCAAAGCTCGTCCCTGACCTCGCCCACCTTCGAGGGACGCATCGGAGGCTATGCCCAGCTTTATACCGACGCGCC
>Ga0208005_1000228_pt1 | contig 23294 bp, 28 predicted proteins | sample DEB19_08_DNA_3_FD_184530 | JGI IMG/M metagenome (GOLD analysis project Ga0208005, IMG submission 184530) | Aqueous microbial communities from the Delaware River and Bay under freshwater to marine salinity gradient to study organic matter... | ecosystem: Environmental > Aquatic > Marine > Coastal... | reverse complement strand
AGATTGGCGACACGTTGAACAAGAATCACACGACGATTCTTCACTATCTGCGTGGCAAAAGATCGGGGAGTGGTTTTTGAATGAGACCACTGAACAGTTCCCTCGATGCTAAAAGAGAAAAACTCAAGGCCGACGTTGATGCCTGGGTGTCCAAAGGCAATCGAATCCCGCTGATACCGATCCAGTTCAGAGACGACGATCCGTTGGCAAAGACGAGAACCAATCGAGACGCAACGCCGAAAAGGCCGGGGATCATGACTCGGGAGATGGTGGGCAAGGCGTTGCTCTTGAACAAGGAAGGCTGGACGCGGGCGAACATCGCCAAAAAACTCGGCGTATCGCGGAAAACGGTTACCCGCACGTTGATTTCCGCAGGCGTGGTGACGAGGGCGGTATGAACAAAGACGGAATCCCCAACGCTACCCATCGAGTATCAAGGCCGAAGTACATCGCCATCGCAGAAACCGACGCTACGCAATGTTTCGCCGATGCGCTTGCGGACGCGGAACGAATGGTCAAGGCGCAACCTGGGATCAAAGCGCACATCTACAAGATCGATTCCACGGTTGAAATCATCAACGGGATTTTGTCAGTGAGGAATCGGCAGTGATCAACATCGTTTCTGTATCCGGCGGGAAAGACTCAACGGCACTTCTTCTACTTGCCATCGAACGAGGCGCGGAGGACATTCGCCCGGTGTTTGCGGACACGGGGCACGAGCATCCCCTGACTTATGAATACGTTGATTATCTTGAGTCTGCCGTCGGAATCCCGATTCGCAGGGTTCGTGCGAATTTCAAAGCTGAGATCGCAAAGAAGCGCGAAACCGTGATGTCGAAGTGGGTCAAGGATGGGGTGCCGCAGGATCGAATTGATCGCGCACTGGAGTCGCTGGTCACGACAGGGAATCCTTTTCTTGATTTGTGCATGACCAAGGGGAGATTCCCAAGCACCAAGGTCAGGTTTTGCACCGAAGAATTGAAAGTCCTGCCGATTTACAAGCAGGTGATTTTCCCTGCAATGAAAGATGGACCGGTGGTGAGCTGGCAGGGCGTCCGACGAGACGAGAGCAGGGCCAGGGCCAATCTGCCCGAATACGATGTGGGTGACGCTGGGGAAACGATTTACAGACCACTTCTCGACTGGACTGCGGATGACGTTTTTGCAATGCACCGAAAACACGCCATCAAGCCGAATCCCTTGTACACGCAGGGGATGGGACGAGTCGGATGTATGCCCTGCATAAATGTTCGGAAAGTCGAACTGAATGAGATCGCAAAAAGGTTCCCCGATGAAATCGAAAGAGTTCGAAGGTGGGAGCGACTGGTTTCACAGGCGAGCAAGCGGGGCAGCAGCACGTTGATTCCTGCGGTGAACATTGATTCTTCAGCAAAGGAACCGGGCGCGGTAATCCATTACGAGACGCATGGGATCGAAGCTGCCGCCGCCTGGGCCGCGACCGGCAGAGGCGGCAGGCAAGCGGATTGGATTAAAGACCTGGAACCTGCTGTTTGTGCCAGCGTCTACGGGTTGTGCGAATGAAGCGCAAAGCCTCAACAGCCAAAGCCGCTGCGTGGTACTGGCTGAGCATGTGGGTCAGACGAAAGGCCGCAGACGAGAACGGGTATGCACGATGCGTGACGTGTGGGGTGCAAAGGCACTGGAAGGAATTGCACGCGGGGCATTTCATCCCGAAGAAGCGCGGCCTCGCGGTGTATTTCGTTGAGGAAAACATTCACCCGCAGTGCGCTCAATGTAATACCTGGAATGGCGGAATGCTCATCGAATATACACGGCACATGGAACTGACCTACGGAAAAGACTTTGTGGACGAACTGCTGCAACTGGCGAGAACAAAGAAACCGATGCGGCTGGCTGATTTTGAGCTGATCGAAACTGAATACCGCGATCGGTGCAAAGCGGAGGGGTGGGCGTGATGGATACATTTGCGCGCGCCTTGTTATCAACGCCAAGAGACATTCAAACGACAGGCGGGCTTGAGTGGGTGGGGAAACAGCACCGAAGGAAAATCTGGAAGGCTGGCGAAAAGCGCGAAATCGTGTGCTGCGTCATTTTGTGCAGATCGCTCAACCCCAACCCGGTGCCGTGGGACGACATCCAGCGGTGGGCATCGGTCCGTTACGACTGGTACTGCCAGGGTAAAAAAATGGCCAGCGTGGTTTGCGATTGGGTGAGGAAGGAGAGGTTGTGATGGACGGGGCACTACCTGGTGCACTGCACGACCGGCGGCGATCTGTGAAGGCATGGGCGGTGATGGCTGATGGGACGATCACCGGGGTCTGGATCGACGAACTGATTGCCCGCCGGAATGCCGACCTCGACTTTGCGATGGGTGTTAACGCATGGGTTGAGCCGGTGACGCTGACGTGGGGGCACGAGCCGGACAAGATCAGGGATGTGTGGTGAGCGTACTCGAAGACCTCGCCCGCCTGGCCGGAGGCAAGCAGTGGGGTGGAATAAGTCGGTCTACGGCGGGCAGTTTGTCCACCCCAGAGATCGCCGCGTGGTTCGCCGGGTGTGATCCTTTCGGGTCGAATTTGTGCTTCGCCCGCTTTGCGATGGATGGGGTGGCCTACCGCGCAGCCCTGGACGAGTGGACTCGCAGGGTCGAGGCGCAGTACGCAAATGTCCCAGTAAAAATCTACCGCTGGTACTGGATGGCCGAAGGCACCCTATCAGACTTCATACAGGGCGATTCCTGCCACGTCTGCGAGGGGGTTGGTACGGTACTAGCGGGGACGCTCGTGATCGCCTGCAAAGCCTGCGGAGGGGCCGGTAGAACAGATCGCAGCCAGCGACAGAAACTCAAGCGGATTGGGATAGGCAGGCACTCAAGCACTGAAAGACGACGGGAATGGGAGGCAAGGTACGACTGGTGCGTATCGGAACTGGAAATTCACGCGGGCAGAGCGGCTCAATGTGCGGCGAGGCACAGGGGTTGACTAGACGACCAAGTCGTGGTGCAATTCTCTTGCACAAGCGAGTGGCAATTCGTTGTGTATTTGGTGTCGCACCCTAGCCGGTCCGGCATCTACAAAGCCGGATGAGGATTCCACCCTCGCCGGCTTTTTCATTTATGCCTTATTGACTCGTCTGCGCCACTTTTGATATCGTTTTTCCTAGTGTGGCTAACTGCCACTGGAACCCGCTCAGGCGGGTTTTTTATTGCGTCGAAAAAAACAAAAAGCGATAAAGCCTCCCCTTTTTATACCCATAAGTTACGACCACCAGGCCGAGCTTGATTCCAAGGACAATCATGGCCGAGCTGTATTCCCGTGACCTGGGCAAGCACGACGCCCAGATCGAATCTTTGAAAGCTGATGTGCACGAACTCAGACAGGACGTGCATGCCATGCGGAAAGATTTGGCTATGCTTAATTCAACAATCGCCCAGGCTCAGGGTGGGTGGAAAGTCCTCGCCTCAATCGGACTGCTGTCCGGCGGTGCCGGGGCGCTGATGTCAAAAATGTTCGGACAGCAATGAGGGAAATGAGGGAAGTTAGCCAGATCATCATCCACTGTTCGGCGACACCCCCGTCGATGGACATCGGTGTGGACGAAATCAGGCAGTGGCACCTGTTGAGGGGCTTCTCCGACGTCGGCTACCACTACGTCATCCGTCGGAACGGCGTCGTTGAGCCAGGTCGGCACACCGATGTCGTGGGTGCCCACGTTCAGGGCCACAACGCGCACAGCATCGGCGTCTGCGTGGTGGGTGGTGTCACGGAAGGGGCAAAAAAGCCCGATGCGAATTTCACGCGGCACCAGTGGCGATCCCTCGAAACGCTCGTGTCGTTACTGGTTGGGAAATACCCAGCCGCGACCGTCACCGGTCATCGATCGTTTACGACTTCAAAAGCGTGCCCCAGCTTCGACGCCGTAGCCTGGTGGGCACTGCCCTAGTTTTGCGCTCCGGCGCACCCTGACCGGCTGGTCCTCCCCTTCCATTCCAGCCAGCCGGTCGGGGGTTTTCGGACTTATCGCGTATAAGAGGATCGAAATGGACGAGATCGTTGGTTATGTCATTGAGCGACTTCGGGAAGCATCTACGTGGCGCGGGCTTGTTGCTCTGGCCACTGCCCTTGGCGTCTCGATGTCGCCTGAGCAGATGGACAGCATCGTCGCCGCTGGGCTGGCGATCATCGGCGTGATCGGCACGTTCTTCAAAGACCCTGGCTCCCTCAAGTGAAGGACCGGATCGCCGGTATCGTCGCCGACCCTCGACTGTGGGCGTATGTTGCCGGGATCACCGCACTGCTGCTGTTTGTCGTACACAAGTTCGTTAAGGGGCCGGAATGACCACCCTGATCATCACCGTCATCGGGATCATCGGCGTCGTTGTCGGTCTTGCGTTGTGGGTCGTGTCAGCAGCATTCAAGCAGTCCCACCGGCTGGGCAAAACGGAAATCCTGAGCGACGAGCAGGCCGACATCCTCGGCAAAATCGGGGAAGCGGAGGAGGTGGAACGTGAGATTGAGTCTGATCGTGCTGTCACTCCTTCTGACCGGCTGTCACGGGACTGGTCGCGTGACTGATTCCCACTGCCTCATCGACAAGCCGATCCTCATCAGCAGGTCGCAGGATCAGCTCTCAGAGCAGACGGCGCAGGACATCCTGACGCACAACGAAAAATGGGCACGGCTGTGCAGAGGCAAGGAAACGTAATGGCTGAAAACAAGAAACTCATTGCCGCAGCATTTGCCGCTGGCCTTGCCGGTGGCGGCGCGGGTGGCGACCAGCTCGCCCAACAGGAAATCGACGCTGCCAATGCGCGTGTGGATGAGGTGCAGGCTGTTGTTGAGCAGATCGATGTCCACTCGCCCACCATCCTGTCCTACGTGCAACAGGCCACCGACCTCGCCATCCGCGATACTTTGGATCAAAAAATGGTCGCCGATCGGGCGGTGCAAATGACGCAGATGGTCGCGGTGATGCGTCAAAGCCTTGGGCCGACCGACAACGCCAAGCTTACTGATCTCCATCTTGCCCTCGCGGAACTGGCTGGCCCCGAGTGGGTCGATTGGTATGCCAACGCCTTTGCAGTACACCTGCAGGCGCAGATAGCTGTCGGCATGGCGGTAGGAAACCTGATCCCCGACCAACTTGTCCGTGTCTCTGATGTTGTTGAGACAATGGAAGACACTGCGAAAGTCAGAATTTCCCCCGTCTCTGTCCAAGCAGACATCGACGCAGCGCGGTTTATCGAAGATGAACTGGAACGAATTCCATATGACATAGAGCGCCAAAAAAACATGGCGGAAGATCGCGAATCCTTGGGGGATTGATGAAAAGAGTTTTTGCCGCGATTCTTTTTTTGCTCCCCGTTAGTGCGTGGGCCGTCCCGATGACGCGCTGCGATGACGGGATTCATTATTACGTTACCGCAGACGGCGCAAGCACATGTCCTCCTGCGGTTACATTTCTCGTGGTTGAGCCGCAATCAGACGAGGTTTTGGTGCGCGGGGGAACGGGGACTGCAAACGGGACAGTCTATGTTTCCATTAGATCCTCCTGCACGCCAACAAGGTGGCGCAATGTCCACGAAGGCAGCGGGGACATTGCACGAGGAAATGACGCCGACGTTTCGGACGGAACGTTTAGCGTGACAGTAACCGGGCTGTCTGCGGATACGCCATATTGTGCGTTTGTAGGGCAAAGATCATCCACGCAGAAAGTATCAAGACCTCGCATTGCTTCCTTCCGCACAAAAGAAGAATCGGTCCCGCCGCCCGAGGAAGAAGTTGCCATTACCGGAGGAGATGATTGGTTTTACTGTAACGCCACTGGCAACGACTCCAACAATGGGCGCACAGCCGCCACAGCCAAAAAGACGCTTCCATCTTCTGATAACCATATGGTCCCTGGTGACGACATGTGGCTATGCACCGGGTCTGTATGGAATGGCTTGCAGCACAAGGTCACAAGACAGGGATCGGCCCAAAACATCAATGAAATCGGCTGCTACTACGTGGCCTCTGGCGTTGCGTACAAGTGTGTTGACGGACAAATGGGGTTGGCGACCAGAGATGCCAAACCGGTTATCCGTGGTGGATTAACCGCAGCCTGCATTCAGGCCAGAACTTGCAATTACCCTAATGCCACGTCACAGAGCAAGGTTGATGGCGTTTCAAGCATTTACGATGGACAGTTCGTAATCACCTCCACTGCCGATTACACAACCGTCAGCAACATCGCCATCGAATACAACCGATATTACGGCCTGACTATGGTCGGGGCCGGAACAGAAGGCTCGTTGCACCATGTGACGATTGATGGCGTTGATGGGAGGTACACTGGTCACGGCGGTTTCATCGTTGGAACTAACGGTGTTCAAGATGTCATCGTGAGAAATTCCTCTGGGTATTACATGGGCACTTGCTACATGCAGAAGCAAGGTGGCGGGGTTCCCGCAGGCGTTGACATGTACGCCTGTGTGACGGGCAACCCCCGATGGCCGGGGATATTTATTCAGTTTTCGCGATCTGATCGAATGCGCGCCCTTGTTGAATACAATGAATTTGCAAGGGGGTGGGGGGAAGGAATATCCGCTTTCAACAGCAGAAACACTCACAGCATTTGGCGAAACAACAAAGTGATGAACACCTGGTCAGACGGGATCTATCTGCCAGAAACTCAAGACACTGTTGTTGAAAACAACATAATTGTTGCCGGGTCTGGTGAGATGGATCTTGCCGGAAGAAATGTCGGAAAGATGTTTAAGTGCATCCACATGGGGGTGGAGGTAAATACAAGACCGCCGTCAATCAGAAACGTGGTCAGAAACAATCTGTGTGTTGGGCCAAAGAATGGCACACATATGGACGTGATTAACATAAATTCCCCCTACACATCAGTTGGGGCAAAAATTTACGGCAACACCTTTATTGTTGCAGACCTCAGAGGTCATTGGATGGATCTTGATTCCAACAATTTCGCAGAGCTTGATTACAAGAACAATGTTTTGTGGACTCAAGAAGTTACCGCATCCAACATGTGCCTTCAGAGGACTGGGGCGTCTCTTGGAACATACGCTTATAACCACTGGTACACGACCCCGTCAGCCGCAGTTTGTCAAAACGCCAATGATTCGTCTGGAGTGCCCGGCATTACAGTTTCCAACTATGCCACATGGCAGGCTTACAGCACCCAGGATGGTGAAAGCCCCACCTGGCCCACGTTTGCTGATGCCGCCCCGACAATCGGTGGAGATATAAAAAATACTGGAGCCGTTCTAACCAGCACTATTTTAGATACCTCCAACTTCGGTTCCGCGTGGACGAACATGACAAACCAGCCCAGTGCAACCGAGTGGGTCAAGGCGCTGACTCTTGACGCAACAGGGGCGGTGCGCGATGGCACACCGAGCAAAGGAGCTGTCGAGTGACCGCACCGACTCTGGTCTCTGAAGCGTCTGGTGGTTACACCGCACAGAGCACTTCGCACGCTATCAATCTCCCGGCGACCGTGAACTCGGGGAATCGGCTTGTCGCTGTTGCGGTGATGCGACAAGACGCATCTGGTGACGCATCGTTCACCTGGCCCGCCGGTTGGACCGAGCTGATCGACACCTACACCGACTCAACTCTGTGTATCACGGCTGGATGGCGAATAGCTGACGGAACTGAGGGTGGCGGCACAGTAACGATCACAAGCACGAAAACCGAAAGGATAACCTTTAAAAGCTGGTGCTTCTCGGGTGCCGGGAATGTCTACGCTGGCGTAAACAGTTTGGTCAGCAGCACGACAACCGACCCGCCGTCCCTTGATCCTGGGCTAGGATCGAGAGATTACCACTGGATTGCTGTGGCCGGAGCAGCCGGAAATCGCGGTATCAGCTCGTACTTTTCTGGATACAGCAACACGGGAACCGCGCAACCTTCCATCGCGGCTCCGGAAGATGCGACTCTGGCTTGGGGCCGTAAAACATCGACCGCATCATCTGAAAATCCGGGGGCACTGACGTGGGCAGCGTCGGCCAGCAACTATGGGATCACCATCGGCGTAGTCGAGCTTCCCCCAACGATTTCCGTTGACGACTCGACGATTGACCTCGACTCCACCATCACGATCACGAAATCGACAAACTGGAACGGGGCAATCACCGCTTCCACGATTGGCGGAGGCGCGATAACGCTGTCAGGCGCAGGGGCAACGACTCGCACATTCTCTGTCGATGTCGATGACTTCCTGCCAGGTGGCACGCTGAACGCGGTGAAGTGGTACACAAATGCCACTTTGTCCATCACAGACAGTGATGGCGCGATGACCACGACGGTCCAGATCAGCCCCACGCTCACTGAATCTGAGGACTACGTCGAGACTACCGGCGGCGACACGGTAGACACGTACAACCCGGTCTCTGGCGCGGTTGCTGGGGATGCGTTTTTCTCCTACTGGCACACCGGGAACGGTGTCCGTGATGAGACGATTGTTGGAACGACTAACGCAGGGTCGGGGTATTTCGCCCCCGCCACCCTCCCCTCGATGGGAAGGCGGATGGCGTATGACGTGTCCGGCGCAGTGTGGCTGACGGCGGTTGACACGGTTCTTTTCGAGGCTGATGAACCTGTACCGTATCAATCGCTTTCGTCGTACAAGCCAGACGAGACGACGTATACCAACCTCATCCTCTGGTCGAACGAGTTCGGGCATTCGTCATGGACTAAGACCCGCGCATCCGTGGTATTTGACCACGATGTTTCTACACCACGAAAAACAGGTGCTTGGACGCTTGTCGAAGACGGGACGGCATCGAATACGCACTACGTCGAGCAGGCAATCACGCCTGCTGCTACAACGGTGTACACCGCCCGTGCCGTGGTCAAGGCGTCCAACAGGACACAGGCGGCGATTGCTCTGACGGGGGCGGGGAACTCAGACAGCATTGTTATATTCGACGTTTCCGCTGGCACGTTTGTCGCAACGTCAGGAACAGCCCCTACAGGGTATTCCATCAGCGAACTGGAGCAAGGGTCAGGCTGGTGGGTGATTTCGTTGTACTGGACGACAACCTCAACAGCTTCGATGACCATGCGGGTTTACGCGGCGGCATCGGGCAGCGTGACATTCTCTGGCGCGTCTCAAGAGTCGCTGCTGATTGCTGATGCCATGATCCACACAGGATCAGCGGTCCAGACGTACATTGACACAGAACGTGCGACGATGGCGTCCAACAAGGTTCTTGTTCGTTCTTACATCACGCACAACCTGATTGCCCAGTCGAACACGATGAGCAATGCCGCGTGGACGAAGACGCGATCAAGCATCAGCGGCAGTATCTCCCTCAACTCCAACGCAACGGGCGGGTGGCAATCCTCGACCATCTATAGACTGTTGGAAGACGCCACAGCATCGAGCACCCACCTCGCAGCCAACACTGCAGACGGGATCACCGGAAACCCGGCTGACCTCGTCAGCATCCGTTTTGTAGCGCAGGGCGATGGTACAAGAGACCACGTTGCGATTCGCGTCTACGGGGACAGCAACTCAAACTATTTCGAGTATGTGATCGACCTGTCAGATGGCACCACATACTCAAGCGCAGTGGGTGGAACTGGCTCGCTTCACAGTGCGGCGACCACTCTCGTTGACACCGTCTCTACTCGTCCGGTGTACGAAGTGACACTTCGTGGATGGCCGACGACGACAAGTGACACGGCCATTTATCAAGTCGAGGTATACAACCACAACGCCACCACGACCAGCTACAACGGCACTGGCACGAACGGTGTATATATAGGAAAGGTTCACGTCTGGAATGGGTATGAAGCGCCGTACTACGACGAAACCACAACGGCAACCCAACCATTCGCAGGGACGATCAACTCTGCAACGATCAACGGGATCAGCGCCACGGTTGCCAGTGCAAACCAGTCCACGGTGACGGTCACGCTTCCGGGGGTTGATGAGTTTGACGATGCGGGCACTCATGTCGGAACTCGATGGCTCACGGCACAGGATCTTGTCATCGGCGACGGGTCAACCACTGACACCGGCGCTGTCACGTTTGAGCCGCTGTACCTTGCCAACTTCGGCACTCTGTCCGCAGGATTTAGCGGTCTTGCGCCGACCGGATCGGCTGAAGGTGATGATGGGTATATCAGGGTCCTGAGCGGGGCGGGGACTGTTATTACGTCCTCTATGACGTTTGTGCCAAGTCAAAACAGCACGATCCGCAGGATGGTGTATGACGTTTCTGGCAGTGCGTGGCTTGCTTACACGGACAATATCGAATCTGCACCTCTGACATCGGTGGAACGTGGGATCGTGATGGGGGCCGTGAGGTCTGCGGTTAAAAAAGTTGTTGAGGTGATTACATGAGTCTCAAATATGTTTCAGGCACGTTCTCAGCAAACGGGAACAGCTCGATTATTGAAGTAAAAGAAAGGGCGATTGCTTTTATCGGTTCCTCTGGGGGGACTGATTTCGGCGCAGGCACAGTGACCGTGCAGTTACAGAGTCCGACTGGTGACTGGTGCAACAGCCAGCAGACGGCGACCAGCTCAGACGTTTTGGCGATTGATGTTGTCATCCCGACAACCGTGCGCCTGAATCTTTCCGGCTCAACCAGCCCAGACCTGGATTACGCCATTCAGTCCGACGTGACGAATATCGTTGAATGAAGACTATCCGTAAAAGCGTCGATGAGAAGTTGTACATCTCATTTGAGTATGACGCTGATGTTTCGTCCTCATCCTGGGCAACCACGGGCGGAACGCTTTCTGGCGCGGGAACGAATGGCGACTCTGCGTATGTGTACATCTCAGCCGGGACGCTTGGGCAGCAGTACACAGTGACCAACGATGCCACGTTGTCTGACGGGCAGATCATCGAGCGCAGCATCAACGTGCTTTTGGTGACGAAATAATGCCGATGGAATTTAAAACCTTCGGTATGCCAAGAGGCTATCGCTTCGGGCCGATGTTTGGGCGGCTTACCATCGAGAAGTTCACCCAGGATGTCATTGAGTATTTTGAACACTGCGAGAAGGCTGGATTCATTCCAACGATGTCCGGCATGGCGGCGCATTGCGGAACCAGCAGGAAGACGATTGAAGATTGGAACGAGCGACGACGTGGCGACCCAGCCTTTGATCCGTTTTTAAACATCGTTGACCAGGCAAGGGCATACATCGAAGCTGACTTAGTACAGTGCATGTTGCAAGGCAAACATGCGGCCCCTGGCGCGTTTGCGTTGATCCTGAAGAACAACCACGGTTTTGTTGAGAAGACTGAGCAGGTGGTTGATGTTGATGCCCGTGTAGGCGTGAGACAGCTCGTTGTCGAAGGCGTCGATCCAAACCCCTAGGGTCTTCTTGCCGTTGTACCGGCCCAATCGGTACAAAGTGTTGTACGGTGGCAGGGGTGGCGCGAAGTCCTGGGCGATTGCCGACGCTCTTTTAGTGAGAGCCTGGAAGGATCAACTTCTGATCCTGTGTACCCGCGAACTTCAGAAGTCGATCAAGGAATCAGTCCACAAACTGCTTTCTGATCGCATCGAAGCCCTGGGACTGATAGGTGAATACGAAATCCTCAACATGGAAATCCGTGGCAGGAACGGCTCGCGGTTCATTTTCGCTGGACTCAAGCACAACATCACCGAGATCAAGTCCACGGAAGGCGTGGATATCTGCTGGGTTGAAGAAGCGGAAAAGGTCACAGACGCATCGTGGAAAACCCTCATTCCAACGATTCGGAAGCCTGGCAGTGAAATCTGGATCAGTTTCAACCCCAACCTCATCACGGACGCGACGTATCAGCGGTTTGTTTTAAATCCGCCGCCTGATGCCTGGGTGCAGAAAGTCTCGTGGCGGGATAACCCGTGGTTTCCCGATGTTCTTAAAAATGAGATGGAATACCTCAAGTCCAAAGACGAAGAAGAATACCGGCACATTTGGGAAGGGGAACTGAAGGTCTTCGCAGATGGCGCTATCTACAAAAAGCAACTGGACAAGATGCGAAAGGATGGGCGGTTGTGTTCTGTGCCTATCGAATCCGGGGTTGAGGTTCACACGTTCTGGGATTTGGGAAGGGACGACGAAACGGCAATCTGGTTCATGCAGCAGGTGGGCCGGGAATATCACTTCATCGACTACTATTCGGCGCGGTTTGAGGACATTGATCACTATGCCAGGGTCATCAAGTCGAAGAACTACAACTACGGAACGCACTGGATGCCGCACGACGTACAGGCTCAAGTGTTGGGGATGAAGACTACCCGTAAATCTATGTTTGAGACTGCTGGTGTCAGGCCGGTTGAAGTAGTTGAGCGGGTCAATGACCTGATGGATGGAATTGAAATGGTGAAACAGGTTTTTGACTCATGCTGGATTGATGAAACCCGGTGTGCAGAGGGGTTCAAGGCTTTGGCGAATTACTCACGTCAATACGACGACGAAAGGGATACCTACTCTGAAAGGCCGGTACACAACTGGGCTAGTAACGGGGCTGATGCATTCCGGCAATTTGCTCAAGGATACAAGAGTCAAACTGTGGTGATTCCTCAGACGCTTAAATATCAACCGATGTCTGGCGGGTGGATGCGGTGACGAAAGATGAAAAACTGCTATCCGAAGCCCTGAAACGCTTCGAGGCCGCGCAGACGGCAGAACAGGAAAACCGTGACCTTGCCATTGAGGATTTCCGGTTTGCTGCCGGTGAGCAGTGGCCGTCTCAAATCAAGGATGAGCGCGACCGGCAGAATCGCCCTTGCCTGACGTTTAACCGTCTTCCTGCTTTCATCCGTCAGGTCACAGGGTCTGCAAGGCAGAACAAGCCTGCGATCAAAGTGATTCCCGTTGATTCGGGTTCTGATATCGAACTGGCGGAAATCTACAACGGGATCATCAGGAATATCGAAGCGCAATCCCGCGCCGAAGAAGCCTATATGACGGCTTTTGAAAATGCGGTGACTGGAGGGCTTGGTGGCGGGTGGCGAATCTGCACCGAGTATTCCTCGGACGATTCGTTTGAGCAAGACATCCGTATTAAGCGTATTTCCAACCCGTTTGCGATCTACTGGGACAACAACGCAAAAGACTTCGACAAGTCTGACGCTCGTTGGTGTTTCGTATCCGAGTGGGTCAGTAAAGAAGCCTTTGAGGCGAAATACCCTAACCATACACCTACGGATTGGAAGGGCGACTATTCCCGCCTGAACGCATCGTCACGATTCTGGGTAAACGATGACCGGGTGCGGTTGTCTGAATACTGGGTCAAAACCCCTGTCAAGAAAACCATCGGACTGCTCAACGGGCAAACGCTAGAGGTAAAACCAGGGCTTGAGTCCTTGCCGTGGGAAATGATCCGTGAAGTTGATAGCTTCAAGGTCGAAAGATATTTGTTGTCGGGCCACGCCATCCTCGAAGCCGCGAAGGAATTCCCGTCAAAGTGGATTCCAATCATCCCCTGTTACGGGCCGGAGGAGTGGATTGACGACCGGATTCGCTACGTATCGCTGATCCGGTACGCGAAAGACCCGATGAGAATGTACAACTTCTGGCAATCGACTATCGCAGAAAAGATTGCGATGGCTCCAAAAAGCCCGTGGCTGGTTACGCCGCAGATGATCGCTGGCCTTGAGGGGTGGTGGAACAAGGCAAACGTCGATAATGCGCCCTATCTTCCATACAACCCCGACCCTGCTGGCGGGCGACCGCAACGCCAGGAACCTGCGTATGTGAACGCTGCCGAGATACAGCAGTCTGCTCAAGCCGTGGATGATCTCAAAGCCACGATGGGGTTGTACGACGCATCCCTTGGGAACCAGGGCAATGAGACGAGCGGCAGGGCGATCATTGCACGCCAGAGGGAGGGAGATAACGCCACGTTTGCGTGGATCGACAACCTTGCGAGAGCAATCCAGCACACGGGCCGAATCCTGGTTGACCTCATCCCGAAGATTTACGACACGCAACGTGTTGTGAGGATTCTCGGGGAGGATGGGTCGCAGAACATGGTTGAGATCAACACCGTAGTGGGCGACACCATCGTCAACGATTTGTCTATTGGTAAGTACGACGTTGAAGTAACGACTGGGCCGAGCTACAGGACTCGACGGATTGAATCTGCGGAATCCTGGTTGGCGTTGTCTCAGGCCATGCCGCAGGTCGGTCAGGTTGCTAGTGATGTGGTCGTTAGAAACCTCGATCTACCTGGAAGTGATGAGGTTGCCGACCGGCTGAAGAAGGCGCTGCCGCCGGGGATGGTGGATGTTGATGATCCTGAGCAGCAGGCAATGCTACAGCAGCAAGAGCAGGAGATGCGGCAGAAGCAGGAAATCGCGGAACGGCTTCAGATTGAGACTGCGCTAGCCGATATCCAGGCGAAGAAGGCGAAGGCGGCGAAAGATTTGGCCGATGCTGAAGCGCAGGACATCGAGAACGACGCGGTGCAAACGGGTATATCCGACATCATGGAAAGGATAAGTGGGCAAACTCGGCTGGCTTGATGATGCGGTAAAGGGGGCCGCGAGGAACCTGGACGAAGCCGCCCAAGCCGCTGCCAACCAGCTCGATATGTCCACTGCTGCGAGAATGCAAAGGGCTGCGGAGCAGGGGTTTGATACGCCTGTTTATCATTATTCAAGGCACGGATCAGACATAAAAGAGTTTGTCGGGACAAGCCAATACGATCTTTCCCCGTTTGGTATAGGGCCGCATGTTGGAACTAAGAAAGCAGCATCAGATAGGGTTTTGCATAAAGATTTGAAGGGCGCGACGTATCCGTTACTTGCGAAAACGAAAAGACTATTTCTCGATCCAGACGGGAATCCTTGGAACGAAATTGAGCTAAGTTCAGCCCTGCGTAAAATGCAGGTGGAAAGGTTTGGCGAGGATTTCGGAAATTACCAGGAAGCCCGAGACTGGTTAGCTAATGAAATGTGGGGGAAATACGATGCAATCCCCTACATTAACGATGTAGAGGATGCTGGCAGCGTTTCATACATTGAAAACCCGTCTTCTTTAAGAGGAAAGTTCGCCGCCTTCGATCCAAAGAACATCGGCAAAAACGACCTGCTAGGCGCAGCCACCATCGGCGGCATGGCTACGGCTGGCGCTGTAGGTGCTGGGGCAATGGCAGCACAGCAATATGACTTCGGCACCCCGGACTACGACGCGAAGATTCAGGAATTTCGCAATCGACGTGCGGCAAAATCGCAGATTTGGAAAGAACTCAAGCAAGCTGGCGCAACGATAGCCAGCGCAATCCCTGCGGGTATTGTTTCTGATGCGTACAGGATTGGCGGGTATCTCAGCCCTGTTACGTCATTGGATGAAACCGAGCAGGGCGCAGAAGTCATTCAAAACGCACTGATGTACACCCCTGATGGCGAAAATCGTTACTTAAACGAATTCGCGCGCCAGATTCAGCAATTTGAGAAAGATGTTCAGCCAATGGTAAACGCCTGGAAACAGACGCCGATTTACAAGGGCTACAAGCAACTTCCCGAACGGGTGCAACGGTTGGTCAAAACCGCATCCGATTACGCATTCTAGGGCTATGCCCTGAACCCTTACCGGTGAGGTTCACCGGGCAAAATCCGCTAGGAGAAAGCGCAAATGGCAGAACTGGAAATCATTCCAGAGACTTCGCTCGACCCGAGTAATGAGGTCGCTCAGGACGCCCCTGTTGAACAACAGGAAGACATTTCCGAGGAATCGTCCACCGAGGAACCCCAAGAAAGCCAGGAAGAACAGCCGAAGAAAAACCGAGGTGTTCAGAAACGGCTTGATGAGTTGACAGCAAATTGGAGAAGCGCGGAGCGGCGTGCCGAACAGCTTCAAGCACTGTTAGAGAAAACCCTGACAAAACCGTCAGAACCTCTACCAGCGCAAGAGCCTGTAAAGCAAACCGCAGAGCCTACGGTCGATCAGTTCAAAACGTATGAGGAATACGTTGGCGCACTGGCCGACTACAAAGCGGAACAGAAGTTCCGTGAATGGGAAAACCGTCAAAAGCAGACCGAAGCCCAAAAAGCTAAGGCCGAGCAGCAGACGGCATTCCAGAAACGGGCAGAAGAATTCCGCCTTGCTCACCCTGATTTCGATGAAGTGGTCTTCAGTTCAGGCACTGCTATTTCAGAGCCGATGGCTGAAGCAATCGCGATATCGGAACGAGGGCCGCAAGTAGCGTACTACCTGGGGAACAATCCCGAGGAAGCACGAAGGCTATTCGATCTTTCCCTACGCAACCCCATTGCTGCCGCTCGTGAAATTGGCCTGCTGGAAGGGAAGTTGTCCCTACCGCAGCCTCGAACGACAACCAAAGCACCTCCTCCGATTCAGCCGTTGTCTGCCGGTGGCGGGACACTTAGTCCTGACCCGGAACAAATGACGATGGATGAATGGGTGAAATGGAGGAATGCCTCACTCAGGAAATAAAAATGGCTACAAACAACCTTCTCACCCCGACGATGATTACTCGCGAGTCTCTCCGTGTTCTGCATGGAAAGCTGGGATTTATCGGTTAACTGAAGCCGCCTTGCGCCGCGAGGCGCATTGAATAACGTTGTGAACTCGGTGGAACCCTTTAAAATGTACTGCAAACTAATCGCGGTACGACATGGAAAAGACAACACCGAGCCAAGCCGTAACGAAGCTAGAAAGACAAAGGAAATCTGAAGATAAAAGGCTGGTTAAACTAACAGCCGACCCAACGTGCTCAAAGTGCAAAGTAACTAAAACCCTGGACGATTTTCCCGCCAAGGGGGTTGATTACTGGTGCCGAGAGTGCAGGAAGAATGCCGCTATAGCCGGTTACCATCGAAGACGATCCGTGTTGAATGATGGTGAACTTGCCGAATTAAAAGGCAAGATCAATAAAAGGCAGAATGCGCGCAGAGCCAAGGCTATTGCGCAAATGCCGCCGGAAATGCTTGCTGCGTATCGCGCAAGAGAAAACAAACGCAATATAGAAAAGCGGCAAAAAGTTAAAGATACCGCGTTCGCCGCCTATGGCGGCTATGTGTGTTCATGTTGTGGTGAGACACAAAAGATGTTTCTCACCGTAGATCACATGAATAACGATGGCGCGCAGCATCGACGCGAACACAAGTTAACCACGGGGACTAAGTTTTATACGTGGTTGATTCGGAATGGGTATCCAGACGGGTTTCAGATACTTTGTATGAACTGCAACTGGGGCAAGCGCATGAACAATGGCGTATGTCCTCATGTTACGGAAGGTGTAACGACTATCCCGAAAGGGAGTAGGGCCAAGCGGCTCGAAGCGCAACGCACCCCATGAGGGTGATGAGATAGTCTGCTCTGCATGGTGACATGCAGCTGGCGAAAGCCGGGGCGATAGTAGCGAAATCGCCTGAACACAAGGTCAATCAACCGCCAGTACGACAATCAGTTCGCCCGTGAGGGTGCTCGCATAGGAACCACCCTGAACATTCGGATGCCCGCACGGTTTAAAGTCCGTACTGGTGCAACTCTGAGTACGCAGGACTACTACGAGCGTTCAACTCCGCTGACTGTGACTTCGCAGATCGGTGTTGACGTTTCGTTTACGTCTGTTGAACTGACGATGAGCCTGGACGATTTCAGCCAGCGGATCATTGATCCGGCGATGACGCAGCTTGCTGCACACATCGAAAATGACTGCCTGAGTCGTGCCTACAAGCTGGTGGCGAACTACACCGGCACCACTTCTACGCAGCTCACCTACAAGCAGTTCCAGCAGGGCGGGCAGTACATGACCGAAAACCTGGCACCCGGATCAGACCGGACGGCACTGCTGACACCGGCTGCAATCGTTGAATTCAACGACGCAGTTAAGGGGCTGTTCCAGTCGCAGCAAAACATCTCTCAGCAGTATCGCGAGGGGATGATGGGCCGCACGGGCGGGTTCGATGTACTCGAAAACACCTTCCTGCCGACCCACACAAGGGGGTCGCTGGCTGGTTCCCCGCTGACCACGGGTGCTGCTCTGGGCACGTCCACCACGGCAAACGTCTGGGTATCTCAGACCGATATGTCGGTGGATGGCGCTACGTCTGCAACGACCCTGAAGGCAGGTGACATCATCACTTTCTCTGGCGTGTACGACGTACATCCCGAAACCAAGACCAACCTGGGACGCCTGAAGCGGTTTGTTGTGCAGTCGGATGTCACCCTGACGACCTCTGCCAACACGTATACCGTGACGGTCAAGCCTGGTGTGATCTACGGTTCGGGTAATGCTTACCAGAACTGCGCGCTGTCTGGCGTATCTGATACGGATGGTTTGACGGTGACCGCATTCGGTGTGGCATCGACCGCCTATGGTCAGATTCTCCAGTACCACAAAGACGCTTTCGTGTTCGCCACCGCGCCGCTGATGGATGTCTCGAAAGAGACGGGCACCTGGGGTGCGCGTGAAAGCATGGATGGCATCTCGATGAGGATTGCAAAACAGTATGACATCACGAATGACGCGATGCCGTGCCGTATCGATATCCTGTACGGGTTTGCTGGCCTGTATCCCAACCTGGCCGCACGGGGTTTCTACGCCTTGTCGTAATAGGGGAATCTGAACCGGGCTAGCCTGCCAAGGCTCTCCGGGGTTGGCGACGTGCCCTGCCCGATACGTCGCACAGGAGAAAACATGGCACTGGATCGTTGGAAGAAGAAAGAAGACAAGAAGCAACCAGAGAAGGCGAAGATACGTGTATACGTGGCTACACCGGCTTATGACGGGAAAGTGGACACGGACTATGCGGTATCCCTCGCGGAATCCTGCATGTTGGCTACGGCTATGGGGATTCACGTTACCGCTGCGGTGATGGGTAACGGGGCTTTCATTGATCTTGCGAGAAACAATTTCGTTCACATGTTTCTTGAGGAAACGGACTGCACGCATCTGTTTTTCATTGATGCGGATTTGAAATGGGAACCGAGGGCGTTCGTCGGGTTGTTGACCGCAGGCAAGCCGATTTGTGCAGGGGTTTACCGTCGAAGGCAGGAACCTGAAGACTATCCAGTCCGGTATATCGAAGAAGAAGTCGATGGCGAAGTCGGCGTCACACCAGAGGACGGCTGGATCAAATGTGATCGGGTTCCGACCGGCTTCCTTTGTATCGAGCGAAAGGTCATCGAGGAAATGGCGGCGGAATCAATTTACCTGAAGCAGGGCGGATTCCCGCCTGTGCCCAGGTTGTTTTATACGCCGATCCTTCCGGTACAGGATGAGATGCACAAGAACGGCAAACAGTTGCACACGTTCATGGGCGAGGACTATGCGTTTGCAGAAGACTACTGCCGAAAATATAAAACGCACATTCCGGTGTGGCCCAACATCTCATTCGTTCATGGTGGGTATCCCTGCAATTGGCAGGACTACATCATGCGGAAGGTTGCCGAAATCGAGGAGATGGAAAAGAAGGAGGCGGCGAATGGCTAATTCCTTCGTCAATCCTCAAGCCGAGGTGATCCACGTTCCATCGACACCGTATTGTGAGTTGTTGCTAGGTTGCGGCATGGATCGCAAGAAGGTACTGGCAAAGGTGGATGGCGAGAAGGGGTGGCAGAATCTAGTTACCCTGGATATTGATCCATCCTGCAACCCAGATTACGTGTGGGATCTGAACAATCTTCCTCTGCCGTTCCAGGATGAAGAGTTTGATGAGATTCATGCCTACGAGGTTCTAGAGCATGTCGGGAATCAGGGGGATTACAAAACCTTCTTTGCCCAGTTCACCGAATTTCACCGGTTACTTAAACCTAATGGGGCGTTCTTTGGTTCTGTCCCTTGCTGGGATTCTGAGTGGGCATGGGGCGATCCGGGGCACACCAGAGTGATAACCCCTGGATCATTGGTGTTCCTGGATCAAAACAACTACGGCAAGGAAGGCGTTCCGATGACGGACTATCGGGATACATACAAGGTGTCCTTCGAGTTGGAGGGCGTGATGGACAAGAAAGAGCGAATGTATTTCATTTTGAGGAAGAAATGAGCACCTATCGTGACGTGATTACCCAAGCCCTTGAAGAGTTGGGCGTGTTGCACGTAGGGGAAACCCCTTCGGGGGATGACGTAAATGACTGTTTCAAGCGGCTGAACCAGATGTTGCATTCCTGGGCGTTGTCCGGGATAGACCTGGAATTCACGACGGCTACAAACATTGATTCCGATGTCCCCTACCCTGAAGACCACATCGGGCCGTTTGCCGCGAATCTGGCAATGCGGCTAGCTCCTGCATACGGGGTTTCTGTAAGTCCTGAACTGGTGGCGCTGGCTGAGATTGGTTACCGGCAGGTTCAGAATGCAAACCTGAAGATGCGGAATCTCGCAGTAGATAAAGGTCTCACGTTCGGGATGCCCAACTGGTGAACCTGAACATCCCGATTCGGTCTGCCGTCGAGGGGCAGGTATCCGCTGAAAGACTGGTCAACATGTACGCCGAGCAGACGGTGGGAAAAAGCCCGGTAATGATCCGGTCTACCCCAGGGCTTAGGCTGTTTGGGACGATTGGCGAAACAGTCTGCCGTGGGCTAACGGTTCACAATAATTCGCTTTATGCGGTGGTTGGAGAAAACCTGTACAGGGTGGGCCAGGATGGCACGGAATCCCTGATTGGCGAGATCCTTGGCAACACCCTATGCGTGTTCGCATCGTCCGGTATCGAGCTTGCCATTGCGTCTGGCGGGCATGGGTACATCTTCGACACCAGCCTCACGAAGATCACGGACGAAGACTTCATGGGATGCACCGCCGTTGAGTATTTGGATGGCTATTTCATCTTTTCCAATGGGGCGGATACGTTCCAGATTTCTGCCCTTTATGCCGGTGGGGACATTGATGCGCTTGATTTCGCGTCGGCTGAATCAAACCCAGATCCGATTGTCCGGGCATTTGTGGATCACCGGGAATTGTTCCTGTTTGGTTCAAAAACCGTTGAGACGTGGGTTAACACGGGCGGGGCTGATTTCCCGTTTGAGCGAATTTCTGGCGGCGTAGCGGAACGCGGGATTGCTTCTCCCTATTCGGTAGCCAGGATCGACAATACCGTTTTCTGGCTGGATTCCGATGGTGTTGTCCGAAGGATGGGTGGTGGATATTCACCTATGAGGATCTCGACTCACGAAGTCGAACGGACGTTAACCAGCATTGATGAGGCCGAGGCGTTTGCCTTTGTCGCCCAGGGGCATGAGTTTTTCGTCCTCAGCCTTCCTGATAGGACGTGGGTTTACGATGCGGCCACGCAGATGTGGCATGAGCGGCAATCGTATAACGAGGGCGGCAGGTGGCGAGCGAGGGGCTATGCCTACTGCTACGGGAAACATTTTGTTGGCGATTACGAGAACGGCAACATCTACGAGCTGGATGAGGATGTTTTCACCGAGGCCGGTGATCCGTTGGTTGCCGAAATCGTCTTCCCCCCGATTCACAACGAGCAAAAGCGGTTCCGACTTCACCGGATCACGTTGGACATGGAAGTTGGCGAGGTAACGGATCATTCCGATCCTCAAATTAGGCTGGATTTGTCCGATGACGGGGTGGAATGGACAACTCATGGATATCGTTCCTTGGGAACTACGGGGAAACGTAACCAGCGGGTGAGCTGGAACCGTCTTGGACAACACAGAACCCTGCACATGAGATTTATCATTTCCGATCCGTGCAGGCGGGCGATGTATTCCGCCTTCGGTGAGGTTTCAATAGATCAATGAGTACGCCGAAATACTTCAACGCTCGTGACTGGGGGGCCATCCTCACCCGAGATCAGGTTCAGTATTTGTGGGAACTGACTCAGAAGGTGCAATCGGTTGATGAGAACGCCACTGCGGTCAACACGGCTGATGACATCGAGCAGGGCGATTACAACCGGTTTTACACCCTGGCAAATCAGACGGTGACCAGAAACACTGATGGCACCGTGGCAACGGTTACCCATGCGACGATTCAGGACAACACGACGTTTCTGGTGCAGACGTTTTCGTATAACTCACTCGGTCAGATTTCCGGCTGCGTGAGCGTGGATTCATCCACCAGCCCATCGAAAACCATCACAGAAACTTTCACGTATACAGGTGATGCCATTACTTCTATTGCGGTGACGGTCGCGTGAACCCTGTCGTTATCAATCAACCGCAGGGGCTGAGTTCAACGGCAAACAGTTCCACCGCGCTGCTATCTGGTGGTGCGACGTTCACCGGGACAGCAGAGCAGAACTACTTCCCCGATGTGATGGCGTCCTGTTTTGCGGATGTCGCTGGCACGCTGTACTTTGATTTTTCGATTGATGGCACAAACTGGCGCACGTTTCCCAGCAGTGGGTTTACCGTTTCCGCTGGCGTTCATGAATTCCACACTGCTGTCAAAGGGCCGAGGTACTTCCGTGCAAGGTATGTAAACGGCGGCTCCGCTCAGGCGACATTCCAGCTCAAGACGTATTACGGCACATTCCGCCAACCGTCATCGCCCATCGGCAGCACGATTGCCAGCGATGCGGATGCCCTTATAACAAAGTCCGTTATCAGTGGCGTCGGCAACGTTAATGCCACAGTCACCGACCACGGTGCGTTGCAGGTTACGTTCCCCTCTGAAGGGAAAAGTGCGTTTGGCGAATTGTTGACGGCAGAGTCAAATGCTGTTGCTCAAATTTCGTTTACTTACGGCGTCAACACGGACTACGTCGAAGTCCGAGAAAACCAATCAGGTTCCGTCACTGTAGCTGATCGTCAGGGCGTGCTGTCCACGGGCGCGGCAACCAACTCATCAGCCGAGATCCGCTCGACGCGGGTGTTGAAGTATCACCCAGGCGTTGGGGCATCAGCGAGATTCACTGCCGTGTTTTCCACGGGCACAGCAAACTCGACACAGATGATTGGTGTCGGCACGGAATCTGACGGGTTTTTTTTCGGCTTCAACGGCACCTCTTTTGGGATCTGCCAGCGAAAAGGCGGAAGCCCAGAAATTCGGACGCTGACGGTGACCACCGCCTCATCCACAGCCGAGAACATCACCATCACGCTGGACGGGGTGGCGAAGTCCGTCGCCGTCACAAACAGCGGAGTGATTACCACAACCGCGAACGAGATTGCGGCAGCGGATTACACTGATACCGGGAAGGGGTGGAAGGCGTATCCCGAAGGCAACAAGGTGGTCTTCAAATCGTGGGACGCCGCAGTCCATACCGGCACCTACTCGCTTTCCGGCGCTTCTACCGCTGTTGGCACCTTCGCGCAAAACGTGGCGGGTGTCGCCCAAACCGACACATGGACGCCTCAAGCAAGCTGGAATGGCGAGGACAAGTTCGACGGTGCAGGCTCGACAGGCGTAACGCTC
>Ga0208005_1000222_pt1 | contig 23597 bp, 30 predicted proteins | sample DEB19_08_DNA_3_FD_184530 | JGI IMG/M metagenome (GOLD analysis project Ga0208005, IMG submission 184530) | Aqueous microbial communities from the Delaware River and Bay under freshwater to marine salinity gradient to study organic matter... | ecosystem: Environmental > Aquatic > Marine > Coastal... | reverse complement strand
GGAGCACGAACGCCCCCGGGGCCGGTGGTTTACCCGGGGGCGTTCGTGCTCCGCGCTTCGATCAGCGGTGGCACCTTGAACATCTCACTGCTGAACGCAACAACGGGTGCGGCGCTCGCTATGGGCGCGGCCACCGCCATGAGCCTGAGCTACGTCATCCTGTACTAGCCGAGGCTCACTTCTTGGCGTACTTGTGGAAGCAGTAGCCAACCAGAAGGCCGAGCAGCAACACACCTACGATCGGGCCTGCGGGCAGGCGCTTGGGCGTGCGGAAGGAGTTGGGGTCGCGGTTGCTTCCAGCCAAAGCGTAGCCTTGGGTGGTGTAGCCGTAGCCGATCGGGGACTCTTGAACCATCATGGTGTGCCTTCCTCTAGCGCCGCTTGCGCGACTTGACGTTCAGGCCCTTGTACACAGCGTAGGCCAGTCCAGCAAGGACTACCACGCCAGCCACGGTCAGGCCGACGTTGCGGGTGGAGATGTATCCGTTGGTCGAGTGCATCATGGTCAGTCCTTCTTGCGGAAGATGAAGTACAGCACTGCTGCCCCGCCCAGCAGCAGCGCGATGGTGGGGATGCCCCCAGACGGCGGGGCAGCAGCGGGCACAGTGGCAGGCACCAGCTTGTCGAGAGTGACCTTGGTGACTCCCAACTTGAAAGACTCTGCCAAGTCGCTGGCAAGGTCGTCGATCGATTGGAGGCCACCACCAATGGCCTGCACCTTGTCGTTGGCTTGCCCAGCAGAGAAGGCGAAGAGCAGCCCACCAGCGACCATCTGCTTGTCTGGGATCTTGAACACGCCCGATGGCGTGTAGAGCGTCATCAGATACGGCCCGTTGAGGCGCGGTGCCAAAGCCTTGAACAGGTCAACAGTCGTCACCGTCTGCTGGGCAGTCGGATCGACCACATAGGGCTTGCCTTCGATCACAATCGCTTCAGCCACGGCTTACTCCCCCTTCTGGTTCAAGAGCCACAGCAGCCCGCCTGCGATAGCCAGAGCAGCCAAACCGCCGCCGCCCTCTTCCTTCTTCGGTGGCGGGGGTGGAGGCGTGGCGGCGGGTGTCTTTGCTGGTGCCGCCGTGCCGATCGCATTGAACGTGGCGTCGGTCACCTGCTTGTCTTCACCCTTGGACAAGGGCAGAAGATCGACAGGGTCTTGCGGGCCAGCGAAGAGGCGCGAGAAGCGGTCGCTCTTGTTGGCTTGCGTGATCAGTACGCCGTCCGCGCCCTCGTAGAACATCCACTGGTTGGGCGCAGTCGGGGCAGACTCGATGATCCAGTTGCCGTTCTTGCCCGGGATCTTGACCACGTCAGCGGCCTTGTCGTACCCCAGCAGGTCAGCAGCCTGCTTGATCGAAAGCTCGCCCTCGTAGATGCGAACTGGCGTGCCCTTCTTGAGCGTCTTGGGCTGACCCACGGCGTTGGTCAACAGGTCGCTGACGTACTGAACGTCCACGTCAACGGGCAGGTAGCCGTTTCGCCACTTGAGCTTGCCCGACTTGGTCGCAAACTGCGGCGCAGGCTCCACTGGGGCACCCGCCAAGAAGTGTTCGTCTTCGCTATCGTCTCCGATGCCAAACATGCTCACTCCTTGCTGCCAAACAGCGCCAGCGCCCCGATGCCCAAGAGCGCCAAGAGGCCGACGCCACCGCCGCCCTTGTCGCCCTTGTCGCCGTCTTTCGTACCCGAACTCTTGCGCTTGGGCTTGCCAGCAGCATCGAGCACCGGGAACCCTTGGGCGTCGACCTCGTAGACGGCGGGGTCGAACATGCCCTGCGCGTTGGCCGCGTTGTCGGTGGTGCCAGCCTTGTCGATCGGCAGCAAGTCCTTGGGGGCGAGCTTGGCCGACAGCATCCGCTTGCGGATGGTGGGCAGAGCCGCCGCGTAAGCAGGCGAGGACATGAGCGCCTGCGCCTCTGGGGTGTCAGGGTAGGCTGCCCAGTAGCCGCCGCCCGCAAGCTCGACCAAGTACTGGTCGTTGGTGGGGCTTTGGATCGTAGCTTGATCCGTCCACGGGATGGTGCCCACATACACGCGCACGATGGTGCCCTTCTTGATCACCGTGTCCGGCTCCGCGCCGCCCCAGTTGGGCAGCGTCTTGGCGGGCGTATCTTCAGCCACGACGCCGTTCGACCAGCCGAACTTGCCGACGTTGAACTTGGTGCCTGTCGTCGCTTCGCCGTTGCCTGCCAGCATCATCACACACCCCGCTTGGCCAAGCACCACGCCTCGACGGCGGGGATCGGCCCTGAGAACTTGGCCACCTGCTCACCTTGCGCTGCCCAGCCGCCGCCTTCTTTGGCGAAGGTACGCACAGGCCGCACGGTGGTATAGTACCCCGCATCTCCCTTGCCCACCAGCCCCCAAAAGTTGTGACCGAGGGCGTAGCGCCCCCAGCCAGACTTGGCGGCTGCCTCTGCCAAGCACTGCTTGGGGTCGAGGCCGTAGCGCGGGCACACGGTGGCCGCAGCGGGCACCAGCGCCCGCAGGAACGCCTCCTGCTGCTGGCGGGTGGGCTGGTTCACTTGCTGCCCTTCTTGAGCAGGGCAGGCCCAAAGGTGACCGCAGCGTAGATGACCGCGCCCCACAAGAGGTACTTGGTCAGTTCGCCAAAGGTGCCGCTGAACGACTTGGCGATGTTCTCTTCTGCGTCCTTCTTGAAGATCGGGGCCTTGGTGGCCAGCTTGGCGCTACCGCGCTCCCGCAGCAGCTTGATCAGCCGCGCAGGCGCACCAGCCTTTACCAACGCCTTGAAGGCGTCGTCGTACTGGTTGCCGTAGGAGTGGTCGCCACAGCCTTGCGGAGGGTCGGCCTCCAGCACGGGGGCCGTCCACCACTTCTTGACCGACGAACCAAAGCCGAGGTCATCCTCAGACGGCGTGCCGTTGAGCCAGTGGTTGATCGTGCAACGCTCCCAGCCCTTGGGGTCGAGGTAGTAGTCCACCTCCACCATCGTGGCCAGAATCATGGGGCCGTCCAAGGCCATGGGCAAGTCAGTGCCTTGAGCGCGGCTTTGGCCTGCGTACTCAGGCGACTGCGCCTTGGCCCGCGCCTCTGCCCACTGCTGCTCCAGCACTTCGGCGCGGCCCTCTGGGGTCGTGCCCTCTGGGGGGTTTACTGCACCAGCCTGCACGCCAGCCAGCGACCCGCTCAGGGGCACAGCCCGTGACACCAAAGGTGCCATGCTGGGCGTCTGCGCGGCTTCGCGCAGGTAGTAGGGCTGCTCGCCCACCGTGGGGTTCAGCGGGGCAAGACGGGGCAGGACGACGGCGCGGTTGGCGTAGGTCGAGTGCGGGGTGGTGTAGCTGCGGTAGTTGTACGGGTCGCCGCACTCGCAGCCGCTCAGGGCGTAGGGGTCGTCGTGCAGCATCATGGTGGCACCTTACTTGCGGGAGCCAAAGTAGTAGCCCACCGCCAGACCTACCACGAACAGTGGGATCGAGATCGTCATCACCGACTTCTGGACGCTGCCCTTGACCGTCTCGATCGTCTCTTGGCCCTTGGGCGAGGCGACGAACTTCTGGCCGGTCTTGCTCAGTACGTCGGAGAAGAACTCCGTGCGATCCGCACGCTCCTTCGATCCGGCAGGGCCACCTTGGATGGTCTTGTTGATCGCCTCTGCAAGGGCGTTGGCGATCGGGTCGCCGCCCAGCGGGTCACCCGGGCCAGCCAAGTTGCCCGCCATGTAGCCACGCGGGAAGTTGGTGCGCGGAGGGGCTTGGGCAGGCCCAAGGATCTCGACGTAGTCAGGCTGGATCATCGCTTCTCCCCTTGCATGACGTAGCCGACGAACGCGGCAGGGTCAGTGATGTGCGGCATGTGGCGGCGAACGTAGCGCATCTTCTTGCGGAAGGTGTCAGCGCCGGCCCTGTGCATGGTCTGGATCAGGTGTCGCTTACCCGCCTTGGTCAGGCCGGGGTTCTGCTTGGCCGACTCACGCTTCTTGCTGTACTCGTCAGCCGCCTGCTTGGCCTTCTCTGCCGCGTGCTTGGCACCCGCGCCGGCTGCGCGAGCCAGCGAGTGGACGCTCGCCCGCACCGTCTCCGACCGCCCATAAGCGTAAGCGCCGCCGGCCAAGAGCGCGGTGGTGAGCCACGTCGGGTTGCGCTTGGGGTTGCGACGATAGGGCGCTGACACCGACGTGTAGCCCAGCCGCTTGTTGGCCGACACCTTGTCGGCCCACTCCTTGGCACCCTCGTAGGTGGCAAACTTCAACTCGCCAGTGTAGTCGCCGGAAAGCCACCTAGTCGTCTTGCCAAGGTCTTGGACGTATGTGACCGCCCACGGGTAGATACGCTTCATCGCTTCATCGTATTCGTCGTAGTCGGGGTTGCGGTGCTTGGCATCGCGCTTCTCGACCAAGTGCGCCACCGGCAGGCCCACGGCCTCGCGGCGCTCGATCTCGCGCTCCAGCGAGCGGCCGGGGTTCTTGCGGGTCTTGAGGGCGTACACCTTGCGAACTCGGCTCTCGATCTCTGGCCAGCGCGAGGCAGCCACGCCCAAGTCGGCGGTCCGGCCAAGGTACACGCTATCGGTGGAGTCGCCCACCCTGCCGGGATGCGGCAGGAACACATACCAGCCGCGATCGTCGCCGTGCCGGCTGTCGTTGCCGATGTAGCCAAAGGTGATGCCGGGGAGTTCCTTGGACAGGTGCCCGATGGCGTCACTCAGCGAGGCGAGCGACGAGGGGTTGCGCTTGTACTTGGACATGGTCTTCCTCGCTGTCGGCTCAGTAGTCGTTCGCCTCGTAGCTCATGTATCTGGGCTTGAATCCCGCCTTGAGCGCAGCGAGATACTCCTTGAGCGTCTTGCCGTGGGCCTTGGCTTCCAGTTGGAAGGCCACCAACCCGGGATCAGGAGGCGATGCAGTGATCCAATCTGGCTTGTCTGCTGGCTTCAAGGTGAAGCGGGTGGCGTCCTTGCCACCATAGGAGCCTCCCCGACCGACCTTGTCTGCCTTGGTGCGCGCCGTAAGCTCGTTGACCGGCTTGTCAAACTCCAGCCAATTATCATCCCAGCCAAGGTAATCGCTTACTTTCCAACTACTAGCCTTGCCAAGATCTCGTTTGGGCGGCACCTTGGCCTCTCCACCAAAGGAGAAGCCGTAAGCCAGCGGGGGGTTCTTGCGCTTGCGGGACTTGGTGTACCCAACGTGGGCGTGAAGGGGCAACTGCCAGCGGTGCTTGGCGAGCTTGACGGCGCAGGAGGTGACGGCACGGGCCGGCGGCGGGGGAACGTGCCACCGCTTGCCGATCAGGATGGTGCCGCACTCGCTGACCGACCGCGACGGCTCGGCGTCGAACAGCGACTCCTGCCGCTTGGACGCCTTCTTCTTGCCGTTGCGCTGCAAGCCGCCCATGGCGCGGTGCCACGCGGGGGTCATTTCGCCGCTGGGGGCGACAAACGGGATCTGCACCGACGTGTCCCAGCCGTCTTTGCTGCTGAACTGGATGGTGTGGTCACCCACTTTCGTCACCGTGTACTTGCCGACCTTGGAGCCGACACGCAGCGGCTTGGTGTCCATGGCGTGTGCAAGCACAGCCTCTTGAAGCGTGGCGGGGTTGCGCTGGAAGCCCACCATGCTCGCGCTGGGGTTCTTGCTGGTGGCATAGTGCCGCTTCACCCACGCGGACACCGCTGCCTTGGCGGCGGCCTTCGTCGCGTGTTTGTGTGAGTCAACCGTCTCCCAAGGCGTCCAAACGCCAGACACCGCCTCGCAGCGATCAGCATGGTAGCTACCGCCCTCTCGGATGATGCGTGCCGCACCCAAGATCCCGCCTTTGCCGCGCTCGATGTAGGCGACCTCAATGCTCGCAGGAGCACCAGCCGGCGTGTGCCACTTCGTCAACTTGACGCTTGCGGGGTTGCGCTGGAAGCCCACCATGTGCGCGGTGGGGTTCTTGGCGATCCAGTTGCGCGGGGCCTCCTTGAGGACGGCCCGAATCACCACGTCGCCGGTCTTGCCGCCGGTTTCGCGCAGGTGGATCTTGTCGCCCGACCACCGTGCGATGCCGCTGCCGCCCATGTAGTTGCCGCTCAGGGTGTCGCCGTCGCTGGTCAGCAGCTTGCTGCTCGCCGCACGGTGCTCGGTGAACGCACGAATGACCGCCTTGTCGGTCTTGGTCAGGCTCGGGTTGCGCTGGAAGCCCACCATGCTCGCGCTGGGGTTCTGCGTCGTGTAGCGCATCGAGGCCATCGCCACGATCTTGCCGCTCTTGCCAGCCTCGGCCTTGGCCTCCTTGAGCGTCGTGCAGTAGCACTTGCGAGCGCCCGTGGGCGACAGGACGAGGAACTTGAACCCGTCGCGGGCGGCTTTCTTGTCGGCAGAAGTCAGGTGCATGGTCGTCTCCTTGAGCGTACTCTACAGCGGAAAGTTCAAGTGCGCCAGATGGGATCTCACTGGTGCAGGTGCTTGGGTCGAGGTGCGCGGCCCCGGTCGAGGTTCTGCACGTCGCGCTCGTCGTACAGGATGGGTTGGCCCAGCGCCTCAAACGCCAGCCGGTCGGCCCGCCGCTCCGCGCCACGGCGGTCAGAGTGCTCGTCGGCGGCGTGGCCAAGCTCATGCGCCAAGATGCCCGCCACGCGGCCTTCGGGCTGCTCTAGCAGCCGCTCGACAACGTACACGGTGCGCTCGTCGGGGATGTACCAGCCAAAGTCGCGGTAGCCGCTGCGGGGCAGGTAGTGGCGATCCACCACCACCAGCCGCACGTCGCCCACCGGGAACCGCTGTGCGAAGCGTTTCCGCAGGCGCAGGAACAGCCTGTGCGCCCCGGCCCGGGTCATGGTCAGTCCCGCAGAGCGAAGAACGCGGCAGCGGCGATGCCCACAGGCAACAGCCAGCCCATGCCGCCCTTGTCCTTGCCAGCGACGTAGTTGTCCAGCGCCTTCTTGACCGCATCGCGGAACGCCGTGGCGCTCTCGACCGTCCAAGCCGCGCCCATGGCAGTGGCCTTCTGGGTGTCGTAGTCGGCCTGCTTCAGCGCACCCGCAGTGATCAGCGTGGCAGCGTAGCCGTCAGCTTCCGCGATGATAGCGGGGATCGGATCGTAGAAGGTGGGCTTGATCCCAAACTTCACTTGCGCTTCTGACTGCGAGACGGTCTGCTTCTCGGGGGTCTTGAACTCGATCTCCTTCTGGATCTCAAGGGCCGACTTCTCGCTCGTCTTCTTCGGAGGAGCGCCCGCCAAAGCGTGGCTGTAGGAACCGTAGTTGTCACCTTCAAGCATCATTGGGAACCTCACTTCTTGCTCTGGGAGTATGCCACAGCGCCGCCAAGGAGCAACCACAACCACGGGAAAGGCTTCTTTTCTTCTTCGGAGATAACGAGCTTTGTCGCCACCTCTTCGTTCTTCTTGATCGTCTCCGATACAGCGGGAGGGATTGGCAGATTGTAGTCTTGGCCCAGCGCCTGCAATGCTTCGCCGGATCCAGCAACGTAGTCAAGGGCGTTTTCCACCTGCTCCTTGGTCTTGTCGTTCTGCTCCTTGGTCTCCTCGGCCTTCGCTTTCTCCTTGTCGGGCATGAGCGGGACGACGACGATCGTGCCGCCGCCAAGGTTGAGGCTGATCTTGTCGTCCTTGTGCTTGCGAGCCTCCCCCAAAGCCTTGCTCGACAGGTCCAAGTTCGACAGCACACCGCCCTTGTCGGTGGTGTTGTCTAGCAGACGGTTGCGCCGCGCACCGCGCAGACTGGCAAGCGCCGCCATCTTGGCCTGCAATTCGCTAATCTTTGCCGACACGGCGTTGAGTGCGGCAATCGCCGTCTGGTCGCCCGCGTCGACTCGCTCCTTGAGCTTGGCGTACTCCACCAGCAGTTCGTTGAGCTTGTAGGCCAGCGAACCCTTCTTGGGATTCTTGGCGCACTCGGTCATGGTCTGCTTGTAATAATCGAGCTTGGCTTGCGGGTCGGTCAGCGTCTTGGGCGGGTCGGGGATGCTGCACCCGTACAGTTCGATTGCCATGTCGTTGAGCGCCACGATCATGTCCTCGGACAAGTCTTGAGACTCGCTTGCCAACTGCGAGGCCATCATGCCCAAGAGCAGTTGAGACTTGACCTCGCTCCGCGCATCAACATACGCCTTCTGCGGCTCGGTCAGTCCAGCCGTCTGAGCCTTGGCCTCTTCGGTAGCCTGCTTGTGCAGTTCCATCACCTTGTCGGCCACCAGCTTGAAGCCAAGCGGTATCGGCATGGGTTTGCTCTTGTCAGGCTGCCACGCATAGAGCTTGGCCACGTTGCCACTCAGCTTGCTTGCGCGGGGTGGGGTGAACACTTTACCTGCAAAGAAGTCGGCCTTTTCGCTAATGGTAACAGCCATCTCTAGCTGCTTCTTGGTGTAGGTGGGGACAACGATGCTCTCGACCGGCCACGCGCCCATCATCTCCAGCAGCTTGTCTGGGTCTAGCTTCTCGCTGCCAAGGCAGTCCTTGTTGATCTGGGCAACACGGGATTGGAAGTTGGCGTAAGCAGTGGTGCCTTTGACTTCGGAGTACCACTTGTTCACCAGCAGCGTCAGCTTGGGTGCTACATCGGTGATCACCTTGCCTGACGGGGTCGTGTACGGTTCGTAGGTCCAGCCGACCTCCATCGGGGGCAAGAAGCAGACGAACTCAATCGCTGCCACCAGCATATCCCGGGCAGTCTTGACCTTGGCCCACGGGCCACCCTCTTCCTTGACGATGGGGTAGGTTGGCTTGTTGGGGTCGGTGTTGTCCTTCTTGGCGTAGAGAGAGGCTTGCATCAGCGTGAGGCGTTTGGCGTCTTGTGCAATGCGAATCAAAGGCAGAATAATGTCGGCCACTTGGTGAGGCGTTTTGGCAACGCCGCCATACTCGCTTGACCACTCGGGATCTTCAGACAGGCCCTTCCAGATGAACATACCCAGCGTCTTTTCGGAGTACAAGCGATTGGTCTCGTCCTCGAACGGCGGGTGGAAAGCGGGTGGGCAAGCCCCCTTCTCTGGGCAGACCGGGATCTTGGCTCCCGGCTGCTTGGTCTTGAAGGCGTCCACGAACGGCTTCCCGCCGATACGATCCCACTGGTGGTGCAAGAAGTCGGCCAGAGCAATCGACGGCTCGATGTACTCGGCGTTTGCGCTCGCGGCCAGCTTCTCGTAGCCGATCGATGCGACCGGCACAGACAGCCCGGGGAGCGTCTCGCCCCACTTGTCAGCCGGCACGTCCCAGCCAGAGCCTTGCACAGCTGAAAGCGTACCAGAGAAGAGAGGGTTGGTGGTCACGACCACGTTGGCGTCGCTGCCCTTGTAGGCGTACAGCGAGTGCAGCTTATAGTCGGCCAAGCCCGGGACGCTTGCACCGTAAACTAGCGCCTGCTTGTTGCCGCTAGGGTTGTACTGCAAGTAGGGCATGTAGAGATCGGCAATCGGGAACTCCAGCGAGTCCACGCTCACCATCTTCTTGGCGTCTTGATCGTACTGCTGAATCGTGATCGGCTTTGCGACCTTGGGGTCGCATGCGACAGGGCCAAGCCACTGCACAGCGTTGATCTTGCTGAACGCCTCCGACAGCAGGAAGCCGATCCCGCCAGCTTCGCCAGCAACGGTCACCTGCGCCTTCATGTACTCAACTTCAGCCGCCTTCGCGTTCTTGACCAGCGTAGGGATGCTCGATACCACGTTGCGCCAAGTGTCGCCAGTCAGCGACCCCTTGGGCGGGAGCCACGACAGCGTCTGGTCCACCAGCTTCTGAACCTGCGCTTGGGTGCCGTTCGGCCCCGGGTAGTCTTGCCAGTTGCAAGCCAGCGCGTAGACGAGGTTGAGAAGTTCCCAGCACCGCAAGCGGGTCTGGAACGCCAGCAGGTCAAACGCCCGCTTGTCGGCGGCTTCAGACACGATGCCGTAGAGGTCAACGCCCGGGGCTTGGCCGCTCTTCTGCGTCAACGGATTGAAGGGTGCAAGGTACTTGGCCAGCGACACTGCCGACAGTGCCTGCATGGCCTTGGGCGAAAGCACGGCTGCCAGCTTGGCTGCATCCTCGGGCTTCAAGCCAGTCGGCAGGGCGTCGGGTGTCGAAAGGATCTCCTTGCCACCGATCGGCAAGTAGGTGTCGTACACGTCCTTGACGACGCCGCCTGCGCCAGCACCTGCGTCTGCGCCCTTGCCCCCGGGGGGCAAGCCGTTCAAGTTCCCCTCGTTGTTGAACAGCAACATGGCGGCTCCTACCCAAGACCTTTGAAACCCTTGGCGACGTACTGCTTGTAGGCAGCTTCCATCTTGTCGTCGTACCCGCGCTGGCCCTTGCCGTTGTAGCCCCGGGCAAACGTTGTCCAGTCGCCCTTGCGGGCAGCGTCCTCCAGCCCCTTGTTCTGCACGAAGTCGAAGAAGCCACGGATCTGTGCCTCCTCGCTGGTCGAGTAGGCGTCAAACATGGCTTGCACGGTGGGGAACTTCACCAGCTTGTGGTTGAAGCCCATGATCTGGGCCGACCCCATGCTGATCGACTTCATTGCGGCCTCGCGGTCAAGAGCAGCGGCGCGGGCAAAGTTGTCCCACTCGGCCTTCTGGCCAGCACGCACAACGCCAACATCCTTGCCGCCTGAGTACTCGCGGAAGACGTGCGGCTCAAAGCGAATGATCATGCGACCGTCTTTGCCAAAGCCCTTGCCGCCAGACTCCACAGTGAAGATTGCCAGCGCCACGGCCTCGGGGATGCCCCGCTCGGCTGCCAACGCCCTGATCTGCTTGATCCGCTCTTCCTTGCTCAGGATCTCTGCGACCATCTCCTTGACCTGCTTGCCATAGGTGACCACCAGCAGCAGCGCCGCGCCACCCAGCGCCCACCACAACCATGGCTGGACTTCTGGATTGCGCTTCATACTACCGCCCGTGCAGCTTGGCGGCGGCGTCCTTCATGCTCAGACGCTCGCCGTCGATCACGGCGTAGCCCTTGGACAGCTTACGCACGCGGTGGGAGCCAGCCTGCACCGTCTTGCCGATCGGCAGTCGGGAAAGCATCGAAGCGAAGATCTTCTCCTCTTCCTTCTCATGGGCGAGGTGGGATTTGGACATGCCGTTGCGCTTCTTGGGATTCAGCACAGCCGGGACGTAGCGCGGGTCGGGGTTGCGGCTCTTGTAGCCGATGGCTTCGTAGACCTGCGCTTTGGTCATGCCACCCTTGAGGTAGCTCTTCCAGCACGACTCGTAGTAGTCCCGCTTGATGTCGCCAGAGTAGCCACGGGACAGCTTGCTCTCCTGCTCGTTGATCGCGGCCCGCACGACAGCCCGGTCTCCAGCGGACGGCTGGTTGAGCGGATTCTGGCTCATGTACCGTTCGGCTTCAAACTTGCTGACCACCCCGCGCCGTTGCAGGTACGCCAGCGCCGCATTGAATCGCTCTCGGGCGTAGGTGTCGCGCTTGAGGAAGTCCCGCATGGCCTCGCCTTGGCGGCGACTCTGGGAAAGGGTAGTCAGCGCGTTTCGCGCCTCCTGCAAGGCTACACGGGGATCTAGACGCTCAATACGCTCCCAAGAGTACTCGATGCCAGTCTTGGTAGGGTTGCGGCGCTTCTTGGGGCCGCAGTGCGGGTTGCCGCACGCGCCCGCGCAGCCGCAGCCGCCGTTGCGCTTCTTGGTCTTGCGGAACTTGAAGCCGCCTTCCACCTGTTTGACCTCCGCGATGGAGTCGCACTGGTAGGCTTGGCCGTTGGGGCTGTGGGCGATGAACTTGGCCATGGCAGACTCCTAGCTCGACTTCTTGTTGCTCGACAAGACCAGCAGCAGCACCACGCCGCCTGCGACGTAGGGCAGCACTGAGGCGGCATCGCTCTTCTTGTCGTCTCCAGACTTGCCCGCAGCGGCAGCGGTGCTGTTGCCCACCAGACCGCCCGACTTGACCTTGAACGCCTGCTCCAGCCACGCCTCTTCGCGCTTGGGGTTGGGGCCAACCATGGCGAGGTACTTGTCGATGGTGCCAGCAGGCACGGAACTGATCCGCTTGTTGCCGTCGACTGCACCAGCGAGCTTGATCGGCACCCCAAACACGTCCTTGTTCGTGCCCTTCTGCGGCACGATGCTGGGCATACGGGTGCCCACCATCTGGGCATAGCCTGCCGCTGCTGCGGCTTCGTAGGGCTTGGCCCCGGCTGCAACCGCCTTCTGGTAGATGAAGTCAGCGAGGCGGCTGGTCACGTTGAGGTCAGCGCCCATGAGACTCAGCACCTTCTCCCACAGCCAGCCCAAGATGGTGTCGCGGCCTTGCTTGAGGTCTGTCGCTGGCGAGCCGGTCGGCTTCATGCGGTAGGCGACCGCCACCATGGCGTCCTTGAGTGCATCCATGAAGACGGTGCCCTTGGCGTCGTTCATGGCTGCCAACACGCTGTTGGCCTGCGCTTCAGGCAGGTAGGTGATCACGCCTTCTGCACTGGACTTGACCGTCCAGTTGGCCTGCTCAACGATCCATGCCGCCATGTCGGCCAGCACGTTGAGCACTTCGCCCAGACCGGGGAGGGCCTTGTCGAGGTACGGCTTGATCACCGTGCCGCCCTTGTCCACCAGCCCGCCGATGATGCCAGCGCCAACGCTGCCCGGGATGAACGCCTGTGCGGCCTCCGTGCCCAGACCCTCCAGCGTCGGGGGGCCTTGGTGCGTCAGTTGCTGGGTGTTGCCCACATACGAACTGACCGGCATGGAGTGCTTGGGCGCTTGTGCTGGGTGCAAGCTGGGGACGATCATCACACACCTCCCGCCGCGAGGGCGGTCGCCTTGTAGTACTCCAACGTGTGTGGCTCTGTGTCCGCTGGTGGCCCCATCGAGAGTACCTTAGCACGCACCGTCTTGGCTACGGCTTCCAGATCTTCAACACGCACCTTGCTGGCAATCTCCAGCACCCAGCCGATCGGCAGGCCCGCAGCCGCCGACACCATGGCCACCGTCTCGTACTTCTTCTGCTGCTCAGGGTCGACGGGGCGCGGCGGGGGCACTTGGTCTTTGGCGTAGGCCCGCAGCATGAGGTCTTGATACCAGTTGGGTCGCGTGGCCTTGAGCAACGCGAACCCAACCGCACCGATGATCAGCCACGTCCGCAGCTTCACTTACGACCTCGCCGCAGTCCACAGCTTGACTTGGCCTGCGCCAGCCTCGCCGTTGGTCACCACCACGTCGTAGACCTGCCCTATGCCGTTGTTGGTGCCCAAGCCGTAGCGCAGCACAGTCGGGGTGTTGGCTGGGATCGCTGCTGAGATCGGCACGGTCACTGCGATCGTCTTGCTGCGTGCGTAGAGCACCAGCGAGACGGATTGCAGCGCCACCGTGCAAGTCAGCATGACGGTGATCTGCGTGGCGTGCAGCGACGACACCTCTTCGACCACCGTAGTAGCCTGCCCAATGCCAGCCGCAACAGCGAGCGGCCCCGACGCTTCGATCACAAGCGGCGTGCGGATGTCTTGCCCAAACGCGCCTGCCATCTTAGGCCTCCCTGTAGCCCAGCCGCTCGCCTTCCCACTCTTCGGGCCGGATGCGACCGTAGATCTGGGTGTAGACCAGCGCGTTCTGTGCGCTTGCGTCAAAGTTGACAATACGCAAGGACACTTCCGTCACGCCCGAGAGCGCCACCGAGAAGTTGAGCTTGCCTTGGAACAAGGTCAGCAGACCCGACACATCGCGCTCCAGCAAAGGGAAGCTGGAAGCACCATTGTCGTCCACATCCACACCCAGCACAGGGAAGGGTCGGATGCGGAGGAACGCCTGCATGCTGGCGAGGCCAGCAGAAGCGTTGTCGGGGCGGATCTGAAAGCTCACTTGAGCCTCGTCCGCGAACCGCGCAAACAGCGCCTTGCCACGCAGGGCCGTCTCGTATCCCTCCAGACGCGGGCGCAGCACCATGGTCGAGACAATGGTGGAGCTTTCGCCGCCTGCGGGAAGCGTGAAGGTGGAGGCTTGCTCGTAGACCAGTGCCAGCATTATGCCCCCGTGTTGAGGTAAGCGACCTTCCACGTCAGCGTGACGCTCACTGCCAGCGGGCCGGTGTTGGTCACCAGCAGCCGCCGCTTGAGCTTGTCGCGCCACGTCTCAGGGGCGGGGAGGATCTGAGGCGACCAACCCACACCAAAGACGTTGCAGAGCGCCGAGTCTTGGATCTCAAGGAAACCCTCGACCAACTGCTGCCGCACCAGAATGTAGCCCCACGTCTGCGTAGGCAACTGCTGGGCGATGCCCGAGCCAAAGGCCAGCCCGGGGGTGGCGATCGCGTAGCGGCTGAACAGGATGCCGTTACGACCACCAGTCAAGTCGAGTGCAACCTCTTCGGTGTTGGTCGGGTCGAACGGCGGAACGCCTGACCCTGCGGGCAGTTCGACCGTCACCGATCGATCCTGCACCTGCACATAGCCCGCAGTGGGCCAGCGCGACGGATCATCGCAAGAGTCGGGGTTCGACTGCGGATCACCGTAGAGCCAGCCAGTGTACTGCTCACCCAGATCGAACTGCGCGAACGCAGGAGCTACCCAGCGCATGGTCGCCTCCCTGAGCCACTTAGCGGCCCGTGTTGAGGTAGGCGATCTTCCACGTCATGAACACGTTGACCGTGACGCCCGTGAGGTTGGTCACGGCGATGTTGCGCTGCTGGTTGCCCTGCCACCGCTCAGGAGCCGGGAAGCAGTGCGGCGACCAGCCAAAGCCAAACACGTTGACGATCGGGGTCGACTCGATCTCCACCACACCATCCAGCCGAGTCTCGACCACGTTGACGTAGCCCGAGATCTGGTTGGGAAGCACCTTGGAGTTCGGAGTGTCTGCCGTCGTCGGGATCACAATGCACGTCCGCGTGTACACGATGACGTTCTTACCACCGCCGAGGTTCAACGACTGGGTCACCGTCGCGTTGTTAGCCACGCTGAAGAAGTTCAGCGAGCGATCAACAAACGTCACCTGCCCCGACACCGGCCACTTGTCCGGCTGGTCGTAGTAGGGGTTCGACTGCCGGTCGGCGTAGATCCAGCGGGTGTACGCATCCCCAAGGTTGGGGCCGTAGGGGGTGAACAGAGGGTCGATGTAGCCAGCCATGGTTGACTTCTCCTGCAAACACGAGGGGGCGCGGTGCTTGTCGCGACCGCGCCCCCCCAGAGTACCCCAGATCGAGGCGCTTGACTACAGCTTAGACCGGCATGGTCAGCTTGTAGCCTTGGAAGGTCATGCGAACGGCGAGGAACTCAGCCGGGGACTGAGCGTTACCCGGGGCAATGCCCGGGACGGTGAACTCGCCACCGCTCTTGATCTTCACGCGGGTCACGATGTTGGGCAGGAACAGGAACGGGATCGGCAGCTTGCGCGAGTCGCACGCCAGCGGGAGGCCGTTCTGAACCGCGATGCCCGTGTTAAGGCCGAAACCAACCGCAGTCGGCGGTTCCCACACGCCACCACCCTGCGGGTAGCCGATCAGAGCGCCCGCGTTGCGGATGATGCCGTCACCGATCTGGAACTCCCAAGACAGGCTCTTGAGAGCCGAGAGCAAGCCCTGCACGGTCGAGACGGTGGTCTGCGAGCTACCCGTCAGCGTGGCAAGGCTCGCGCCGTTGTCCTTGTTGACGTGCTTGTAGACCGACACCAAGCACTTGATGCCGATGAACACTTCGTTCGCAGGCAAGCGGCCCTGCGAATCGAGCACGTTGGTCTGACCACGGGTCATGGTCACGCCAGCGGCGAGGCCCTGACCGCTATCACCGATCGCCGCTTGGAACAGATCCGCGTCGGTGTTGGCACCGATCGTGTCCGCGTTGAGCGGCGAGATGAAGGTGGTGCTGAAGTAGCTCTGGGCGCTGCTGAAGTTCAGATCGCCCACCGTAACGCCCGGGACTACGGTCATGCGAGCGTAGGGCTGGAGATCCTTGAGGTACTCGACGTTCTTGATTGCCATGGTAGTTCTCCTTGGATGCTCCAGCGGTTAGCCGCCCACCGGCATGGTCATGAGGAAGCCGCGCAGAGTCGTGCGGACTTCGATGACCGAGTTGTCCTCTACGTCCAGCAGCGCGAAGCTGTTGCCGCACTTGGCAGTCAGGCCCACGTTGACGAGGGGCGGGAAGATGATCGGGATCGACAGCTTGGCCGTCCAAGAGCTGGGGTCGCCGTTCTGCGCCGCCGAGGTGGCCGCAGTGTCTTCCAGCGAGGCCCACGCGCCGCCAGCGGAGGGGTACTCCAGCAGCGAGCCGATCGTCCGCTGGATGCCGCGACCGATCTGCAAGTCCCACGAGAAGTTCTGGATCAGCGAGAACAGGTCACGCGACGACAGAAGCGTCACAGCCTGCTCCACGCTGGGGTTGTCGCTGGTGGTCTTCCACGCGGTGAAGCCGAGATGCGTAGCAATGTACACTTGGTTCGCAGGCGGCTGACCCTTGCTGAACTTGCTGTTGGTCTGGTTGAGCGTCAGCGGCCCGCTGAAACCCTGCCCCACCTCCGACTGCGCGGCGGTGAAGAACTGCAACTCAGTGTTGGCGCCGACAGTCTTGGTGTTCAGGGTGAACACCGCGTCGCTGTACAGGTCTTGGGTGTTGGCGTAGTTCAGACGGCCAACGGTCACGTCCTTGACTACGGTCATCTTGGCATACGGAGCAAGCTGCTCAAAGATCGTCTGGTCTGCCATGTTCGTCTTCCTTGTGCGGTGACCCGCGTGATCTGTTGCAGGGAGGGAGGGCACTCACGCACCCTCCCTCCCGTGGCTTGCCTACAGGCCGTACAGGTTCGCCCCCGGCATGATGCCAGCCATGGCGTGGCCACCACCAGTGGTGGTGTCGATGTACATGCCGCCGCTCAGGGCGTAGTTGCCCGAGACGGGGACGTAAGCGCCGCTGCTGCCCGGGAGCAGCTTCTGCACGCCTTCCTTGACCTGCGTACCAACCGAGTCGTCGATCGCCTTGAAGACCGACAGCGCGATCGTGACCTTGGCCACGTCCTTCACCATCTGGTTCTTCATGTACTTGTGCGCGAGGAACGCAGCACCAGCGACCAACAGGTTCGGGGTGACCTTGCGGAGCGTCTCGTTCTGGATGGTGTTCGACAGGTACTTGTCAAACACGGCCTGACCGATCGAGCCGAGCGCGATGGTCGCCAGCGAGCCGACGCCCACGTTCACCAGATTGACGCCACCAAAATCGACGCCGCCGATCGACGGGTTGCGGCGCTTGCGGCGGTACGAGATCGGGTTGCGGCGCTTGTGGCTGCGCTTCGGGTTGGCCCGCTTCTTGCGGCGCGGGTTGGCCATGAGTGCCGACAGGCTGCGGTGCTTGCGCTTCGCGCCGTGGCGCTTCTTGCCACTGCGCTTCTTGCGCGGGTTGGCGACGAGGGTGCCGTGCGAGCGGCGAGCAGACAGACGCTTGATCATCGTTCGACCTCTTGGAAAGGAGGAGAGCAAGCCGCTCTCACGACGTGCAAGCTACGCACACTTTGCAGGACGAATCAAGTGTCAAGTGAACGCGGGTTCACTTTTTGGGCTAGTCTACAATGCCCCGGTCTTCGACGTGCATGCCGCCACCGTTGATCACCAGCGTGCGGTAGTGGCCGTTCTTGTCCGCAGGCCCGAGGGCGTAGACGCTGGGGTAGGTGCCCGACTCCTCACCAAAGAGGTGGTAGTACTCCTCCCACTTGCCTTCCTTCTTGGCCCCGTACTCGATGCGCCGTCCGATCCCAAGCAGCACCAACGGGCCTGCCACGCCGGGGATGTCCTTGACGCTCATGGTCTTGGACTCGTCGCCCCAATGGAAGTCTTCGTACTGCTTCTTGGCGTCCTCGTAGCTCTCTTCCTGTTCTTCCGCCATGCGGATCACCCGCATGAGTTCGTTGCGGTCGTAGTCGAGCGCCAAGATCTCGTCGGGATCTTCGTACACGTCCCACTTGTCGGGGTCGAGGTTGTGGGTGTCGTTGTACTCCTGAAGGTCCTCGATGCGGCCAAAGTAGGCCCGCCCGTCATCGTAGACCGCGACCACGTCGTCGCTGGTGCCGAGCACACGGTAGGCCGCAGCCGCCGTGCTCAGATTGCGCTCCGCGTCGGGGTACTCAAAGCACCACGAAGACCCGTCGCTGACTTCGTCGTCGCCGTCGTCGTCATCGTCCTCGTCGTCGCCGTCGTCTTCACCACCCAGATCTTCGGGATTGATCTGCAAGGCTTCCGGCAGCGAGCCGTTAATCTTCTTGGTGATCTCGTTGCGGGCTTTGGTACGCAGCGCGTCTGCAAGTCGCGAGAAGTCCTTCACAATAGCCTCCACAGTCCCTTGAGGGTCACGGCTACGAACGTCTTGGCCACTTCGGTGGTCACGTCCTGTAGGAAAGTCGGGTCGGGGACGACTTCCGCGTCCACCACCAGATCACGCCCGCTCCCAACAGGAGCAGGGGCAGGCTCCACTTCGTCGGTGAACTCCGCGTCCACGAACCGTTCGTGAAGGACGATTGCCCCTGCACTGGCGGGTGCTGGCGCAGCCGTGCGTCGAGGGCGCTTTGCCCGGGGGCTTGATCCACCATCGCCCACTCGCGTTCGCTTTGCCATACGGGATCCACGATGACCCACTGGGTCGGGTTGTGGGGAGGCATCCCGACGCGAGCGCGAACGTGGAAGCCCCAACCCTGCTGGTCTTTCAAGATCTCGACCACCGACTGGACGCCCAGCGAGCGGATGCCGCCCACCAGCAAGATCGTAAGGTCGTCGCAGTCGCCGCCCGTGGGCACGCCTGTGTCGTAGCCCACGATCTCCTTCCACGCCCGATACACCTCGCCGTTCTCGCGGCGGTACGGGAGGCTCTCGACGTAGGCGCACCACGCGGCCACCTGCTGGTCGGCAGGGTTGCCTGCGCCTGCAATCTTACGCAGCACAAACTCGTTGAAGTCACGATCCATCGACAGGGAGTCCGCGACTTCCGTCATGAGGATTGCCTTGTCGAGCGCCCCCTCGTCCTTGTCCCGTGTAGGCACATCTGCGTAGCCAAGCGCCATGCTAGTCCTCGTCGCCCCCGCCTTCCTTCTCGATCGCGTTGAGCACCGCGCTCTCCAAGGCAGGGTTCGCCTTCAATGCTTGCATGAAGCTCTTGGCGATGCCAGTGGGATTCCGCATGGCGATCTTCTGGATGATCTCTGGCGACTGGAACGCCTGCTCGATCATGCCGTCCACCATCTCAGGCGGCAGTTGCGGCGCAGCCCCGCCGCTCTTGCCCGCGAGGATCGACGGCAACATCGAGGTCAGCATGGTCTTCATCATGCCGTCGTCTTCGTCGTCGTCATCGTCGCGGCTCGACCGCTCTGCACGCGCAGCGCGAGACTCCGCGAGCTTGTCCAGCACCACCAACAACTCCAGCGAGTCGCGCATGCCGTTGGCCTGCGGCGTGCGGTTGCGGCGCTCGTCCAGCAGTTCGCGCAGGAGCACATCGTTCACGTCCTTCTGCGGTGGCGCGGCCTGCGGCTTGGTCAGGAACGCTTGGGCAAGGCCAAGGCCAGCGGTCAGCAAGGTGTTCATGCGGTCGTCGCGGCGCTGGGCCTCTGCCTCCCGCTGCTTGCGCTCCGCTTCCTTCTGGCGCTCCTCGCGCTCTTGGCGCTCAAACTCGCGCAGCGCCAGCTTCTCCTCAAACGCCGCCTGCCGCGCTGCGGCCTCGTCGGCCCGCCGACGCTGCTCTGCACGCTCTTCTGCGGCCTGCTGCATCTGCCACCGCATCCACGCAGGCATCTCGTCCATGGCTGCCATGCCACCCAGCGGCATGGGGTTGTACGTTTCCTCCGCTGCGCGGGGGAAGGGGAGCACACCGCCGCCCCCGGGCTGACCGACTGCCGCCGAGATCAGCCGCACCTTGCGAAGCTGCTTGACCGGCTTGCCGCTGCGAGGGTCGATGGGGTAGATCTCGTACTTGCCTGCCCCATAGTTGTCGCGCAGGTCATGGTCGAACGGACGCGAGTCCACGCGCTCCAAGAACTCCCAACCGTCTGCCGTCTGCTTGCGAACTTCCCACTCCGCGTCCTCAAAGTCCTCTTCGGTGGGCATGCGGTCGTCTTCGACAGCGCGACCAGACCCGACTTGCTTGGCGAACGAGGTCGTGAACACCACCGGGGTGCCGTCGTCGGGCAGATCGTGCGGGGCTACGGGCAACGTGGCGGAAGCAGCAGGGTTCTTCACGGTCTTGGTCGGCATGGTTGCTCCTTGGGGTAGGTGGCGCTAGAGTATCTCTCAACTGGAAGATCTAGTCAACAAGGGAGGTGTGCGTGGGAGCCAGACCCTACCAGAGTGCGTTGATCTACGAGGTCACCAAGCTGTTCGCCAAGGGGCACACCCGCCTCATGGTTCAGCTTGCCACGGGTGGCGGCAAGACGAAGATCGCAAGCGAACTGGTCAGGCGGGCACAATGTAAGCGGCTGCTGTACATCGTGCCATCGGACGAGATCTTGGAGCAGACCAGCGAGACGCTCGACGCGGTCGGCATCGCCCACGCCACGCTGACGGCGGGCAAGTACGTCGATCTGGACGGGGTGTCGTGCCTGCTCGCGATGTCGCAGACGCTCCAGCGGCGGCTGGGCACCGACATGTTCGCCCGCTGGAAGCCAGACCTGATCTTCGTGGACGAGGCCCACAAGCTGATCGAGCAGCACCGCCGCGTGCTGGGCCACTGGAAGTGCCCCGTGATCGGCATGAGCGCCACGCCTGTGCGTCTGGACAACAAGCCTCTCAGCACCTTGTGGCCTGTACTGGTCTGCGGCCCGTCGATCAAGTCGTTGCAGCGGCAAGGCTTCTTGGTCAACTGCCGCACGGTCAACGCCTACATGCCCGATCTGTCGCTGATCCGAAAGCGCGGGCACGACTACGACGCCGACGCCCTCGACCTCGCCTACAGCGACGACCGCATCATCCGCAGCGCCCCCGACTGGTGGCTCAAGTTCGCCAAGGGCAAGCGCACCATCGCGTTCACGCCGGGGATCCGCTCCTCCCTGCGCCTCATGGAAGCCTACAAGCGCCGAGGCATCCGCGCCGAGCATGTGGACGGCACCACACCCCGCACCGAGCGCAAGGCTGCACTGGAACGCCTGCGGCGGCACCAGATCGACGTGCTCTTCAACTGCAACCTGTTCGTCGAAGGGCTTGATCTGATCGAGACACAGTGTGTCCAGCTACTTACAGCCTCTGAAAGCCTCGCAAGGTTCATGCAACAAGTGGGCCGGGGCCTCAGAGTAGCCCCCGGCAAGCGCGAGCTTCTGTTGCTCGACCACGGGGGCAACTCCGCACGGCACGACCGCGTGGACGCTGATCGCGACTGGTACAACGGCGGCATCTCGCTGGAGAACAGCAAGAAGACTTGCCTGTGCTGCGGGACGCTGATCGAAGCCGAGCGCAACCTGTGTCCTGCGTGCTTCAAGGATCCAGAGCCTAAGCCCAAGCACAGCCCGCTGGCAGAGGGTCGCGCCGAGCAAGCCACCTCCCGAGCTACCCCGCCCCGGCCTTGCCCCTCTTGGGCGCTCGCCGTGCGCCCGCAGTGGGAGCAGATGGAGCAGGAGCGATACGCCCAAGCCCTGCCCCTGTCGGAGACGGAACGGTACTGCCGTCGTCTGCTGCGGGTGGCTTGAGGTAGCCAAGCTCCACAAGCGTAGCGTGCAACTCTGCGTATCCTTTGACGACCCGTGCTTCCCACCCACGGTCGCGAAAGGCTTGCAACCAGCCCTCCTGTTGCGCCGTTGTTGCACCACCGACGCGCCGCTTCAACTCCAACGCTGCGCCAACCTTGCCCGTGCTCGTCGGGTCGATGATGATCAGGTCAGGGACGCCCGCTTGAACGCCTTCTGCCCACAGTTTCGCGGCTGTAGCCTTGCTACGCAGGCCACCGTTCGGCACGGCAAAGAACTTGACACGGGCTTCCCGTAGTGCGAGTACAGCCCTCCTCTGCACCTCATGCTCTGACCACTCTTTAGCCATGCTGCACCTTGGGTTGCGGTCGTTTCGGAGGCTTTGGGCACAAGAGCTACAAGTACCGGCTACAAGCCCAAAAAACTGGGGTCAACTGCCGGATAGTACTAGGCAACAAGGACTACCAAGACTTTTTTGCCCCATAGTTTCTATCGCCAACAAGGATCGAGGAGGTACTACTATGCCCCGTCGTGACCATGATCACGATGAAAAGTTTGGGCCAAAAAAGTGCTGGTAGTCCTTGTTGGGCCGTGATCTCGCGGGGTTGACCCCCGTTTCTGCCCCTCGTAGCTGGTGCTTGTAGGTCTTGTGCGCCCAACCCTGTAAACCACCGCAACTACAGACACTGCAAGGCGAAAGTGCGGTCGTGGCGCGAAGTGCGGTAGACGTGCAACCGACACTTCTGGAAGTCCTAGTCAAGCCCCCTGCTTACGCTTTCAGTTCCAAGGGATAGCGGTAGTTCCGCACCCCGTTGTCATAGAACCTCTTGCAGCGCCTGTCAACCGCCTGCAAGAACTTCTGCCGGTTCCGCACGACGTAGCCGTTGGCTTGCGCCCAGACGGCGTAGCTGGCGTACAAGCTCGCGCCATCGCTGCCCTTTCCGCGCACCGGCTCGCAGTGGTTGCACACGTCCGTGATGAACTGGCTGATCTCGTCTTGGCCCAGCCGCCAACTGTTGACCTCGTCCACGCTCTGCTGCGGCTCATGGTAGCGCCCACGCTGGAGCAGGGTGGCTGCGTGGCGCAGTGCCCAGCACACGATGGCGTCCCGCTCTTCGGCCAAGATGGTCTGCGCCAGCGCGTTGCCTTCTGCCGTGGCCTCAAACTTGCGGGCGAAGTCGAACAGCATGAAGCGACGGAAGAAGCCAAAGCTATCGTCCTCGACCTCTGGCAGCGCGTTGCAAGATGCGAGGTGGCCCGCCTTGGGCCGGAAGAAGAACGGCGACTCGCGAATCACACGCCCGTCGATCTGATCACCCGACACCAGCGCCTTGATCGCCGCCGCCGCGTTCTGGTCGAGGCGCTTCTCAGGCAGTTCGCCCACCACATTGAGCAGCGCACCCGAGAGCATGGCGCGGTAGTACTGCTGCCCAAAGTTCTGCGGGGTCACGTTGGTCACCGTGCCCTCTGGGAACAGCCCCGTCACGACCGTGATCACAGTAGACTTGCCGTTGGAGCCGCTGCCCTTCAAGATCACAGCCTTCTGCATCCGAGTGGCCACGCCACACAGGGCCGCACCGATAAACTCGATGAACGCCTGCACCTTGTCGCCCCGGCCCGCTTCGCCCTCCCACACGTCGTCCAGCAGCTTCAAGAACTTGACCGGCTTCTTGTCGCTCCAACCAAACTCGTAGCCCACCCGCGACCGCTGCGCGGGGCTGTGGTGGTGGAAGTTCAGCTTGTTGTCGCAGACCTCGACCCAGCGGTCAGCCAGCGTCAGGCCAGCCGGGGCGTTGGCAAAGAAGTCCTTCTGCGCCCGCGACTGACACAGCACCTCGTAGGTGCCCGCGACCGTCGAGGCGTTGATCTTCAAGGGGTGCAAAGCCCAGCCACCCTGCGGGCGAGCCACGCGCACCTGCAAGCCAGCGAAAGAGTGAATCACCTGCTCGACCCGAGACTTGGCCAACTCAACCCACACCCCAGCGTTGCCGTACAACCACAGCTTGCCCAAGTCGAACACCAGCCGCTCTGTGCCCTTCTCCAGCACCCGTGCTACGCGCTCTGCCAACTC